>Ga0247727_10007197_pt1 | contig 21371 bp, 18 predicted proteins | sample WisWelCaveWW1625_FD_202498 | JGI IMG/M metagenome (GOLD analysis project Ga0247727, IMG submission 202498) | Biofilm microbial communities from Wishing Well Cave, Virginia, United States - WW16-25 | ecosystem: Environmental > Aquatic > Deep subsurface > Groundwater > Cave microbial mat | place... | reverse complement strand
TGCCGCGCCTCGTCCATGGCCTTCTCGATTGCCGCGTTCCTGCGGATGCCGTCCACGAGTCTTTGCACGCGACGGGTGTCCTTCCATCCTCCGCCGGGCAGGGACAACACATCCTCATCGTCGGGATGTTCCTCAGCGAAGTAGATCGCCGGCAATGTGATCAGGCCGTTCAATAAGTCCGATCCGATGGGTTTGCCCACTGTGGATTGATCGCCGGTGAAATCGAGGATGTCGTCCACGATCTGAAACGCCATGCCGACCTCATATCCAAAGGTCTTCATCGCGTCGCGCGTCTCTTCATCTTCGGCGGACACCATTGCAGCGGCCAGCGCCGACATTTCAAACAGCGACGCGGTCTTGGCATAAATGCGCTGGTAATAATTCTCGCGGTCAATGACGCCGCGCGCCGAAAACATCTGCGTCAATTCGCCGTTGACGATGGTCGCCAGCGTTTCAGAGAAGAGTCTCATCAGCGGCAGGTAGTCGGTCTCTGCCACGAGTCTTGCGGCGCGGGCGAAGAGGAAGTCGCCGGTGAGGACGGTTGCCGCGGGAGACCAGCGCGCGTTCAACGTGGGCATGCCGCGCCGCAGGAGCGCGCCGTCAATCAAATCGTCGTGGACCAAAGTCGCGGTATGGAGCAGTTCCACCGCCGCGCCGAGCGTGATCAATTTTTCCTCGGGCGCGCCAAACATGTTTCCGACGAGCAGGCCCAAGGTCGGTCGGATGCGTTTGCCTCCGGCGGCGAGTAAATGCTCGAGGGCGGATCGCAGGTCGGGATGTTGATCGTCGCCAGCCTGTTCCCGTATCCGCTGTTCGATGAATTGAAGTTGGTCCTGCACGGATGTTAAGAAGATCGTCGCGCTCAATGGTCAGCCTCCCAACCGAACAGCCGATTTGCGTTTTTAGAAGTAACCAGGGCAACCTGTCCGCGGGTTGTGTTATGAATTTCTGCAATTTTATCAGCAATGAGCGCGGCGAATGCGGGTTCGTTGCGCCTGCCGCGATGAGGGACGGGGGTAAGAAATGGCGAGTCGGTTTCGATGAGTAATTTTGTAATTGGTAATTGTTGGATGATATTTCGTTTTTCTTCCGCGTTCTTGTATGTGACGGGACCCGTGACGCCGATGTAAAAATTGAGCGTAATGCCCTTGTGCGCGGTTTCGAGATTCCCGTTGAAGGAGTGCAATACGCCCGGCTTTTCCGCCAGCGGATGATTCTGCGCGCGGAGTTCGTTATGCCACTGACTAAGTATTTCAAGCAAATCAACCGACGCCTGCCCGAACCACGCGTCATTCTCTTCGCGCATGTGGATGATGACGGGTTTGTTCACCTCCTGCGCGAGTTTGAGTTGTTGTTTCAGGGCATGGCGTTGAAAGGCGCGCTTTTCCGACTCTTTGACCCAGTAATAGTCAAGCCCGATTTCGCCGATGGCGACAATCTTGTTCCCTCTCCCATTGGGAGAGGGGTAGGGGTGAGGGGGAATTAGCGCGCGCAGATTTTCAATGGATGACTCATCCCACTTATCCAAATCCGTGGGGTGGAAGCCGACCGCCGCGAAAACGTTTGGATGCGACTCTGCCAGTTTGATCGCCGCGCGACTCGATTCGTAATCCAACCCGGGGATGAGGATTCTTTCCACGCCCGCCTCGATAGCGCGCTGAATGACCGCGTCGCGGTCTTCATCGAACTTACCATGGTCAAGGTGGCAGTGAGTATCGGTGAGCATATTCGGACAATGATTGTGAAAATTATAACATATAGAAGGCTTCCGGGCGAATGACTAACTTCATGGAAAATGGGTAAGGATTGTCCTGAAATAAAACTCTCGCAGGGTCAAGGACTCTGCGAGAGTGGGATGCGATTCGGAATTGCCGCCGTTATTTTCTGGCGGCCGTTCGTTTTGGCTTTCCTTTGCTGGCGTTGTATTTCGCTTTTTTCTCCCCAACTTGTTTACTGGGAATAAGCGCAATTAATGCCCGCAAGGCGTTATTCACGCTTTCCGCGTCGGGAAAATATTTTGCAACATCGGGCTCAAGCGTTATGGTTGGTCCGACCTGACGGATCGTAACTGTGCCGTCCTCATTGTGTATTTCGATGGTGTACCCTTTTTGCCTGCCACGATAATACTTTCCACGAACGCCTTTTTTGCCTGTGAAATCATACTCCGGTAACATGCCGTCATCATAATCTTCTGGAATGCTGTTATTTGCCTTCTTCATATCGTCTTCTTTCAGTTGAAGTGGTTTTGCGACAACTAATGATGCGGATCAAAGTAAGATCCTCTGTCTCTATTTTTTCCACATGCACAACCAGCAGTACCCGCTCATTCTTGGACATTCCAATACTTATCAGCCGATCTTCCTTTTCCGAATGTAATTCGTCAGGATAGGTGACAAGTAATGGATCGTCAAATATGGTTTCGCCTTCTTCAAAGCTCACCTTGTGCTTCGCAAGATTGATTTGAGCTTTTTTCTCGTCCCATATATATTTCTGCTTCATGAAAATTATATCGCCTTTAATTTTAGATGTTGCCCAGATATGAGATTGCGTCAATTTGCAATTGGATTCCAGCGTTTAGAACGTTACTTTATCCCAGCCACCTTCAACCCATCCTCCAAAATCGCTTTGACCTTGTCCTTGTGCATCGTCTCGCAATAGACGCGCATGATCGGTTCCGTGCCGCTGAAACGGATCAACAGCCAGCCGCCGTCTTCGAGTTTGAATTGAAAGCCGTCCACAGTGACGAGTTCGGTGACTTTCAAGCCGCCGAGGGTTTGAGGGTTCGCCTTGAGGATCATTTCCTCGCGCGCCTTGCGTTCGCCGGAGAAGGGGGTATCTACGCGGTCGTAAAAATGTTCGCCCACTTTTTCGAAGAGCATTTTCAATAACTCGGTCGGTTTTTTGCCGGTGCGGACCATAAAATCGAGGAAGTACAAGCCCGCCAGAATCCCATCGCGTTCCGGCACATTATGGCGGAAGGCGTAACCGCCGCTTTCTTCGCCGCCGATCATGGCGTCCGTTTCGATCATCTTCGGCGCGACGTATTTGAATCCCACGCCGGTTTCATGGACAGGCACATCGTAAATTTTGCCGAGTTTGTTGAGCATGTTCGTCGTGGAAAGCGTCTTGACAATAGGTCCGCGCTGGCCGCGCGCTTCCAGCAGGTACAACGCCAGCAACGCGTATGCGCGCAATTGATCAATGAAGTTTCCATTCTCATCGCCGAACCCGCAACGATCCGCGTCGCCGTCGGTAATCAGCAGAACGTCGGCTTTGTTTTCAACCGCGGCTCTGAGTCCCACATCCACGTTCGGGCGGATGGGTTCGGGTCGTTTCATCTCAGGGAATGATGGATTGCGTTCGTTATGAATCTCGATCACCTTCGTCTTGCCGCCGTCAAGCAAACGCGTAAACCAGCCCGCGCCGTTGCCCCACATCGCGTCCATCATCACGGTAAAGCCAGCGTCTTTGATTTTTTGCAGGTCAACGAGCTTTTGGAGGTTTTCAATGTATGCCTCAGACGCGTCGAACGTGACGATCTTGCCGTCGCGCATTCCATCCTGGATGTCAATCCGCTTCGCCGACTCGACCGAATCCGGGATCAGCGCTTCGATCCTTTTCAGCCCATCGGGATCAATCGCGCCGCCGTTCGGGTCGCGGACTTTGAATCCGTTATCCGTTGGCGGATTATGCGACGCCGTGATATTGACCGCGCCGCACGCCTGCTTATTCACCACTGCAAACGCAATGACCGGCGTCGGCGTCGCGCCGTCCGTGAGATACACGTTCAAGCCGTTGCCTGCCAACACTTCAGCCGAAGCCGCCGCAAAATTTTCAGAGTGGAAGCGCTTGTCATATCCGACAACGACCCATCTTCCGGCGAATCCTTTTTCAATGAGGTACGACGCGAAGCCCTGCGCCGCGCGGCGGAGGTTATCGAAGGTGTAGTCTTCGGCGATAACTCCGCGCCAGCCGTCGGTGCCGAATGTGATTTTATAGGACATGGGATCATCTCCTGTTGTTTGTGAATGTGAACGGCAAAATTATATCAGCGGGATGGGGAAAGAAAAAGACTTGCTTCGGAAAGCAAGTCTTCATGAAAAAACATCAGGCGGCATAAACCATTGACTTTGAATCATGAAGCCGCTACATCTCTTTGGAGTTAAAATCATCATCAACATGCTTCCGCAAACTCTCGACAAAATTGTTTCTTCCACCTATACTGCGATTATCAGCAGATCACGAAAATCTTGCGTACTGCGTAGCGTGCGCTCTCTAGCGCAAATCTGACGTTAGAGAACGTCAATTACGCGCTTTCGTGAAGTACTGATTATCTTTCAATGACGAGGTTGGCATGACCAAGCATCTGGTTGTCGTGGCGGGGAATATCGGCGCGGGGAAAACATCGCTGGCGGAGCGGATCGGCGCGCGGCTCGGCTGGCGGACGGGTTATGAATCGGTGGCGGACAACCCGTACCTGGCTGATTTCTATTCAGACATGCGCGCCTGGTCTTTCCATTTGCAGGTTTTCTTTCTGGGTCACCGCGCCGAACAATATATGGAAGCGTCGCGCGATTTACGTTCGGCGATTCTGGATCGCAGTATCTACGAAGACTTTCATATCTTTGCGCGCGCACTGCATCACATGGGCGATTTGAGCGAGCGCGATTATCTTGCCTATCGCCGCCTGTTCGAGTTGACCGTCAACAGCCTGCCGCGCCCGAACCTTCTGGTTTATCTCAAGGCGCCGGTGAATATATTGGCGGATCGTATCCGCCGCCGCGCCCGCAACATGGAGACGGGCATTTCGCTCGAATATTTGTCCCTGCTCGATTCCTTCTACGACGAGTGGCTGGGCGGTTTCGACATGTGCCCTGTCCTCACAATCCGTTCGGACGATTTGGATTATGTCCACCAACAGAAACATCTCGATACGGTGATCGAGCGGATTCAGAATAAACTTGCCGGGAAGGAAACTGTGGAGTTTTAAACGACGAGGTTATCGGCCCTGGGGATAGGAATGTCGTGAATTCTTCATTCTTCGTGTAAAATAGGATTGCCATGCCTCCTTCAAGTCTGCTTGCCCGCATCCCGATCTTCGCCGATCTTCCGAATGTTGAACTGGACCGTTTGATGTCGGAATTGCAGGTGATGAATTTAAGTTCCGGGGAAATCCTGTTTCGCGAGGGCGATCCCGGCGACCACTTATACGTCGTCGTGTCCGGCGAACTTGAAATAGTCATGGGTCCCGGCAGAGACAAGGAACTCGTCTTGAATGTGGTGCATGAAGAGGAATACATCGGCGAGATGAGCCTGCTCCAACCCGACGGGCATCGCACAACCGGCGCCCGCGCGCGCGGCGATGTGGTGTTGCTGAGTATGAGCCGCGCCCAATTCAAGGACCTGTTACACCGCCACCCAGAACTGGCGAAATCCATGGTCAGCGTGTTGAGTCAGCGCCTGGTGCATACCAACGTTCAGACTGTATCCGTGCTGACCGAAAAAAATCGCCAGTTGCAAAACGCATACGACGAACTCAAAGCCGCGCAGGACCAACTGGTCGAAAAAGAACGCATGGAGCGGGAACTCAAACTCGCCGCGGAGATCCAGTTGTCCATCCTGCCCGATGTTTTGCCGTCGCATCCGGGCTTCGATTTTGGCGGGCGCATCCTGCCGGCGCGGCAGGTGGGCGGCGACTTCTACGATGTGTTCGATCTGGGCAATAACAAGTTTGGCGTATTGATCGGCGACGTCGCGGATAAGGGCGTGCCGTCCGCCATATTTATGGCGCGGGCGCACGCGTTGGTCATCGCCGAGGCGGATATCGCCGATACACCGGGCGAGGTCCTGCGCATGGTCAACAAGCACATTACGAAACTTGAGAAATCCACCCAGTTTGTCACCGCGTTATATGGGGTATTGAATACCGAGACCGGAGAATTTTCCTACGCCCGCGCGGGACACGAACCTCCGTTGTTGCTGGAAGCGAACGGCGCGATCCAACGCCTGCCGTTCCAACCTGGCATGGCGCTTGGATTGTGGGAAAACATCGCCCTGGACGAACATAGTTTCACCATGAGCAAGGATTCGCTCCTGGTGATGTACACCGACGGTATGACGGATTGCCGCAACCCGCAAGGCGAACCGTTTGGACTCGAACGTGTCCTGGCAACCATGTCTGAATTGAAAGATCGAAGCGCGCAAAGCGGATGCGATCATCTATTCAAAACGCTTATGAGTTATCAGGACGGCTCCAAACAGGACGACGATGTGACATTGGTCGCGGTTCATGCGAAATAAATGAGCAAGTGGGCAAATGGGCAAGTGGGCAAATAGGCAAATAAGCAAATGGGCAAGTGGGTAAATGGAGGGAAATTAGGCTTGATCCAGCGCCTGCGCGATATCCTCGATCAGATCATCTTTATTTTCAACGCCCACAGATAAACGCACGAGCGCGGGGTCAACATCCAATTGCGAGCCAGCCACGGAGAGATGCGTCATCGCGGCGGGGACTTCGATCAGAGATTCGACTCCGCCCAGCGATTCGGCGAGGGTGAAGATTTTGGTCGCCTCCACCACGCGGATCGCCGCCTCGCGTCCGCCTTTGAGGATGAAGGAGATCATGCCGCCGCCGTTTTTCATTTGCTGTTTCGCGATTTTGGATTGCGGGTGCGACGGGTGAAATGGATAAAACAACTTCTCGATTTTGGGATGCCGCTCAAGAAACTTCATAATGGCAACTGCGTTTTCGGCGTGCCTTTCCATCCGCAGGTGCAGGGTTTTGAGTCCGCGCAAGACAAGGAATGAGTCCATGGGTCCGACGACTGCGCCGACCGCGTTTTGCAGGAAGTAGAGTCTATCCGCGAGTTCCTTATCTTTCACAATGACCGCGCCGCCGACGACATCCGAATGACCGCCGAGATATTTAGTCATCGAGTGGACGACGATATCCGCGCCGAGTTCAAGAGGGCGTTGTAAGTATGGCGTGGCGAATGTATTGTCAACAACGAGTAATGGTTTGTTCTCGTGTGCGTGAACGATCTCAGCGACTGCGCGAATGTCCGTGATGCGGAGATAGGGATTCGTCGGAGACTCCAGCCAGACGAGGCGCGTGGACGGAGTCAAAGCCTCAGCCACCGACTCAGGATCAGTTGTGTCGGCAAATGTAAAGTCGAGAGAGAAGCGGCGGAGCACTTTATCAAAGAGGCGAAACGTGCCGCCGTATACGTCATTGCCCGCCAGTACGTGTGAGTCCGCATTGAGTAAACGCAGAACGGTATCGGTGGCGGCGAGTCCCGATGCGAAGGCGAGTCCATACGCGCCGCCTTCGAGCGCCGCGAGGCAATCCTGCAATGCCTTGCGCGTGGGATTCATCGTGCGCGAATATTCATAACCCTGGCGCGGCCTGCCGACGCCGTCCTGCATGTATGTGGATGTAAGATAGACCGGCGTCATCACCGCGCCGTTGTTGGGATCGGGTTCCTGTCCCGCGTGGATGGCGAGCGTTTCAAATTTCATTCATGCTCCTTGTAAATAATTCACCTTATGCGCTTTAACGCTTTTGGATATGTCACCCTCCCGAAGGACATCGGGACGATGTGAGCAGCAGCGAAGGGTCTCTGAGACAATCGTATAGATTCTCACCTGCACTTGCGCCAGGTGCAAGTGTCGCTCCGCTCAGAATGACATTACGTAGGGTGAGTAAATAATTCGGTTAAGGTGTTGTCTGATAAGCGATTACAAATTCGATTATACAAGGAAACATGGCAAATACCATTCTGGCGGTTCTCGCGCATCCCGACGACGAGACGTTCGGTCTCGGCGGTACACTGGCATTGTATGCTCGCAGAGGCTATGATACCTATTACCTATGCGCGACGCGCGGCGAAGCGGGCACGGTGGACGAGGAACATTTGCGCGGCTTCAAAGATACCGCCGAAATGAGGTCCGCTGAACTCATGCGCGCGGCGAAGATATTGGGACTCAAGGGAGTTTACTTTCTCGGCTATCGCGATTCGGGCATGCCAGACACCGAAGAGAACAAACACCCCAACGCGCAGATTAATCATTCTGTGGATGAGGTCGCGGGGCATATTGTCAAATACATTCGCGAACTCAAACCTGACGTTGTTTTGACTCACGATCCCATTGGCGGATATAAACATCCCGACCATATTCACCTCCACAAGACGACCAAACTTGCCTTTGAGAGAGCGGACGACGCCTCCTTCCACCCGGAGGCTGGATCGCCTTTCAGGCCGCGCGCGCTTTACTATCAGGTTTTCCCGCATGTATTTCTCAAATGGGCTGTGCGCCTCATGCCCCTGTTCGGTCAGGATCCTACCAGGTTCGGGCGCAATAAAGACGTCAATATCGCGGAACTTGTCGAAGTGGAATTCCCCGTGCACGTCCGCATTGATATTCGCTCAGTTGAAGATATCAAGCGTGAGGCCAGCGCGCAACACGCTTCGCAGGGCGGCGGACAGGCGCGGCGCGGCTGGCTGGGATTTTTTGCGAAATTATTTGGCGAGCGCGAAGATTTCATGCGCGCCTATCCGCCGGTTGCAGGCGGACGGCATAAAGCGACGAATGATTTATTCGACGGCATTATGGACGATGACAAAGCGGCCCCGCTATCGGCCGCGAAGACAGCCGCTTGAGCGCCGCGAATAAACCATGAGCGAATCTGCCGACGTTTCTCAAAACCCGCATCAAGGACAGACTGTCCGCATGGCGGGCGCGCCGCTTTATCAGGCGCGGGCCGCCATGCTGATGGTTCACGGTCGCGGCGCAAAGGCGGAGGATATTCTGGCGTTGGCCGCTCAACTGATGCAGCGTGAGTTCGCTTATCTCGCGCCGCAAGCCGCGGGGAATACGTGGTATCCGAATCGTTTCCTCGTTCCATTGGCGGAGAATGAACCGTGGCTTTCATCGGCTTTGTCTTTTGTGGGGGATGTGTTTGCTGAAATCATTAGCGGGGGGATTCCATCAGAACGAATCATACTGCTCGGTTTTTCACAGGGAGCATGTCTCACTTTGGAGTTTGCGGCGCGCAACGCCAGACGATATGGCGGCATTGTTGGACTCAGCGGCGCGCTGATTGGTCCCGATGACGCGCCGCGCGATTATCCAGGCTCGCTGGCGGGAACGCCTGTTTTTTTGGGATGCAGCGACGTGGATTTCCACGTTCCAAAGGAACGCGTGGATCAAACTGCGGCTGTGTTGCAGAAACTTGGCGGGGATGTGACCGAACGCTTGTATCCCAATCACGACCACAGTGTTAATCAGGATGAAATCGAGTTCGTGCGCGGTATGATGGAAATATTGTTGCGTGGTTCGTGATTCGCGAACGTGTAGTGGCGACTTGAGTCGCTTTGCCTGAACGACTGAAGTCGCCAGTATTGAAACGACTGTTGTACTTTTCCAAATTAATCCGACATATGATTTCGTTCCTGAAATGCGCTAGAGAGCGCATACTGCGCAGGGAGGATGATTTATTTGCGTAGCAGACGTTAGAGAACGTCTGCTTTTGATGAAAAGATATGTCAGATTTAATGGTTAATCTTCAATAGTCGTTGCTACGATTCTCTGGCTTGATGGATACGTTTCGCTACGTCTCTCATGCTCAGGAAGTGATTTTCGCTCCAGGTTCAATCGCACAGGCGGGCGAGGCGGTGGAACGCTTTGGCTGGCGAAGATTATTACTTTGCGCGAATCATTCGATGCAAAGCAATGGACACATTGATTCAATCAAGTCCGCTTTGGGGGATCGTCTTGTGGCAGTGTTCGATCATGTTCAACCCCACGTTCAGGATATTCAAGTTGAAGAGGCTCTTGCGCTCGCCATCGAAAAGGATGTGGATGCCGTTATCGGATTGGGCGGCGGCAGTCCGATTGGGATGGCGAAGGCTGCTGCGTGTTTATTGGAGGAGAAGCGAATGGGCAAGCCCGCGCGCGCCACATTCACAACTGATCAACCTCTCGTGCCTGTCATTGCTATTCCCACAACGTATGCTGGATCTGAAATGACGCCTACGTACGGCATCACGCACACGGATGAGAATCCGCCGCGCAAGGTCACTGTGAATGATCCGAAGATCGCGCCCAAACTTGTCATCTATGATCCTGAATTGACTCTCGACCTTTCGCCGGAACTGACAGCCTCTACAGGCATCAACGCGCTGGCGCACTGCATCGAGGCCTTATATTCGATCACGCGCCATCCGCTTTCGACGGCGGCGGCAATTCAGGGGGCGCGGCATATTAACAACTCGCTGTTACGGTGTTACACTCAGGGCAAGGACTTGGAGGCTCGTATGGAAATGCTTCAAGGCGCGCACCTGGCGGGACTGTCGCTTGCCAATGTGAGCATGGGATTGCATCACGGGTTGTGCCACGTATTGGGCGGCACAGCCAACGTTCCTCATGGAATCGCAAACAGCATAATTCTTCCGCACGCCATCCGTTTCAACGCGGACGCGACCGCGCCTCAACTTGTCCCCGCGTCAGAGGCGATGGGACTCTCAGGAAACGGGACCAGCCCGAAGGTCGCGATTGACGCGCTGGTTCAGCGAGTCTACGACCTGGTCGGGCAAATGAATCTCCCTCAGCGTCTGCGCGATGCGGATGTCAAAGAATCCGATTTACCGCATCTCGCCCAACTTGGATTCCAGAATCGAACCGTTCAAAATAATCCGAAGCCGATAACAGACGCGAGCCAAATCGAGAAGTTGTTAAGAGCCGCATGGTGAAGGAGGTGACTTGTTGGAGATGAATCGTTGAACGCGCCATACCGAGTATCGTCAATACGTGCAATCAGAAGGAGTAAAAATGTCCCCTGTCAATTCCATGGATTACAGCGGTAAAGACACCGTGCTGGATGTCATCCGCAAAGATAGCGCCGAGTTCTTCGAGATCGTGGACAACCCCAAGAACTGGAACGTGCAGACGCGCTGCACCGAATGGGAAGTCCGCGATATGGTCGGTCACATGATTGACGTGACCGAAGGTTATCTCATGCGTTGGGAGAAAGCCCGCAAAGGCGAAGCGATTGACACCGCAGGCTTGCTCGTGATGAGTCACGACCTGAACGAACACGCGCAAGCCTTTCGCACGCTGCCGCGCGAAGAAGCCATCAGCCGACTCAAAACCGATTACAAAAAGATGATGGATATCTTCGAGAAACTGACGCCCGATGAATGGAGCAATTTCCTTGTGACGCATCCGTTTATGGGCCAACTGCCGACGTTGTTCTATCCCGCCTTTCACGTGATGGATTACGGCGTCCACACCTGGGATATGCGTTGGGGGATGGGCGAGAAGGAACTCAGGTTGGATGAACGCACGGCGGGCGTGCTTGTCCCGTACATGTTGTTTGCGCTCCTGCCCTCCACAGTGGACGCCAAGTCAGCGGAGGGTGTGGATGTGGAGTATGGCATCGAAGTCACGGGCGAATGGGGCGGCAAGTGGCGCGCGACGGTGAAGGACGGCAAGTTCGAAGCCAAGCCTGAGACGGGCAACTTCGAAGACTGCAAGGCTGTCTTCACGTTCACCGCCTCAGACTTTGTGTTGACCGCCTTCCAGCGCTTCCCTGGCGGCGTCGCGCGCGGCGATCAGCAGGTGATCGAGAAAGTCCGCAACCTGTTCTTTAGAATCTAATTTGTTCTTCCGTATTTACAGAAGAACTTTTCAAACACAAAGGACACTAAGGTCACGAAGGAATTAAGACCAAAACTTAAAAACCCTTTGTGTACTTTGTGTCCTTCGTGGTAAAGAGTTTTTCCACTGGAGAAATGAGCATGACCAAAATCCAAACGCAGGGCGTTCATCACGTCACGTTTGTCGGCTCCAATCGCGAGGCGATCATTGACTTCTATCAGGGCGTGTTGGGGATGCCGCTTGTTTTCGAGCAGCCCAATCTCGACGTGTCTGATGAACTGCATCTTTATTTCGACCCTGGCGACGGACGGCTGATCACGTTCTTCGTCCGTCCCACGCGCGAGAACGACCCGGCGCCGAATCCGCAAAACATCGGCAACCTGCATCACCTTGCATACACGGTCTCGCGCGCGACGTACACGCAGGTCGCGGCGCGCTTGAAGGAACTTGGCATCCAGAACACGGGTCCGATTGACCGCGGCTTCATGGACTCGATCTACTTCCGCGATCCGAACGGTCAACTGCTGGAGATGGCGTGCTTCAAGTTTATTCCGCCGGATGGTCATTCCTACGCGGATGTTTTGAGCGTCGCGCATCGCATCCGTGTGGAAAGCGGCGACTATGCCATCGAGGACAAACATCTTGCCGATGCCATCGCCGAGTTGACCGAACAAAAGATCAAGCTTCACGCATGATGGTCTCTGCCGATCACGATCATCGCCGCGCAGGAACGATCTGGATGCTGGACCTGGATGAGCCTGCGCGCGCTGTCCAGCCGCTTGTGCCTGCGACGATTCGCCGCGTCGGGCCTAACCTTGTATCTGCTCTCGCTTCGACGATGGGACGCGACGCCTCGGCGGAATTGCTCAATCGCTTCGCGTGCGGGCGTCGCTGTTATGCCGCGTGGGTGGGGGATATGCTCGCTTCGTATGGCTGGGTGAGTTTCGAGGAGGAATATATCGGTGAATTGAATCTGCGGATCAGGTTATGTCCCGGCGAGGCGTATATTTGGGATTGCGCGACAATTTCGTCGTTTCGTAGGAATCGCCTGTATAGCGCGTTGCTGGTTCACATCATCGGCGAGTTACATGCCGAAGGATATGATCGAGCGTGGATCGGCGCGGACCTGAATAATATTGCCTCACAACGCGGCATTGCGCGCGCCGGGTTTCATCACGTGGCGGATCTGGTAGTTGCGCGCGTTTTGGCGATGCGTCAGGTCTGGGTGCAGGGAATGCCGGATGTGCCGGAGCATATCGTGGCGGCAGCCCGCCGCGCGTTCTTGCATGATCGTGATAAGGTCTGGTCGGATGCGGCGACTTTGACGGTGCGCGGATAATTTTCTGAAAATGAATTGGTATTTGATCCTTCGCTTTTTTGCATATCCTCAGTTCGATTGCGTTCGGGTCTTCAGACCTTTTTGATCGAATAGATCAAGGTGGGATAATTATCCCCGTCAATTCCATCCACTCGCTTTTCAAGAGTCATCCCAATTTTCTCGGCGACTTTTTGAGAGGCGATGTTGTCGGGGCCAATCAAACAGATCAGGCGGGGGAGATTCAGTTTCTCGAAACCGTATTCCAAAATACCGCGCGCCGCCTCGGTTGCCAATCCCTGACCCCAGAATGTCTTATCAATCATGTACGCAATTTCCACTTCTTGCCGATCTTCAATCGTCAACGGAAGCAAGCCGCACCGACCGATAAACTTTCCCGTTTCTTTATGAATGGTCGCCCAGAGTCCAAGTTCGGGAAATCTCGGATGCCCGTCCTTGTGCCATTCCAGTTCCTCCCGGGTCTCTTCGAGAGTCAAGACGCCTTCGGGAAAATATTTGCGGATTTCGGGGTCGCGGTATAACGCGAAGAGATCGTTCAAGTCGTCCATGACGAGACGCCTGAGCAGGAGTCTTTCTGTTTCGAGGATGATCATATCCGGTTCGCTCATTGTTTGGATGGAAGTAAACCCGAAAGAAATTCACCGACTACTTTGTTGAACTCCTCGGGTTGCTCCATGTATACCAGATGACCTGAGTGCAGGACGACTCTCCTCGCCGCGTCCTTTATGTTTACCTGAATGATGCCCGCCTGCACATGATTATCGGCGATGTCATGTTCGCCAATGACGATGAGAGTCGGCGCCTGTATCTCGGATAAGCGCGGCAGGGCTTTGACATCCTCCAGTTTTTCCACGGGGAAGTTGAGCAGGTTCTGTGTGGAGGATTCGAGGATTTGTTGCAGGCGGGCGCGCGCCTCCTTGTTATCCTCGTGGATCAGCCAGAGATCATTGACCCAGAAATCAATAAACTCGGGAACGCTGTCGCCATACTCATTGCGCCAGCCGCGATACCACATGTGATCGCTGAAATCGAATCCGCTGACGGCGGGACCGACCAACACCAGCGCGGCGACATGGCTGGGATGCGTGATGGCGAAATTCATGGCGAGTCTCCCGCCAGCCGAGCCGCCGATGAGAATCGCCGTTTCAAGACCGAGCATATCGAAGATGCTTTTCAAATCGTTGACTTCTGAATACGGAACATCAGGCGGCTTGGATGAACCATAGCCCTGGCGGTCATAGCGAACGACGGTGTAATTCTTTGCGAAGAACTCAAATTGAGAATCAAAGCCGCGGCTATCCGCCAATCCATCGTGAAGAAAGAGGATGGGGAGTCCGCGTCCCGCCGCTTCAAAGTGAAGTTGATTCCCGTTGACGGCGATCAAGCCCGAGGTCAAGCCGAGGCGTTTTTCAAGGTCCAAAGCAGAGGCGGGGGAAATGTTCATGGGCGGTCCGCTCCCAACTTTTCCTGCCGCAGGAAGAATAATCCTGTCCCCGCGATGATCAAATGCAGGATCATAAACGGGATATAGTTCGCGGTGGGGAATCCGCGCGTCATCCACAACAAATCGCCGCCCGCGCCGCGGACCAATTCCAGAATGGAAACGGTCAGCACAAGGATTCTGTTATACGCCGAGTCGCGCGCATAATAAACCATGATTGCGCCCAGGACTCCCATCTCCAGCACGAAGATGAGCCAGGCATCTGAAAAAGCCCTGACGGAAAGCGCATCTGCCGCGAACGGAAACATCGCGCCAAACATTTGCGGGTCAATAAACAAGACCCGCAGGCTTGTCAGCGCGAGGAGAAGATAAAACCCGCCAATCAAACGTAACCACCAGGTTGTCTTTGTCATGGGAACTCCTTTTATATCTAATGCGATTATAACCCTCCATGAATTCGAAATCGTGGACTACAATGCTTACATGGCGCAACAAGGCTTCCTGGTCATTTCTGATATTACGGGGTACTCGAAGTATATCCACGAGTCTGAGCTTGAACACGCGCGGGACAGCCTGACCGACCTGCTCAATATTTTGATTGACCATACCCAGTCGCCGTTGGTGATTTCCGACCTGGAAGGCGATGCTGTTTTTTCTTATGCTCCCTTGGGCGGTTTTTTGCAGGGACAGACCCTTGTGGATATGATCGAATCCACATACGCGGCGTTCCGCAAGGCGTTGGAATTGATGGTCATCAACACGACTTGCGCGTGCAATGCCTGCCGCAATCTTCCCAATTTGGATTTGAAATTCTTTGTGCATTACGGTTCTTTTATGATCCAGAACCTGGGGAAGTACACCGAATTGGTGGGGAACGATGTCAACCTGGTGCATCGCCTTGCAAAGAACCGCATCAAGGAAGAAACGGGTTTCAAGGCGTACGCCGCTTTTACCCAGTCGGTGATGGATGCGTTGGGGCTTGAAGATTTCCAAAACAGCCTGACCCCGCATCGTGAGACCTTCGCGGATGTGGGGGAAGTGCAAATGTATGTGCATGATATGCATAAAGTGTGGGAGCGCTTGAAGTCCACGGTGCGGATCGAGGTCCGACCCGAAGATGCGCTACTCATTCTCAAATATGAGTTCCCCGTTCCTCCGTCCATCTTGTGGGAGTACCTGACGAAGCCCGAATTTCGCACCATCGTACTTGGAGCGAGCAAAGTGGAGCTGCGCAATCAGGCACACGGACGTACAGCGGTTGATTCAGTGTACTACTGCTACCACGGCAATACGGAATCCCAGCAACTTATTTTGGATTGGCGTCCCTTCGAGCAGTTTTCGACGGATGACTCCAACTCTTTCGGGGTGACCACCACAATCACATACATATTGGAGCCTACCCAAGACGGAACGCGTTTGATTAGTTTGTTCGGCAAGCCGCGTGGAGCATGGATCCGTGTTATGTTATTCATCCTGCTCGCAAAGATCGTTTTTGCCCCACAAGTTGGCAAGTTTGTAAAACAACTAGATCAACGCATCCAACAAGACCTTGCCGATGGAACCGCGTTTGTCTCCCCGCCCATTGAAGTTGGCAAAGATCAGGTTGTTTCGCTTGCAACACAGACTCTAACGTCTGACGCCAAATAGCCTTATCGAAAAGCCCTCACTCTGCCCTCTCCCAGCGGGAGAGGGGAAGGCATCCCAACGAGAAGCCGTCATAATGGGGGTGAGGGATGTTGGCGATCATGGTTTTATCCAAGCGCCAATTCAATCGCCTCTTCCATCGTCATGGCGCGACCCTCTGCCCAGAGCGCGTTGAACTCCGCTTCAGGGAGCATGGCGCGGAGTCGACTCATGAATTGAGCTTCTTCCGCTTCCTCTTCGCCCGTTCGTTTATGACCCGTCAACTCACGGATCGCCTCTGCCGCGCCGAATAATTTTGCGGCGCGTTGCGGTTCTTCCTCCACAATCGCGATCATCGCAAAACATTCCAGTTGATGAGCGACGCCCGGACGATTGCCTACGTCTTGAAGCGCTTTAATGGTTTCTGTGTACGTATTTTTGGCTTTAGCATAATTGCCCATGGCGCGTTCCGTGTGCGCGATCTCGGCAATCATCAGGGTCATAAAGCCTTTATGCCCCACGCGTTCAAACATCTTGAGCCCTTCCTCAAAATGTTTTTTAGCCGTCTCGAATTCCCTGAGAAAACGCGCGTGGTAAGCCAAGCCAATAATTTGAAGTCCTGATTGAAATGAGGCGGGAGTATTTTTGGTTACTCCTTGAAGCAGCGTTATATATTTTTGGCTTTCCTCAAAATCACCATTGCTCACCGCCCAGCGAGATAAATTGGCATAAGCCGTGGCGAGTCCGCCAGAGTCGTTGAGTTCTTTAAAGATTTCCAGCCCTTCCTGCGCGGCGGGAAGCGCGTCTTCGGCTTTGATAAAGATGGATGCGCTGGAGAACATTTCAAGGCTGTAACCCAGCATAAACTTATCGCCTAACTGACGGGCAATCTTAATCGCTTCCTGTAAGACGCTGCGCGACAATGTAATATCACCCGAATTAATCACGATTGTCCCCAAGCTAAAACAAGCCCGCATCAATAATTTTTCCCGCTTCCGCGTAACGTCATTTTCCGCAGGCGGCAACGAGCGAGACTTTTCCAGCGCCAATTTGAGCATGGCGATTCCTTCCAAGTCCCCGCCGGACATGCTCAGACTCATGGCGATGTTCGCCGCGAGATCCAACATGTCTTCCATATTATTCTGCGCGCCCCATTCAAATGCGGCGCGCGAGTTGTCCATTTCGGTTTGAATGGCTTTATGTCTTTCAATTTCAGCTTCGCTTGTTATGCCGCGGACGTTCCATAAGCCTTCACTTAATTTGTTGAAGTAGATGAAGTGCCGATTCCGCGCCGCCGCGGCTTGCTTCGCCTCAAAGAGTTTTTCCCTGGCGTATTGCCGAATCGTCTCCAATAGGAAATAGCGCATCTCGCTTTTGTGTTCTTCCGTTACCACCAGCGATTTGTTGACCAACCCTTCAAGATACTCCAGCGCATGTGGATCTTCGGACACTGCTTCGAGCGCCTCCAACGTCCAGCCACCGACGAAGACGGAGGCGATGCGTAGGAGATTCTTTTCTTCTTCGGAGAGTAAGTCATAACTCCAATCAATCAATGCCCGCAGAGTCTGTTGACGCGGCAAGGCGGTGCGACTTCCACCCACGAGCAAACGGAAGAGGTCATCGAGGCGCGCGGCGATTTGTTCAGCGGAGAGCAACTTCGTCCGCGCGGCGGCGAGTTCTATCGCCAGAGGAATGCCGTCGAGACGGTGGCAGATTTGGGCGATGGAAGAGGCGTTTGAATCGTTGAGAATAAATTTTGAGTTGGCGGCGCGGGCGCGGTCTACGAAGAGACTGGTTGATTCGGAATCCGCAAGCGAGGGTGTGCGATACGCCACTTCACCCGCAATGCCCAGGGCTTCGCGACTGCTGACGAGAATTTTCAATCCCGCGCATTGATGGAGCAAATCATCGGCGAGACGCGCACAGGCGGCGATCAGATGCTCGCAGTTATCGAGAATGAGCAGGAGTTTTTTGTCGCGCAGATAATCGGTGACCAGATTCGCCAGCGGATTGAACGGCAGTTCCTGCAATCCAAACGCCTGCGCCAGCGCGGGAATGATTTGCGACTCATCGCTGAGCGGCGCCAGTTCAATGAGCCAAACGCCATTCGCAAAATTCGAGAGCAGTTGCGTGCCCGCTTCAATCGAAAGCCGAGTCTTGCCCGTGCCGCCCGAACCCGTGAGAGTCACGAGGCGCGTTCCCCTCACCCCTAACCCCTCTCCCGCGGGGAGAGGGGGACTCAGGGCTTTCTTTATTTCTTCTATTTCTTTTTCACGCCCAATGAAAGATGTAAGTTGAACAGGAAGATTATTAGGTTGTGTATCCAGCGATTTGATGGCGGGAAAATCTTGCGGCAGATCAGGCGCGTTGACTTGATAGAGTCGCAGTGGCGCGCGCAAGCCTTTGAGCCGATGCTCGCCCATGTCACGCAGACTGCCGCTTTCAGGCAAATCATCTTGTAACAAGTCATGCGTGGTTTGTGAGAGCAGAACCTGGCCGCCATGCGCGACGGACATCACGCGTTGCGCGGAGGCAAGCGTCACGTACCCGTCGTATTTTCCAGACCCATCCTGCAATAGTTCCGCTGTGCCTGTGTGCAATCCCATGCGGACGCGGATGGTTAAGACCAAGACCTCCGAGTTCTCCGAGAACTCGGAGGTCTGGTTGAGGGCGCGTTGCGCCGCCACCGCCGCGCCCAATCCATCCACCGCATTATGAAACGCCGCGCTGAACGAATCGCCGACGATTTGGAAGATATAGCCGTGATTCGATTCAATCGCCTCGCGCAAAATCGCGTCATGCTTTGCGTGCGCGGAGGACATCGCCTCAGGCTGTTCCTGCCAGAGGCGCGTGCTATCTTCGATGTCGGTGAAGAGGAACGTGACGGTGCCGGAGGGGAGATTATTCATCGGTTATCTCTAATGCAAATTCAATCGCTTGTTCCGTGGTCATTATATGACCTTCCGACCAAATCGAATCAAATTGCGTCTGATCCAGTTTCCCGCGCAGTTCTTTCAGCTGCCCATCATAATAGACCTGCTCGTCGGGCCGCATCGGCGTGCCGGCTTTTTCACGCAACGCGTGCGCGGCGGCGAACAATTGCAGGGCGCGTTTGTTCTGATTCTGCGCGTGGGCTATAAACCCAAAACATTCCAATTGGTGTGAGACCGCGCCGGTTTGTCCCATATCACGAAAAGCGGCGATGGTCTCGCGGTAATATTCCAGCGCGCTTGCGTAGTCGCCTATTCGGCGTTCCAGATGCGCGAGATTGCTTTTTTCCAGCACGACATTGAACGCGGCTCCAATCTCATTATAGACGCGCGCCGACTCTTTGAAATGCGAACGCGCGGCGTTGTAGTCATTCCTATCTGTCGCGATGAAACCCAATATCTCTGCCGATTGCGCTTCCTGCGAGCGAAGACCGGCTTCCTTCGCCAGGCGATAAGCCTCCTCCACATAGCCCTGTGCCAGGTTGAGATCATGATACAGGTCGGCAATCACGCGCGCCAGAACGTTCAATGACCGGCATATTACATACACGTCTCCTTCGGCGCGGGCAATGGCATAACTTTCCTGCAATACTTCTTCAGCCCGAACGCGTTCGCCCAAAAATTCAAGCGGATACGCGAGGATGACCAGGGCAAAGGACAGGCCGCGTCGGTCCTGACTCTGGCGATACAGGGCGACGCTTTCTTCCGCGACGCGCTTCGCGTTTGCATTATCTCCCAATGACAGATAAAGCCGCGTTAGCCCTCGCAATGCTCTGGCGCGCGCCACGCGTCCCTGCTCCACTGTGACCCCGTTGGGAACGGAACTTTTCTCAAACAATTCCAGCGCTTGCTGTGTCCAGCGAAAGCCTTCGGCGGAGTATCCGCCTGCCGTCCAAAAGAGGTTGGCGGCGCCCGCGATTCGCAAGGCGCTATAGGGATTCCTGCTCAATCCCCACTCCAATGCCGCGCGCAGGTTGTCCTGCTCCACTGTCATACGGTTTCCCCAGATCATTTGATCCCTGCCTTTTAGATTTTCATCCGCCGCTTCGGCGAAGCGCACAAAGAAACTTAGATGCCAGTTGCGGATCGATTCAACTTCATTGGTCTCGAAAAATTTTTCGCGCGAATACTGGCGGATGGTTTCAAGGCGATGATAGCGGGTCTCACCCAAAACTTCTTCCGTCGTCACCAGCGACTTATCCACGAGGCGCGTCAATAGATCGAGGATGTCGTGAGGCAGGATGCCGCCCTGTTCCACGTCCGCGCAAACTGATTCAGCGGCTTCAAGCGTCCAGCCGCCGACGAAGACCGCCAGCCTGCGGAAGAGCGTTTTCTCCTGTTCCGTCAGCAGGTCGTAACTCCAGTCAATCATGGAGCGCAGGGTTTGTTGACGCGGCAATGCAGTGCGTGAACCGCCGGTCAACAAACGGAAGCGGTCGTCGAGCCGCGCAGCGATTTGTTCGGGAGTCAAAACTTTCACGCGCGCGGCAGCCAACTCTATGGCGAGGGGAATGCCATCGAGACGGGAGCAGATTTGAGCGACGAAGGAGGCGTTGTCCTTGGTTAATTCGAAATCGGGTTTGAGGATCGCGGCGCGTTCAACGAAGAGGCGCGTGGCTTCATAATCCATCAGACTTCCGACATCTCCGAGACTTCGGAAGTCTTGCGGCAGTGAAAGCGACGGCACACGGTAAGCGACCTCGCCCGCGATGCCCAGCGCCTCGCGACTGCTGGCAAGGATGTTCAGTTTTGGGCAGGCATGCAAAAGCGCTTCGCTGATTTGCGCGCTGGCTTCGATGAGATGTTCACAGTTATCGAGGATGAGCAGGATATTTTTCTGGCGCAGATAGTCAGTGAGGACCTCGAGCGGCGCGCGATGCGCGTCTTCGCGCAGCTTGAAAACTGCCAGCAGGGTTTGTGAGAGCAGCGCTGGATCCGCGACGGGCGCAAGTTCCGCGAACCAGACGCCGTGCGAAAATTGCCCCAAACATTCCGCGCCTAGTTGCAGGCTGAGGCGCGTCTTCCCCGCGCCGCCGGAGCCGGTCAGCGTCACGATTCGATTCGCGTCGACAAGTTTTTTTATCTCGCCGATTTCTTTTTCGCGTCCGATAAACGAAGTGAGTTGCGCGGGGAGATTGTGATGGAATGATTCCAATGTGTTGAGCGGTGCAAATTCGGACGGCAGGTCTGGAACGCTCAACTGATAGAGACGTTGGGGTTGCAATACATCCTTCAGACGCCGTTCGCCCATATCGCGCAACTCTGCCTGTTCCGGCAGCGCGTCTTTGATCAGGTCACGCGTGGATTGCGAAAGCAGGATTTG
>Ga0247727_10007196_pt1 | contig 21374 bp, 15 predicted proteins | sample WisWelCaveWW1625_FD_202498 | JGI IMG/M metagenome (GOLD analysis project Ga0247727, IMG submission 202498) | Biofilm microbial communities from Wishing Well Cave, Virginia, United States - WW16-25 | ecosystem: Environmental > Aquatic > Deep subsurface > Groundwater > Cave microbial mat | place... | reverse complement strand
GCGCGGTTCGTGGCGTTTCTTGGTGCAAAGAAGCTGGATGCAAAGGCGATTCGTGAGCCGCTGTTGCGCCGACGCATATCCTCTTCATGAGCGCCTAACAAAGCGTGCACCCGACTGGTGGGAGTCTGCGCGTTTTCAAGCGTTTTTCGTGGCTTGAAGTTGGTTCCGGCAAAGCGGCGTTATCTCGTCCCGCCCACCAGCGGGTAACGCAGACCGTTAGGCGGCTTCGATCGTACACAACGCGGTGAACGGCCGCACACTCCGCACGCCGTTTTTTTGAGCGTCGGACGAGCGTGACAATACGCGCGCCGGGATCACCGAAGATGCCGAACCCCACGTAAACCCTCGAAGAGCCGAAGTAAAGAAGTATAGGATGCAAAATACTGTGAAGCGAATTCGCGCACTCAAGCAGCATTACCGGCAGTTCAGGTCCGACCTGAGGGATTTCAATCCAAGAGGTGTGTTCATCCCTAAAGCCTTGCGCGATTTTTTTCGTGACCGGATCACTTTAGAGCGCGCAAAGAAAGACATCAAGAAAGCGCTGGAAACTAGGGAGGACAGGTTTCTTGAATTGGCTCGGACGCAGGTGTACGGGCGCCCGGACAGCCCTTATCTAAAACTGCTCAAGATCGCAGGATGCGAGCTTTCCGACCTCGAGGCCGAAGTCCATCACAATGGATTAGAGGATACGTTGAAGCGACTGGCCGGGGAAGGAGTCTATCTGACCGTCGATGAGTATAAGGGCAAAAAAGATATCGTGCGCGGGAGGGAGTCTTTTCGCGCTTCTCAATCGGATTTTTCTCCAGCCCAGTCATTGCCCGGGTTCGTTACCCAGAGCAGCGGAACTAGAAATTTGCCTGTGCGTGCGCTCAGCCCTCTGGCGTGGCTTGCGGAGGACACCCTGAACACTGGAATCTTTCTATCGGCGCATGGGCTTTTTACTTATACACATGCCACCTATGATCCGATTCTTCCTGGAGCAGGGGGGTTTGCATTTTTGATGCAGCTCGCGAAGTTGGGACATGCTCCCGAGCGTTGGTTTGCGGGCAGAATTCCGATCGATCGGTGGCTGGTGAGGGCTTATAACTATGCGGCGGTTTATGAGACTGTACTCGCGGCGAAGTTCTTTGGGCCGGGCTTTCCCAGGCCTGAGCTTTTTCAGTTCGGCGATGTCAGGCCGATCGTCCGATGGGTCATTGAACAGAGACAGCGGGGAAAGTCTTGCTGCATCAGGACCGTTGCCAGCAATTCTGCCCGCATTGCAAGAGCAGCGAGGGAAATGGGAGAGTCTTTGGAAGGGACTAAATTTATCTCTAGCGGTGAGCCATTAACCGAAGGAAAACGAGAGGTGATCGAGCAGGTCGGAGCCAGTACGACTCTCCTTTACGGGTACATGCCCGGACCAGTCCATGTCAGTCTCGGTTGCGCTAACCCTGCTTATACGGATGAGATGCACGTTAACCAGAACATGCTGGCAATCGTTCCACATCCCACTCCGATAGCTTATGAAGGGCCGGCGATCCAACCTCTGCTCTTTACCACTCTCTCTCCTTCGGCGGCAAAGCTGCAATTGAATGTGGATAACGGGGACTATGCAACCCTGGAAAAGCGAGACTGCGGTTGCGCGTTGGAAAAAGCGGGTCTTACGCTCCACATCCATCATGTTCGAAGTTATGAAAAATTCACGAGCGAGGGACTAAACTATTTCTATGGCGACCTCTTTAGTGTGCTCGAGACAACTTTCCCATCTGAGTTCGGGGGCGGCCCGGGGGACTATCAGCTGGTGGAGGAAGAAGGCGACCGTGGACAGACTCGGCTGACCCTGGTCGTTCATCCGGAGGTAGGAACCGTGGATGAAGAGAGGATGATCGTCAGGCTTCAGGAATGCCTGGCCGAGGGTTCACGAGACAACCGGTTCCACACTAAATTTTGGCAGGATTCAGGCACGCTGAGAGTCCGACGAGAAATCCCGCATGTCAGCGCGCGTGGAAAAACCTTGCCCCTGCGCATCGCCCGCTAAGGGCGAGTAGAGCGTAGCAGCTATTGCAAATGGCGGAAACGGCGAACATGGACTACATGGTGCAACTTCTGTGCAGGAACGTCTAACGGGCGCATGAAGCCGACGGCGCTTCGCGCCGGGGCTTATCCGCGGCGTTGAATCCATTGGGAAAAAAACAGGCAACAAAAAACTCCACCTACCCAAGTGGAGTTTTTTTAATACACAACGAGCGCCATATTATTAAAATATCCCGACGTGCGCCGATGATTCGCCCAACTCGTAAAACGCACACTGCCGTCATACGGATCGTGATACGTCACGCCTTTATCATTGGCGGCGACAATAACGACAGTGTGTTCGTATGGCGTGAGTGGAATTTTGATGCCGCTTGAAACTATAACCCATTGCGGACGTTGATGCGATTCGCGCCAGGTTGTCCACCAAATCACCGCGCGCCCTTGTTTCAAATTTTCCAAAACGCTTGCTTTGAAATTTTCGTAGGGCTGTCCATAGTACGCGGTGGATTGTCTGCCAAGTTTCGCCAACCCTTTTTGTAATCCTTGCGCGTACGTGCCGTAATGGGTGAGACCTCCAATCAATTCAAAATCGGTGTTGCCGCGAATGCCTTCAAACGGATTGTCACTGCGCGGCATCGCGTTGACGATTTGCGCTTCCGTCAATGCACCGCGCATTGCCATTGATGCGGCGGATTCTTCACAAGTGAGCGTTTGCTTTTGGCGATAGACGGGAATGTTTTCGACGCGCGCGAAAATTCCTGTGGAAGCGGAATTGTTCGCGGGCGCGTTGTTCGCCGCGCTCGCGGTTTGCGTGGACGCGCTCGCGGTGTTGGGAATGGAGAGGCGTTGCCCGATTAACACAAAGGGCGTGGGCAAATTATTCGCAATGCGTAATGCCGCCATTGTGATATTGTGTTTGACCGCGATGCCGTAAAGGGTGTCGCCGGGTTGGACGATGTACGGGGTCGTTACGTCGGTTGGTCGGTTAGTCGGTTGGTTGGATTTTGCGGGCGCGGTGTTTTGGGATGTTGTCGCACCGGGGATTTTTAGTTGCGAACCGGTGTACAAGAAACCGTTGGGGGGAAGATCATTCGCATTCGCAAGCGCGTTGACGGAGACGCCAAATTTTCTTGAAAGCGAGGAAAGCGTGTCGCCCGCACGCACGACATAAATGCCGCTTGGCGATGCGTGTGCGACGGAAACTGATGTGTTGTTAGTTGTGCTGGATGCGACGGGAATTTTCAAACGTTGTCCCGCATACACCCAACTTTGGGTCGTGATCCGATTTGCCGAAGCGAGGGCTTGGGGCGTGACACCATACTTGCGCGCAATCGAGTAGAGCGTTTCGCCGTAGGCGACGACATGGGTTGGATTGTCCGCGCGCGCAATAGTGGGGAGGGCGAGCGCGGCGACAAGGACAAGGAAAAGGAGTATGCGCCTCATGCGCGCATTGTAGCAGAAAAACGCGCGGCGCGCGAGTGGGGCGGGGATTGCCAACGGATAGGATAACGGATAAACGGATAAACGGATAGAAGCGCGCGACATCCGTTTATCCGTTTATCCGTTTATCCGTTTATCCGCTTTTATTATCCGTTGGCAGAATTGTTTGGCAACACAATTTGTTCGTCCAAATCCACACTTACGGGTGGCGCGCTCGCGCGCGTTGTCCCCATCGGCATTTCTACAATCGGCGCGAGGATTTCACCCGATTCCACGCGCGTCGGAATCGTTTCTGCAAAATCGGTTGGCGCGTTCACCACCACTAGCGCGTTAGACAAATCCGCCGCTGTCGGTTGTCCGTCGTCCCTGCTTCTCGCCGTCATCGTCGGTTGTTCGATCTCCGCGCTCGCCACCTCAATCGCGTCGGGCAAAACCGCTGTCGGTTGTCCGTTGTCCGCGCTCTCCACTTCCAACACGCCCAAACCACTCGTCGCAGGCACATCATCCGTTTCTTGTGTAAAAGGCGTGAGATCGGAAACGACGGGTGGAAATTGACTGCGCCCGGGCGTTGTCAAAAGTTTTGGCTGTTCTTGATCGGGTTCAACACTCAACACCATCGTGTCCGCGCGTTCATCGTGCATCGGCAGCGCGGCATCGTCGGATTGAAAAAGATTTGGCGTTTCGATCACATCCGCGATTTCATTCGCCACGTTATCAGATTGCGTTTCAAAAATTTCGGGCACCGCAATCTCGCCATTCTCTTCATCGTCAATTTGTTCGACAGGCGTTTGCCCCGATAAACTTTCCACCAAATCTTTCCACGCGCCGTGAATCCCATCATCGGTGACGCCGTAATACGCGTGCAGTTCGCCATTGGAATCGCGCTGCACCAAATCGTACCGCAATTTTCCCGCGCGCTCACTCGCTTTGACAATGCCCACATCGCCGAGCCATTTCACATCGGATTTGCCAGCTGCATTCTTGTCGTGTTCCGCAATCGCGTACTGCCAAAGTTTTCGCGCGCTCGAACGCGTGACATTGTGAATGATCCGATTGTTTCGCAAGTCGCGCATCGTGTATTGATGGTTGCCGCGCGCGCGCGCTTTGGAAGAAACGATTTCGACGCCGGTGTGGGGGGGTGAGGCGGGCATTTTCGCCGCGTCGTCATTGGCGGGTGCGGAGGGGGAACCCTGCGGCGAGGCGTTCCCTACCGCTTCGGACTCGGAACGCGGCGACGATTCGGAACGCTGCGGCAATTCGGAACGCTGCGGCAATTCGGAACGCTGCGGCGAGGCGTTCCCTACAACCAACGCCTGCGCGTCGGCAACTGCTTTGACAACGGCGAGCGGCGCGTTCTCGACACGCGCGGCAAATTCTACCGCAACCGCATCGCGCACGAGATTCACAATTTCGTCGCGCACCGCGAGGGAGGTTTCATTTTCGGAACGCACAAAAATTTGGGTCGAGTCGAGCGTATAAGGCACATCGCTGCCGCGCGGGACAATCATTTGCAAAATTTGTTTGCCGCCGCTTTTGAGCGTGTCCACTTGAATGTCAAGGGGTGGAACAATGTGTTTGGAAATTTCCGCGCGCAGCTGCGCCATCGTCTCGAAGGGTTTTGCCACGCCTTGCACCTGCATGCGAATGTTTGGACTCGCGCCAATGTAGATCGTTCCGCCATTTGTATTCGCGAGCGCGACGATATCCTGCATGATGCGGCGATCAATGCCGTGCTTGCTTGCAAGTCCCTTGCTTGCGCTTTCGTGAAATGCTTGCACGAGCGTATCGCCTTCTTCGCGCGCGGCATAGATCGGATCAAATTCGTGTGTCGCGGCGGGAATGTACGGGCGCGTTTTGGAAAAATCTTTGCCCATCAACACATCCATAATCGCGTCGAACGACGCTTCGGGAATGAGAATTTCCGTTGGGCGATCCCCGATGCCGAGTTCTTGATTGTTGCCCGCAATCCCGTTGACGCGATGCGCGTCGCTGCCTTGAATGCAGTGCATCTTGCGCGGATATTCGGGTTTCGTGCCGCTGAAAAATAATTGCGTGCGGCGGCGTGACTTGCTGGCTAGATCAGTCACTTCAAGCGCGTGCAAATTTTCGTCTTGCGTATAGGCAATGCGCGTTTGTCCGCCAAAATCAAAACCCGGCATCGCGACGCCGTGCGACGAGTTCGCGTGCGCGGCAATCGCCAGTCCGCCCGCTTCGTTAATCAGACGATACGCGGTCAGCACATCCGTCGTCGCGCCCACTTCGCCCGAACCGACATCCAATTTTTCGGCAGGCACATGCAAATCGAGCAAGAGATGTTCGAGTTCGCGGACGGTCGTTTCTGGAGGAAAAATGCCGAGAACGTGGAAACCGAGCGTAGCGGTTAATTCAAAACCGGGGAACACAACAATTTTTTCGCGCAAGCGGCGAAATTCCGAGAGTTGTTCTTTTTCTTCATCCGTCAAACGCTTGCGGCGTTCGAGCAATTCCAAATCTTCGACTTCATCAATATAGCGCCGATAGCCCGCAGCTGTATTGTGATCGGTAATGGCGATCATGTCGAGCCCTTTTTGCTCCGCCTTTTTCAAAATGTCAAGATACGAAACATTGGACTCACGATAGTCCGCCGACGCGGGAGTATGGAGATGTAAATCCATGCGCTTCCATTGCGGTGGCGAAATTTTATTTGGTTGTTTTTTACGTACAGCCATGTTAACCCTTCCTTGGGGTATGACGATGGAGGTAACTCTTGGACGAGAGGATCAAAACGCGAATCGGCGCGAATCGGAACGAATCTACGCGAATCTTTTTGGGACTTTTGCTTCGTTGTCATTTCGAGCGGCGCTTGCGAGAAATCTCGCGTTGGCAAAACTGAGATTTCTCATTGCATTCGAAATGACATGCCAAGTCCTACGTACAAGATTCGTAAAGATTCGCGGAGATTCGCGTTTCCAGACATAGCGAATTGAAACCGCGCGCGATGAGTTACATCAATCGCAAAATGTTGCGAGAAGGGTCGTGCGAGGAATTTCGGTTACGAAATTCCGTTTCGGTTGCGAGATTCAAATGCGGGGGCGTTGCGAGGATTGTTCCGACTGCTCGGTGATTTGTAAAAATGGATACCGCGCCAATATAGAGACCAGGGGCGAATGTCTTGCCGTGAGAAAAATCTGCCCAATGGAATCCAAATAGGGAACAAATCTGTTGTGCCAACCGCGCGAAATGGTAAATTCAAATAGCGCAGCGAAAGCTCTTGACCCGACTCGTTACTTTTTACTCTTTACTTGTTAAAAAGGGGGCGGTGATCGCTTGGCGTTTCGCCTCGCAGTCAATCCGCCCCTCACATTTCTATTATATTCAGTTCAGCGAATTTGTCATTTCGCGTTCGGGTTCGTGATTGCCGTGTCCGTTCATTTCGGCGGGAACCGCGCGCGGTTCGAGCGCGGCGTTCCACACATCCTCAACGCGTTCCGCCAGAATGAATTTCAATTCGTTGCGAATCTCTTCGGGCAGATCATCCAAATCGCGTTCATTGCGAATTGGCAGAATCACCGTATCGAGACCCGCGCGATGCGCGGCGAGAACTTTTTCCTTGATGCCGCCGACGGGCAGTACGCGCCCGCGCAACGTGATTTCACCCGTCATCGCGATATTGTCGCGCACGCGGCGATTCGTGAGCAACGATGCCAACGCTGTCGCCATCGTCACGCCCGCGCTCGGTCCATCTTTTGGCGTCGCGCCTTCGGGAATGTGTAGGTGAATGTCACTCTTTTCAATCAGTTCTTGTGCAATGCCCAAATCGTTTGACTTGGAGCGCACATACGAGTACGCCGCTTGTGACGATTCTTTCATCACATCGCCGAGTTGTCCCGTGACGAGAAAACCTTTGCCCCCGGGCATCCGCGTCGCTTCAATGAAAAGAATGTCGCCGCCAACGGGTGTCCACGCGAGACCCGTTGCGACACCGGGCGTTTCCGTGCGTTCGCGCACATCGTTGTAGAAACGCGCCTTGCCCAAAAGTTCATGCACCAAATCAATCGTGATTTGGAACGGCGTCGCTTGTCCTTCCGCGATTTTTGTCGCGAGTTTGCGCGCCACGCGTCCGATTTCACGTTCGAGATTGCGAACCCCTGCTTCGCGCGTGTATTCGCGAATGAGGATGCGAACCGCATCATCATCGAACGATACTTCATCTTCACGCAAACCATTTTCTTTCATCTGGCGCGGGATCAAGTACCCTTTCGCGATCTGTGTTTTTTCGTAATCGGTGTAACCCGACAACGGCAAAATTTCCATGCGATCACGCAGCGGCGGCGAAATCGTTTCGAGCGTGTTCGCCGTGCAGATAAAAATCACTTGCGACAAGTCAAAATCCACATCGAGATAATGATCGCGGAACGTTTTGTTTTGCGCGGGATCGAGAACCTCCAAAAGCGCACTCGACGGATCGCCGCGATAATCCGAGCCAACCTTGTCCACTTCATCCAACATGATTACGGGATTTTTCGTGCCTGCGCGCTTGATGGATTGGATCAAACGCCCTGGCATCGCGCCAATGTATGTGCGCCGATGTCCACGAATCTCTGCCTCATCGCGCATCCCGCCGAGCGACATGCGAATAAACTTGCGTCCCAACGCCCGCGCGACGGATTGCCCGAGCGAGGTTTTGCCGACGCCGGGCGGTCCGACGAGTGTGAGAATCGAGCCGCGATACGTCCGCGCTTCTTGATCGGCTTCGTCACCGCTTTCCTCGGAACGCGAGCGTTCCGCGCGTAATTTGCGAACCGCGAGATATTCCAAGATGCGATCCTTCACATCCTTGAGATCGTAATGATCTTCATCCAGAATTTTGCGCGCGTTCGGAATGTCAAGATTGTCTTCGGTCAATTTGTTCCACGGCAAATCCACGAGCCAATCGAGATACGATTTAATGACGTGATATTCCGCAGCAGCTGGCGGCATCGTCTTCATGCGATCCAATTCGCGGCGCGCTTCTTTTTCCGCTTCTTCGGCCATGCCCGCTTCCGAAATCTTTTTGTCGTAATTGGTGATTTCCGCTTCTTGCTCGCTGCCTTCGCCGAGTTCTTTTTGGATCTGTTTCAATTGCTCGCGCAAAATATATTCGCGCTGATTTTTTTCAATCTCTTGCTGCGCCTGTCCCGAAATCTTTTTGCCGAGTTCGAGAACGTCCACCTCTTTGGTGAGCAGCGCATCGAGTTGGATGAGTTTGTCCTGCACATCATCCAATTCCAAAAGTTCCTGCCCCTGTTTCAAATCCATCCGCATCGAAGTCGCGATCATGTACACCAGTTGGCGCGGGTCTTCGACATTCATCGCCGCCATCAATAATTCTTCAGGCAGCGTTTGCGAAAGATTCACGAGCTTGCGAAACAATTCAATCGTGTTTCGCATCAACGCTTCGATCTCTACCGATTTTTCGATTTTTTCGGGCGCAAGTTCGATGCTCGCTTTCAAGTACGGATCAAGCGCGGTATATTCTTTGATGCGAATGCGCTCCATCCCTTGCACGATCAAGCGCACCGTGCCGTCGGGCGCGCGCAGCATGCGATGAATGACGGCGGCGGTGCCGATTTCATACAAGTCATCGGGGCCCGCATCTTCAAATTTATCATTCTTGATCGTCACCAAACCAATGAGCCGATTCGTTTCTTTGACCGCATCATCCACCAAACGCAAAGAACGCGCTTGCCCCACATTCAACGGCAGCACGGTCAACGGATACACCACCACGCCCTTGAGCGGCAAAATCGGCAACTCGTTCGGAATCGTCGAATTGGCGGTCGTGGAAATTTCTTCTTCTTGCAATTCTGGTTCGTCGTCTTGATTTTCTCTAGCCATTTGAATACCTCTCTTTTTCCTAGCACAGTTACTTTTTACTCTTTACTTTTTACTCATTACGCTGTCCCTTGCACCGCAATCACTTTTGTTTCTGCTTTCACTTTCGGCAGCGTGATCGTCAAAAACCCATCTTTGTATTCCGCATCAATCGCGTCCACATTGTACTCGCCGGGCAAATACACTTCGCTTACAAATTCGCCATATTGCACTTCGAGGCAATGGCTCGCCGCGCGTAAATGATTGTCTTGGCGCTGCCCGCGTACGCGTAAAATTTTTTCGGTGAATTCTACCTGAAAATCATCGGGCTCCATGCCTGCGACCTCGATCAAAATTACAACGTTCGCGTGTGTCTCATATACGTCCGTCGGAGGGCGAAACATTGCGGGTGGTTGTCCCTGTTCTTGGAGCAAGAACGAGCTCAACATGCGATCCATGCTGCGGGAAAATCCGACGAGTTCAATAAAAGAATCGTTATAGCGCGCCATCGTTACAACCTTTATAATGATGTTTTAACTTTTGTGATGCGTTGATTATACAGGGAGACAGGTATAAGTTAAAAGTGGGGTAAGATTCTTACCTATGACGTTGACGTGCCACGCACTTAAGTGCGTGGCGCGTCAACGTCATTAGGCAAAAATGGGAGACCGCTATGCCAAAAGCAATCTTCATTCACGGCGGCGCGTGGGCGATCCCCGACGCGCAAGTGGAGGACAACAAAAAAGTTTTGACACGCGCCCTCGATGCAGGGTGGGGCGTACTCGAACGCGGCGGCAGCGCGTTGGATGCGATCGTCGCCGCGATTGTGGTGCTGGAAGATGATCCGATCTTGAACGCGGGCTATGGTTCTTTGTTGACGCGCGAAGGCAAGGTTGAAATGGACGCGGCGGTGATGGATGGGCGAACGCTGGGTGTCGGCGCGTGCGCGGTGGTGTCACGGATCAAAAATCCGATTCTGCTCGCGCGCAACATTTTGGAAAGCGAAAATGTTTTGATGGTTGCGGAGGGCGCGGAGCAATTTGCGCGCGAACGTGGTACGGAATTGATTGATCCCAAGACGATGATTACGCCAGAACAATTTGAAATGTGGCAAGCGTATTTGCGTAACCCTCCGACGCCCACGGTGTCTTATAACAAGCAGAGTAGTGATACGGTTGGCGCGGTGGCGCTTGATGAACGCGGCAACATTGCAGCGGGCAATTCAACGGGCGGGCGCGATTTCAAAATGCCAGGGCGCGTCGGCGATTCGCCCATCGTCGGCTGCGGATTTTATGCGGACAATTTGCTCGGCGGCGCAGCATGCACGGGATGGGGTGAACCCATTTTGCGAACGGTAATGGCAAAAAGCGCGCTCGATTTTTTGAAATTCACTGATCCGATGACTGCGGCACAATTAGCTGTGCAGAAATTGGAACGCGTCAAGGGGAGTGGCGGCGTGATTCTTGTAGATTCACATGGACATATCGGTTACGCGTACAGCACGCCGCGCATGGCGCGCGCGTGGCGCATCGAGGGTGACACATCGGAGCATGTCGAGGTGTAAATGATTCAACCAACACCGTATCCTGATGTCAATGCGTTGTTGCATGAATTGTTGACGAGCGTTCAGACAATTTTAGGAGATCATTTCGTCGGCATGTATTTGTACGGCTCCCTCGTCACCGGTGATTTTGATCGGGCGAGCGACATAGATTTTCTCGTGGTCACGACAGATGAAATTTCAAGCGATCCATTTTTGTCCTTACAAGCAATGCACGCGCGCATTGCAGCGAGCGATTCGTATTGGGCAACGGATATGGAAGGCGCATATCTTTCGCTTGCCGCGTTGCGACGGTACAACCCTAACGCGCGGCATTTGCAATTGGAACGCGGCGCGGGCAGAACGCTGGAAATGACAAACCATTTTCGCGTCGTGGAACGCGCAGTGCTGCGCGAACGCGGCATCGAGGTGGCGGGCGCGCCGATTCAAGACCTCATTGATCCGATTTCGCTGCTTGACCTGCGCCAATCCATGCTTGAAATTTTGGATGAATACGTCGTGCCGCTGCTTGCTGATCCTGTGTTCCATAGTCGTGGAGACCAATCGTACAACGTTCTCTCACTTTGCCGCGTGCTTTATACGTTGGAAAATGGCGGTGTGGCGTCCAAACCCGCCGCCGCACGATGGGCGCAAGAGGCGTTGGGGGAGCGATGGATTGGCTTGATTGAACGCGCTTTGGAAGGTCGTCAGAACCCGAACGGGCAATTAGCGTTGCAGGATGCCCAAGAAACGATAACATTCGCACTATTTATCCTTGAGCGGAGCGAATCATTCAGGGTTAGATAAGATAATGATGGGCGATAGCGATTTGTAAGCCTCATATTTCGTAAAAAAAGTAGGTTTTTTGAGAAATTTCGCACAAAAGTATTGACGCGCGGCTTTTCGCGTCGTATAATGTTTCACCGAGACGGCTCACCCCTGTCTCAATTTTGTTGCCCATCGGCAACTTGGGGCGAGTCTAGATTATGTCAAAGGGCTACGCGTTGGAACGTCAGGGTAAACGTTACGGAAAAACGCCTAGATAGGTGATGGAATGGCAACACAGCGAGTAACAAACAAACGGCAAATAGTGTCAAGCGGGATGGTTGACAAGCCACGCCGCGCGCGCAACGGCAATAGCAACGGCAATGGGAATGGCAATCGCAACGGTCACAAAAAAGGGACCGTGGCTAGCCAAACCGCGTCTGCCGAAAAAGCGCATCTTGTTTCACAGCAAACGCGCGTGATTGTGCAGCAGCTGGTTGAAAAGGGTAAAGCGCAGGGTTGGCTTTCGCAAGATCAGCTTTTGCAAGTGTTTCCCGAAGCGGAATCAAATATTGAGCAGCTGGAAGAAGTCTATATCGTTCTTTTTGAAGAAGGCATTCAACTGGTTGATCAAGCGCAAACCCCCGAAGGCGAAACGGACAAGCCCGAAGAACCGCCACAAGTGGACTTGAACGAAATTGGGATTGACGATACCGTTTCGCTTTATCTCAAAGAAATTTCGCGCATCCCCTTGCTGCGCGCGGAACAAGAAGTGGAATATGCCAAGGGGATGGAAACGGGCAAAAAAGCGCGCCAACAGCTCAATCGTTCCTCGGGTGTGGGCGCAAACGAACGCACGCGCCTGGAACAGCGCATGCGCGAAGGTGAACTCTCGCGCCAAAAATTGATCAAGGCGAATTTTCGGCTCGTCGTTTCCATCGCAAAAAAATATATCGGACGCGGTGTGTCGTTCTTGGATTTGATCCAAGAGGGCAACATCGGTCTGATTCGCGCCGTCGAAAAATTTGATTACAAACGCGGTTTCAAATTTTCGACATACGCGACGTGGTGGATTCGTCAAGCCATCACGCGCGCTATCGCTGATCAGGGACGCACGATTCGTGTGCCTGTGCACATGTGTGAGCGCATCAACAAATTAACACGCGTTTCGCGCACGCTCGTTCAAGAATTGGGGCGCGAACCGACGCCCGACGAGATCGCAAAAGAACTTGGCACAACGCCGAAAAAAGTGGAACGCATCATCAAGATTTCGCAGCGCCCTTTGTCGCTCGAAATGCCCGTCGGCGAAGAACAAGATTCGCATCTCGGCGATTTCATCCCCGACGAATCTACGCTCGGACCTGCCGACGCCGCTTCCCATCAACTCTTGCGCGAGCAGATGGAAGAAATTCTCACCTCGCTCTCGCCGCGCGAAGGACGCGTCTTGCAATTGCGTTTCGGCTTGAAAGACGGCAAGAGTCACACGCTCGAAGAAGTGGGCAAAAAATTCGGCGTGACGCGCGAACGCATCCGCCAAATCGAAGCAAAGGCGCTGCGGAAATTGCGGCACCCCTCGCGGTCACGCAAGCTGCGCGATTATCTCGAATAAAATTTATGGGACGACAATGAGTTGTCGTCCCGATTTTTTTGGTTTACCGATCGATCTCGTTCATCCGTTTTATTTGCAGGGTTTGACACTTGCGTGATTTCAGATAGGATTAAATTCGTCGTGGAAGCTCCCCTCTCTGATGAATTGTTGCTGCGCCGGATCGCGCAACGTGACCCGGACGCCCTATCGGCGCTGTATGATCGGCATGCGCGCACGGTCTATAATCTCAGCTTGCGGATCGTGCGCGATACGGCGACGGCGGACGAAGTCCTGCAAGATACCTTCTGGCAGGTATGGCAAAGCGCAGAACAATATCAACACGAGGGCGCGGTCACGGCATGGTTGTTTCGCATCGCGCGGAACAAGGGGCTTGACCAACTGCGACGCCAAAAAACGCGTCCCCAACCCATTAGCGACGATGGCGCTTTTCTCGAAAAAGCAGAGCCCTATATCGAACCCCGCCGCGTGGAACAAATTACCGCACACACTCTCATGCGCCAGCACGTGCAACAAGCCCTCGCGGATCTGCCAAACGAACAACGCGTGTGTCTTGAATTGGCGTATTTCGAAGGGCTGAGCCAAAACCAGATTGCTGAATTGACACGGACGCCGGTCGGGACAGTCAAAACGCGCGTTCGCATGGCATTGGAAAAAATGGAACGGATGCTGCGGGCGGTGGGCTATATGCCGGGGGACATGGAGACATGAGCGCAATATCAAATCGTTCCGATGTCCTCGAACTCCTGCCGCTTTATGTTTTGGGCGCGCTTGAACCCGATGAGATGGTGCAGGTAGATGCGTGGGTGCGCCGCGATCAGGAGGTGGCAACGCGGGCGCGTGAATTGGATCAAGCCACTGCCCAACTCGCGTATGCAGCGCCCGATGTGTCGCTGCCGCTGGATGCAAAGCCGCGCCTGCTCGCGCGTGTTCGCGCAGACCTGGATTTCTCCCAACTGGAATCCATCCCCCTGCCCGCTGCCCGACCGGAACCAAAACGACCGCGCGCGCTTGATACGCGCCCCCCTGAACCGACGCGCCGCAAGTGGTTCGGCAGACTGGAACCGTGGGCTTTGGCGGCAGGTCTCGCCGCCCTCCTCGCGCTCTTATTCGCTCTGAATCTGGCACAATTACAGACCCAAGTGGCGCTCCTTCAAACGCAGGTTGCCGAACTTGGGGTCGCGAATGCGCGCTTGGAGGAACAATTGCGTTTGACCCAGAGCCAGCTTGCATTTTATGCAGGTGTGGATCGTACCGTGGTAATGCAAGGCACCGCACAAGCGCCCGGCGCGCGCGGAGTGTTTTATCTCAAGGGCGGTGACGGGGTGGCAATCGTGCGCGGCTTGACTCCGCTCCCGAGTGACAAGAGCTATCAATTGTGGCTGGTGCCAAAGGGTGGCACGCCCACACCCGTCAGCTTGGTCATGGTTCAGCCCGATGGCACCAGTTTGGTTTCGGTGCCGATTCCACCCTCACTGCGAGAATTTGCCATCGTAGATGTAAGCATCGAACCCGCAGGCGGCAGCCAGAACATCACCAAAGAAACCATTGTGCTGCGCGGCGCGCTGCCATAGCATTTGCCCCCCAAAAAATCCGTTTCAGCTGCGAGAGCTGAACGGATTTTTTTTTACCTCCAGCTCGATACATCCAATTGGGCGGATTGTGCGTCAAACAGATCAGAACCGTGTTTTGACAAAGTAGGTTTCGGACACATTCGTTTCCTACATCTTTTCGTAAAAGTGAACAGAGCAGCTCCATCACTTTTACTTATCACAAAAGGAGGAAGAATCATGCAGAATCAAATCGTTCGTATTTCAATGCTGCGGATGGCGCTCGTGCTGGCGATCGCGGCGGTGACGATGGGGCTCGTCTTGGCGTTGCAATTCAAGACCGCGCGCGCAGCGCCCACCGCTTCCCAACAGGTTTATGCGGTGACAAAAAATAATCGCTTGGTTTCCTTCAAGGCAGCCAAGAGCTGCAAGCTTGTCGCCGATTACGCGATCACGGGGATGCAGCCCGGCGAAAAAATGTTGGGCATTGATTTTCGCCCAGCGACCGCGGCACTGTACGGCATTGGCAGTACCAGCCGTCTCTACACGATTGACACTGGCAGCGGTGCCGCCACGATTGTCGGATCAGGACCGATTACGACCGCGTTGGCAAGCGACAACATTGGCTTTGACTTTAATCCAACTGTCGATCGTATTCGGCTCGTGACAGATTCAGGACAAAATCTGCGGCTCCATCCCGACACGGCTGCGGTTGCGTTCATTGATACCTCGCTCGCGTATGGCGGCGCGGATGTGAACGCGGGCGCGACGCCGGATGTGGTTGGCGCGGGCTACACCAATCCCGATGTCATTACCACAACGGCGACAGTGCTTTACGACATTGATGCGACGCTCGACATTCTCGTCTCTCAAAATCCCCCCAATAGCGGCACGCTAAATACGATTGGCGCGCTGGGGGTCAATGCAAAAAGTAACAGCGGCTTTGACATTTCGCTCAACGATGCCTATCTCATCGTTACACCAAGCAAGGATCCAGGTGGCAACTGCGGCGCAAGCCAACTCTACACTGTCAATCTCGGCACCGGCAGCGCCAGCTTTCTCGGCGCGATTGGCACGGCGAAACCGATTCGCGCGATGGCGGTTGTTCCGTAAAACACCCGCGCACCATTCTTGACCAAAACCCTCTGCGCCCGGGCGCGGAGGGTTTTTTTGTTAATTCATTTCCCCCGTGTCATTTTTTCTTTGGCGAGAACCTCGTTTTTTTGTTACAATGTTCTAGTTCTTTGACAACATGAAATTGCGGGGCGGGTGATGAGATGCCACGCACTTTCGGAAGTGCGTGGCATCTCATCACCCCGCAATTTCACCTTGTTTGAGTACTAGTCACACCGTACTTGAAAATTACCTGCTCAAATTCTCGACGGAGGAACAATGCGAACGTATCCCCATTCGCGCGTCCGATCCCTGCGCTGGCTCTTTGCCCTCGCGCTGCTTGGACTTGGCATCGCAAATACATCTGCCGTCGCCGCGCCACTTTTTACAACACCCACGCCGCCCGCGCTGCCGAATGTATTTCTCGACACTACGTACACCCCCCCCTCTGGCACAAGCATCGCCGCGCACACATCAACCGAATTACAAAACGCGCTGAACACCGCGCTGCCCGGCGATGAAATTGTTTTGGACGCGGGCATGACGTACACGGGAAACTTTACCTTGCCGAATAATGTTGGCACGGCTTGGATCATTGTGCGTTCTTCCGCGCTCGCGTCGTTGCCCGCGCCGGGCAAACGCGTCGCGCCGCATCAAGCGAATTTCATGCCGAAAATTGTTTCACCCGATACCACGCCCGCGTTAACCGCAACCAACGGCGCGCATCATTTTCGTTTCATCGGCATCGAATTTACCTACGATCCGAGTGTGTCAATCAACTATGCCGTCATCGCGCTTGGCACGGCGAATGAAACCATCACATCCGATTTACCGCATCACATAATTTTGGATCGCGTCTATGTGCATGGACATCCCAACAAAGAATTGCGCCGCGCCGTTGCGTTGAATAGCGGATGGGCGGCGATCATTGATTCGTGGCTCTCGGAAGCGCATCAAGACGGATTCGATACACACGCCATCGGCAGTTGGAACGGCATGGGTCCCTTCAAGATCGTCAACAATCAACTCGAAGGCGCGGGCGAAAACATTTTGATTGGCGGCGACATTCCCTCGATTACAAATCTGATTGCCTCTGACATTGAAATTCGCTGCAATGATTTATACAAACCCGTCGCGTGGAAACACTCGCCGCCCAATTGGTCCATCAAAAATTCTTTTGAAATCAAGAGCGCGCGCCGCGTCTTGATCGATCAAAACATTTTTGAAAACAACTGGCTCGACTCCCAAGTCGGCTATGCGATACTGTTCACCGTCCGCACCGAAAACGGCAATGCCCCCTGGATTCGGATTCAAGACATTACCTTTACCAACAACATCATCAAACACTCGGGCTCGGGCGTGAATGTTTCGGGCTCGGACAATCTCGATCCCGCGATGCCAACGCATCTCACGCAGCGTTTAAAAATCAACAACAATTTGTGGTATGACCTCAACAGTGTGCCGTGGGGCGGCGGGGGCATCTTATCACAAATCATTGCGACGGTGGATGATGTCACGTTTGAACACAACACCGCGCTGCACAGCGGCAACATCATGGTCATGGATGAGATAGACAAAAAGAGTTTGCGCGTGCGCGTACGCGACAATATCTTTCCGCACAACCAATATGGCGTCTTTGGCAGTAATGTCGGGGCTGGCACAGTCGCGCTCGACGCGTACTTTGAGGATTGGCAATTCGATCACAATGTCATTGCCGCCATCGCCCCATCTGGTTATGCGCCGAGCGACTATCCGACGGGCAACTTTTTTCCCGCCTCGCTCAACGATGTAGGATTCACCGATCTCGCCAATCACAATTACGCGCTGCTGGCGTCGAGTCTCTATCACAACGCTGCAAGCGATGGTACGGACATTGGGGTTGACATGAATGCGATCAGCGCGCCGTGTCCCACGCAGTACGGCGGCGCGATTCCCTCTTTGCCCGCCGATCCTGCGCCGTGTGGAGACAAGCCCAACAAGCCCGCGCCGATCTACCCGATCAACAATTTCAAAATCAAAGCAAACAAGGCGTTGCTGGCATGGGAACCGACGCACTGTGCGACGAATTACAAATTCGTCGTACGGGCGGGCAGTCAAAACGGCAGTAAAGTGGCGAGTGGCAAAAATCTCACGACGACGCGCGTCACGCTGGCGAATCCCTTGCCGCGCGGGCAAACGTTCTATTGGCAGGTCAAGGCGTGTGACGCCGACAATTGTAGCAAAAGTTTGTGGGAAGTGTTTCGCACAAAATAGTTTTACACATGGGACAGGGATACAGCCCTGTACCATTTTTTATTTCGCTTTAACCTCGTTCTTTGCTACAATGTTCCTACCCCGCACAAAAATTTTCCCAAAGGTTTTGCATGTCGTTCGCCCATTCCACCCTTGCCAATTTCACGCACGAACTCGCGTCCGCGTCGCCCGCGCCCGGCGGTGGCTCCGCCGCTGCATTGTCGGGCGCGCTTGGCGCGTCGCTGGTAGCGATGGTGTGTCATTTGACCATCGGCAGAAAAAATTATCAAAACGTCAGCGCGGAATTTGAAGCAATGCTGCCGCGAGCTGAAACATTGCATGTCGAATTGTTGGACGCGATGCAGCAAGACGCCGACGCGTATTCTCAAGTGATGAACGCCTATCAACTCCCCAAAGAAACCGACGCGGAAAAAAATGCGCGGACGCGCGCGATTCAAAACGCATTAAAACACGCCGTCGAAATTCCGTTGCAAGTGGCAACCGCGTGCGCGGAAATTTTGCAAATGAGCGCATCCGCCGCGTCGCGTGGCAACAAGAACGCGGCGAGCGACGCCGGCGCGGGCGCGTTAATGGCAGAAGCAGGATTGCGCGCCGCGATGTTGAATGTTGAAATCAATCTTGGTTTGATCCAAGATGACGTGTTCAATTCAACAACACGCGCGCAGCTCGAACCCTTGAAAAAGATGGCCGCGCAGCGGCAAGCAATTCTCGACACCGTGCAAGCGCGGATGTGATCGCGAATCGCGTATAGCATATCGCCAATCGCAATCACCGAATCACTGATTACTGCCCCCTGCCCCCTGCCCCCTGATTACTGAACCACCTATCCCCAATGCCCACACTCGACTCCCCACTCCCCATCGCGCGCGTCGCCGAAAAAATGGGGCTGCAACTTGACGACATTGAAGCGCACGGAAAATATCGCGCGAAAGTGTCGCCCGATCTTTTGACGCGCTTTGCTGACAAGTCCAACGGCAAGTACATCGTCGTCACATCTATCACGCCCACGCCGCCGGGCGAAGGCAAAACGACGACGGCGATTGGTTTGGCGATGGGCATGAATCGGATGGGCTATCGCGCGGCCGTGTCCTTGCGGCAAAGCGCGCTCGGCGCAGTCTTGAATTATCGCGGCGGCGCGGCGGGGGGCGGAAACGCGCGGCTTGTGCCGTACGCGATGCTCAATTTGAACGCCAGCAGCGATCATCACGTCATCGAACTCGCAAACAATTTGCTCGCAGCGTGCATTGACAATGTTTTGATACATGGCAACGCGTTGGAACTCGATCCCTTTTCGTTGGCGTGGACGCGCGTGATCCAGATGAGTGATCGCGCGCTGCGTCAAGTGTTGACGGGGTTGGGCGGACGCGAAAATGGGACACCGCGCGAAGCGCGTTTTGATGCCGTCACCGCGTCGGAAGTGATGGCGCTGATCGGTTTGGTGAATGGAGAGGATGAACGCGCTGCATTGCAAAATTTGCGCGCACGCGTGGGGCGCATTGCGATTGGGCGTTCACGACGCGGCAAACCGATGACCGCTGAAGATTTGAAATGCGCGGGCGCGATGACGGCGTTACTGCAAGATGTTTTGAGACCCAATCTCGTGCAGACGAATGAAGGCACGCCCGCGTTTGTTCACACAGGCACGCTCGGACACCTCGCGCACGGCACGAGTTCGATTCTCGCGGATCGCATCGCGCTCAAGACCAACGATTACGTGATCACCGAAGCGGCGTTTGGCAGTGATCTGGGTCTCGAAAAATTTATGGACATTAAAGCGCGCGCCTCGGGGTTGATGCCGAACGCGATTGTGCTTGTCGCCACGCTGCGCGCGTTGAAAATGCACGGCGGTGTGGGCAAAGTCGTCGCGGGCAAACCGCTGCCTGAAGAGCTGCACAAGGAAAATTTGCACGCGTTGGAAAAAGGCGCGGCGAATTTGGTAAAACATATTGAAAACGCGAAATTGTTCGGCGTGCCGGTGATTGTGACGATCAATCGTTTTGCCCAAGACAATGATCGTGAAATCGCGCGCGTGGAACAACTCGCGCGCGACGCGGGGGCAGAAGGAACATACGCGTCAGACGTTTATGCGCGCGGCGGCGCGGGCGCGATTTCACTCGCCGAAGCTACCGCGCACGCGGCGAATAGACCATCGCAAGCAAAATTGTTGTATGCAAATACGCTGCCGTTAAAAGACAAGATCGAACGCATCGCGACGCAAATGTACGGCGCGTCCGGCATCGAGTTATCCTCCCAAGCCCAAGAAAAATTGGATCAGTTCACCGAACAAGGGTTTGGCGAATTGCCCGTGTGTATGGCAAAAACGCATCTGTCGCTCACGCACGAAGAAAAAAACAAAGGGCGTCCGAAAAATTTCAAACTGCCGATCCGCGATGTGCGTCTCGCGGCGGGCGCGGGCTACGTGATTGCCCTGTGTCACGAAATTCGCACCATGTCGGGCATGCCCGCGCATCCCGCGTTGGAGACGATTGATATTGACGCGGAAGGCAATGTGATCGGGTTGGAGGGTTAGGAGGTTGTATGCAAAATAAATTCACAGCCGTTTTTGAACAAGACGGCGAATGGTGGATCGGATACGTGGAAGAATTGCCCGGCGCAAATACGCAGGGCAGGACGCTGGATGAAGCGCGCGAAAATCTCAAGGAAGCAGTGCAACTGATTCTTGAGGCAAATCGAGAAATCTCTCGCCGCAATGAAGGAAAACAAGTTGTGCGCGAAGAAATTCTTGTGCCTGCTTAATCGGTATGAAACGGCGCACTCTCATTCAACATCTCGAAGCGCATGGTTGTCGTTGGTTACGCGAAGGCGGACGACATACTATTTATTGGAATCCCGCGAACAATCGCACAACCGCTGTGCCGCGCCATGCAGAAATCGCGGAAAAAATCGCGCGAAAAATCTGCAAAGACTTGGGTATTCCACCACCCTGGTGAAAAATAATTTGGCTTGAATCATGACAAAGGAGTCACCCCTCATGCGTAGAAGGCATTCTCTAATGCCGACGTTCGCGCAATGCGGCGCGGTGCGTTAGAGAACGCGCGCCTACGCGGAACATTTATGAAAAATCACAATTCAACCAATCACCGTCTTCGTACACACGGCGCGCGGATCGTCACCCCGCCCCCCGGTCCAAAAGCGCGCAAGATGTTGGCACGCGACAAAAAAGTGGTGTCGCCTTCGTACCCGCGCGATTATCCGTTCGTGATGGATCGCGGCATTGGCGCGCAGGTATGGGATGTGG
>Ga0247727_10007195_pt1 | contig 21376 bp, 16 predicted proteins | sample WisWelCaveWW1625_FD_202498 | JGI IMG/M metagenome (GOLD analysis project Ga0247727, IMG submission 202498) | Biofilm microbial communities from Wishing Well Cave, Virginia, United States - WW16-25 | ecosystem: Environmental > Aquatic > Deep subsurface > Groundwater > Cave microbial mat | place... | reverse complement strand
ATCACCCCTTGTAGTCTTGTATTTTCGCCTGTCAAGAAGTCAATTCTTTTAGGTTTTGTAGGGCTAGCGACTTGACCCTGTAGGCTTACAATTTGTGTATTGAGCCTATTTACTTCGCTAGAAGTTCTTCCTAGTTCTTCACGTGCAGCTGCCAGCTCTTGTTTTTGCGCAGCAAGCGCATCATCGCGCTGTCCTACTTTACCCTTTTCAGCATCTAGCTGACTTTGAATAGCAGCGACTTGATCCTGTAGCTCTGTGACTTGCTCTCTAGCTGCTACAAGTTCTCTTTGCACATTTTCCACTTTGTCAGAAGCTTCTTGCCTTCGCGCTTCAATAGCGTTTGCACTCTCTTGAGCTGTTTGCAATGCCAATTCGTGCTGAGCAGCTACGTCCTGAGCAGCATGCTTGAGCTCTACAACTTCTGTACGTGCTCGAGTAAGCTGTCGATTAAGATTTTCAGCTTGATTTGCTGCAGCGAGTCTTGTAGCTTCGATCGTTCTTGCCTTTTCTTCAGCTGCTTGCAGCGCCTCTCTATGAGTCGTAGCTGTGTTCGCAGCAAGATCTTCTAGCTCTGTGATTCTCTCACGTGCTTGAGCCAGTTCTGCATCCAAACCTTGAGCTCGATCTGCAGCAGCTTGTCTTTGCCCTTCTAAGGTGGCTGCACGGTCTTGAGCTTGTCCTAATGCGACACGCTGCGCTTCAGCATTCTCTTTCAAGCCCTGGACTTCTGCTTGTATTAGTCTAAGATCAGCTTCTAGAGTCTGGACTCTGTTAGAGGCTACATCTCTTTCTGCTGCAATAGCTCTTACACGTTCTTGAGCTTCTCTTAACACCTCTTCATGTCTACGCGCAGCTTCTGCAGATGTATTCTCAGCGGTAGCAAGGGATCGAGCCACGAGATCTTTCTCACCTATGAGATTTTCCATCTGAGTTCTAAGTTCAGCGAGCTCGCCTGAAAGTCTTGCTGATTCCTGTTGCGCTTCGTCTCCATTGGTTTGTATTGTTCGTTCCAGTAAAGCTACGCGTGTTTCAAGGCGCGCTTTTTCCTCAGTCCATGTTCGATGTTGGCCTTGTAAGCGGCCTAAAGTTTCGTTCGTTGCCCTAAGTTCTGCGCTGACGCGAGCCAGTTCATCTCGAGCCGCATCACGCTCGTCTGTACGCGCTTGAACATTAGCTAAAGCCGCATTGCGTTCGCCTTCTCGGGCTTGAATATCAAGCAGAGCCCCATCGCGCTCAGCACGAGCCGCATCACGCTCAGCTGTTGCGAGAGCGAGTTCAACTGGTAGATCGGCGAGCTGTTGGAGGCGTTGTTGGGCTGCGGTGAGTTGGTCTGCGAGGGCTTGTTGATCTGCAATTTGTTGTGTAAGAGTTTCAAGGCGCACATTGCGCTCAGTGATTTGGGAGCGGAGATCTGTGACTTCAGCAGTTTGGTGTACGACGGTACCGTTGGCAACTGCTAGCTGTGTGACGAGAGCTTGACGCTGGCCTTCGGGTGCTGCTCCTCGCTCACGCAGTCGGGTTAGCGCTTCTGCTTGGGCTCTTGTGAGGGCTGTTTGTTGCGCTGCTTGGTATTGCAGCGCCACTTGATGTTGGGAGTGTTGTTGCCCAAGGGATTTTTGTTGGCTGATCTGGTTCCATCGGATCAGGTCTCGGATTGCCAAAATGCTAGCTCCTACGAGAATGACGCCTACTGCGACTTCGAATGTGGCAAAGAAGAGGAGCGCAGCGCCGGCTGTAGATGCCGCAGAAGATCCAAGCAGGAGGGCACTGTCAGCGCTGCACAATTTTAGAGGAGAGCAGTTTCTAAATCTAGAGGCCGTAACAGGATGATGTAAGTTGGGTGCAGCTGGTGGCTGTGATGTAGTAGTTTGAATAGTAGCAGTTGATGCCATGGTTACACTCTTTTTAAGTTGTTCGAAATCACAAAACTCATTCGCCAAGCGTGAATTGGTGAATGACTCCTTCGATCACAAGGATTGAAATGTCAATGTTTGAAAACCTTTCGCATGCCGTAGCGAATCGAAGATTTGCCAGAGCATTTTGAAGACAAGTAAAAATATTATCAAGCGTTCTTTCGCGTCTTTTAAATTTTTTCTTCTAGCGATAGTGTGGGAGGGGATACCCCTCCCAGAACTCAATACGGCTGCCTAGAAGTTTGGCGTGCAGACCGAGGATATGCGTTAAAACACTTTTTGAATGGCAAAGTGTTGCCTTCGTTTATTTCTTCTTATTGCCTTCTTTATTTTTTCTTTTTAGCGTCACTTCCAGGTGCTCCTGCAGCTCTACCAGCTGCGGACCTAAGCTGGACTTTAGCCAATGCACCCGCATTGACTCCATACGTTGCGCCTGGGTCTGGGGGGCCGGCAGTTGCAGCAGTGGTAGGAGCACCAGCTACCCTTGGGCTTCCTGGAGGGCTTGTAGCGGGCGCAGCCAGCTGCGGCTCCTGCCTCAGGGCTGTTAGAGAAGGTGGCGTAGTGCCAGGACTTGCTGCTGCAACTACAGTAGCCATACCAACAACAGCTTTACCCCTTCTAACAGAAGGAAGACGACGATTAGCAGGCCCTGCAGCACGCCGCGGAACGAATATTAAACCCAATATACCGGCTTGTGTTTGGACGCTCTTTAAGAGCTCTGCTCGCTCGGGTGCAGCCTCTGCAAGGTCATTCAATCTATTCACATCTGCAAAGTATTTGCGGTACGTCTCGAGCTTGCTCTGCAATGCTGTTAATTCACCTTGGACCCTCGCAACTTCTTGGACAAGACCTGCATCAGGAGTGAGGTTGCGCATGCTAGGCTCGCTCGGAGGCAAGCCAGCAGGACGCTCAGCGGCGGCCGGCGCTGAAGCAGCCTCAAGCGCAGCAATGCGCGTGCGCGCATTTTCCAATTCAGTGTGCAATTGTGTGGCACTGTCAGCGGTTTCCCGGAGTGCTTGGATTTGCGCTTCCAGTTGGGACCTGATGCCAGCTTGGGCATCTGTGGCTTCCGTTTGTGTTCGCTGTAACTCAGCTTGAAGCCTGTGAATCTCAGCTTGGGTTTCGCTTTGCAGTCTTTGATGTTCTGTAGTCGCTGTGCGCAGTTGCGTTTGAAGACTCTCTAAACTAGCAGCTGCAGTGGATTGTTGCTTCAGTTGTGTCGCAAGAGTTGCTCTTGCTTGAACAAGCTCACTGCGAAGCGTCTCTAAATCGCGTTGTGCTTGGGAGTCGGCTACCGCAGTCGCGGGGCGCGTTGCAATTGCTCGTTCAAGTTCGCCGACTCTCGCATTGAGTCGCGCTACTTCTGCAGTAGCAGTGTCTGTGCGTTGGGTTTGCGCTGCAAGCGCTTGTGTGTGCTCCCGTCCGAGCGCTCCTTCATGGGCTTGTAGTGTTGCCTCTGCTTGCTCGTTAAGTTGCTGCGCTTGGGTTGCAAGCGCTAGAGTGTGCTGTTGCCCGAGCTCTGCTACACGGGCTTGCAGTGCTTCTGCAGCTTGCTGGTTAAGCTGCTGCTCTTGTGTTGCAAGCGCTTGAGTGTGCTGCCGCCCGAGCTCTGCTACACGGGCTTGCAGTGCTTCTGCAGCTTGCTGGTTAAGCTGCTGCTCTTGTGTTGCAAGCGCTTGAGTGTGCTGCCGCCCGAGCTCTGCTATACAGGCTTGGAGTGTTTGGTGCGCTGCCATTCTCTCTCGTGCAGCAGCTGTTGCCACGGCTTGTGTGAGATCCGTTATCTGAGCTTGCAATGCTTGTTCTGCCTGTTGTCTAGTCTGCGCACCTCCCAGAAGTTGCGCATTTCGCTGCCTGACATCTCGCAATTGGTCTGCTTGAGTTCCATTAGTAGTTTGTTGTGTTTGTAATGCTCGTTGTACTTCTTGTAAGCGTCTTTCACGATCTGCTAGTTCTCGAGTAGCTGTTGCAAGTCGTTGCTCGAGATCTGTTAAGTTGCGCTGGGCTTGGGGGGTAGCAGCAGGCGCAGCAGCAGGTTGTTGACGGATCTGTTCTAGAAGTGTACGAATTTGCTGATTGAGCTGTGCAATATCTGTGAGAAAGCGTTGTGCTTGAGTGTCGCGTTCGCGTTCTGTTTCTCGCAAATGCCGTTGTGCCGTTCTTAGGGCTCTTACAGCTTGTTGCCCGGCGGGAGCGTTGGCTGGGCGGTGAGATAATTGTTGGATTTTGCTCTGATGATTGGACTCGAGGCGCTCCACCAACATGGCCCCTACTTGAAAGGTCGCTCCGACTAGAATGAGGGTGGCACCGAATGAGAAGGAGGCGAAAAAGATGAGCGCGACGCCGCTAGCTGTCGTAACGATGGAGCTCAGCAAAAAGGCGTTTTCAGTTGTGCAATACACTCGCCCTTCGAGTTTAGATGGTGAGCCGTTGGCTTGAGGAGGGCGGGGAGCTTGTGGACGTTGGGTGTCAAGAGTTGCTGCAGTAGCCATAATAAAACTCGCTATATGAGATTGCTAACTTTCAAATTGTCCCCCGATGGAAGGGGGCGTTTGCTAGAATTATACGGTTCTAGCGCGGTTCTTCTTTGGCAGCATCAAAAAGGATCAAAATGAGCCAATTGCAAAACTCTTCGACGCGTAAAATCGCCCTTTCTAGCCCCACTCGCGTCCGCGCCTCCTCGCCTACCCTCTCGGGTAGGCCGCCGTCAACGCGTCGGACAGGCCTTGCCTGTCCTACGGCAATGGGGTTCAAAATCCTCGATTTTCCACTGTCGCTTCAGTTTTGCAACTGCCTCAAATTTGATTTAGATTCTTTGAGGCTAAACAAAGAAAGAGGGGATTTTGAAGACGGCGTAGAATATTTGCAATATGTCTTTTGCTATACCTAGTACAGTTTAACAAAAGTTTTTGTTGGAATTTGCGCTCAGACCTAAGGAACAGGCTGTTTTCAGCGTAGCAAAGGGTGCACTTGGAGGGTATTGCAAAAGTTTACTTTAGGAAGCGCGCCGTGTCGCGCTTCCTAAGTTTACATTGGGGACACACGGAACAAGAGTCATTTTACAGCTGGCCTGCTTATACAATAGGGTTGCCATTTGCATCTAGCGCTGCACCATTAGCTGGTACCGCTGCTAGAGCTACAACTGCTGCTGCATCTGGCGCTGCACCATTAGCTGGTACCGCTGCTAGAGCTACAACTGCTGCTGCATCTGGCGCTGCACCATTAGCTGGTACCGCTGCTAGAGCTACAACTGCTGCTGCATCTGGCGTTGCACCATTAGCTGGAGCCACAACTGCCGCAGCATCAACTGGAGCTACAACTGCTGGAGCCAATTGAGTCAGTGCTGCACGGAGATCCGCGAGCGCTTGGTTGCGTTGTTCAACAATCCTGTTGGTTGCAATGATTCGAGTTTCGAGCTGTTGAAGGCTTGCGACATCTGGCCTGTTAGGAGCTCCTCGAATTCCTCCTAAACCTCTCTGTTGGTTCCATGCAATAGCCTGAACGATCCCTTCTTGGTTCTCTGGAGTAAAATCAAGCGTAGGCAATTCCTCTGGAATTGCAAGCTCGCGGATGCGTTGTTGGAGCGCAGTGATTTCACCGTTTAGGCGCGTGATCTCAGCAGTTCTATCAGCGATTTGCTGTTGATCAGCTGCGCGGTCTTGTCCTAGTGCAGCAATTTGGGCTTGTATGCGGACGATTTCAGCGTTGGCGGTGGTGACGGCTTGTTGCATGGCAGGCGAAGCTCCCGCCGGCATAACAACTGGCGCAACTGGTGCAGCGGGTGTAGCTTGTGCAGGTGCAGGGGCTGCTGCTGGGGGTGGTTGCTCGAGTTGCTGAATGCGTGTTCTTAGCTGCGTGACTTCTGCGCAAGCTTTGCGCTCACTACTGCAGCGCATGAGTTCTTTTGCGCTCAGTAAGAGGACGCCGGTGAGGATGATACCAGCACCTACGGTCAGAGATAAAAAGAATAGCGCCGCGACCCCGCCAAGCAGTGTTGCAATCGAGATGAGGGAAGTGGATGTTTGAAAATTACATGCATGGTATTTCGCTGCAGGAGGAGTGCTTGCTGCATTAGGCGTTGTTGGACGTACTACTGCTGGGGGTTGCCCAGCTTGTATAGCTGTTGCCATATGGACCTTCTTGGTTAAAGTTCGAGTCTCTTTCAACTCAAGAATTTGATACTACAATTTAAAGAATATGTAAAGATCGATTTGCAAAAACGCAGCGTTCAATAGGGGGAAGTTTCAAAAACACTCCCCGAAGATGGGGAGTGTTTTTGTGCAAGTGGGCTTAGCTATTGGCGAGGAACGCAGTTTTGTAGAGCTGGAATTCTCGTGCTAGCAAAGTGATAAAAACCTCTAAACGGCGCCGATGAGCAGCTTCTGGGGATTCATTGACGACGAAAGTACTGCCTGCCTGTTTAGGATCGAGCGCGTTGATAAGCTCTCCAATTAGCGTGCTTCTCTGAACTAAAATCTCACTCAGCGCTTGTAGAGCAGCCTCGGCTCTGGTTATGTGTGCAAGCTTCTCATGCTGTAAACTTCGCGCTTCAGCTTGTGCTGTATCGCGCTCTGTTTCACATTTAGCTAAGATTCTAAGAGATGCTATGGCTTGTCGATTGAGCGTGGCGACTTGCTGCTCTAGTGCAGCAGGATCTGCGGCTTTCTCCTTGCGCTTTTTCTTTTTGTTCGCAGCTGGCTGTGCAGCTGCAAGCTGCGTTGCTCGTTGAGCTATGGCAGTTTCGCGTTCAGTAATCCAACACAGAGCTTCTGCTCGAATATCTGCGCTCTTGGCAACCAACTGAGCTTCAAGGTGGGCTATCCTTCCTTCTAAAACAGCGACTTGGGCCGCATCTTGCCGGCGTCTTACAGTGCCTAGTACCGAGGTGCGATCTCCTGAGAGGTCTGCACCGCGCGAGGCTGCAGCGTCGCTTGAGCTAGCTGCAGCAGGGCTTGCTGCGGGTTGTGGGCGCGCTTGAGCTGCGCGCAACTGATCTAGCTCTCCGCGCAAGCCTTCGATTTCAGCGACGCGCTCCGCGAGAGTTCCCTCAGCCGTGTGCTTTTCTGCTGCGATTCTTTGGGCATCCTCCTCTCGTAGTTGAGCTGTCAACCGTTCTCGCGCGACTGCTTCTGTCTGAGCTCCTAAATCTGCTTCTAATCTTCGCACATTGGTGGCAGCTTCTGCAGCCGCAGTTCTTAAGCGTGTGAGCTCAGCTTGCTGTGCAGGCGCTTGCTGTGTCAAACGCGCGATATCCGCATCGCGTGCTTGGAGATCAGCTTGGGCGCGCTGCGCTGTGGCAGTTGCGAGCGCTTGTAAGCGTGCGATCTCAGCCTGTTGAGCAGGGGCTTGCTGTGTCAAGAGCGTGATTTGAGCATCGTGTGCTTGGATCTCTGTTTGAGCAGCTTGTTGTGCTTGTATCAATTGCAGCCTGAGCTGCGCGATTATCGCATTAGATGGCTCTGTTGGAGCGGGAGCGCTAGGCTGTGCTACTCGCAGGGGTTGCGTGGGGGTTAATTGCTGGAGATGGTTTACTGTGCGCGTGTGCTGGAGGTCTCGGTATTTGAGGGTCTCTTCAGCGGCTAGGGCGACGGCGCCGAGCAGCAGGAGGCTGCAGCCGACGGTCAGAGAGCCAAAACTCAGCAGTGCGATCGAGGCAGCAGCTGATGCGCAGGAGATGAGCAAGAAATTACGCTCAAATTGGCTGAGTTGATCAACTGTATGCTTGCCACACCATTTGACTGAGGCAAAAGGGTGCATGAGTGAGCAAGAGGATGGATTGCTCTGAATCGGTGCGGCGGTTGCCATGATTTGCTCCATGGGTTGAAAATGAGGGGAGATTATCGCCATATAAAGACTTCTGTAAAAGCTTTAAAATATTTTTATGGTTTTTTGAGGGTGTCGCAAGACTGAACTTTTACTGAGTCAAAGGGGAAAGAATTGATATGTGAACCTATCCCGATATTCGGGAACTTTGATTTTTGAAGGATTTTTTCAGAGATTTTAGAGTCACTTCGAAGGACATACTTGAATAAGTAGACCAAGAAGTGACTCTGAAAGATATGGAAAAAGACTCAAAAAGCATGGTTTTTCGAATATCGGGATAGGTTCGTTGAGACATACTGTAATTGCGCTTTCGCTTAAGGACCCTTGAGCAAAAGCGCGATTATACCGGACTCTGTTGAGAGGTGAAGATTTATGCGATGAGGTTTTGCCGATCGAAGCGATATGGAGGCCGAGGCAAACTTGAGGATAAGTTGGCGAGGCCGAATATCGCTTCTAGCGGCAAAAGATCCGGCAGAAATCTTTACAAATCAATGGAGTCCGGTATACAGTATGTCTCACGATAAATGTTCTCTTAGACAAATTCCAAGGCTCCCCATATACTGGGGTTTATTAACGAGGGCGGTAATCAGGTGACAAATGGCGCTAGCGAGGTAAAGCCAGATCGAAGCGCCCCGGGGTCCCCAAAGACGCATCGTCTTTGGGGGTGGGGTAGCGGTTCGAGCGAGGAAGAACATTCTTGAACACGAAGGCTTCCGAGCGAGAATCGATATGGCAAAACCGCAGCAAGCCATTTGTCACCTGATTACCAGCCCTGTTAATAATAACACATTATTTTTTGAGTATGCACACACGCACTAAAATCATCTGCACGATCGGCCCAGCTGTTGGCTCTTATGCGCAGATTCTGAAATTGATCGATGCAGGCATGAACGTGGCGCGCTTGAACTTTAGCCATGGCATGCATGCGGATCATCTCGCTATGATCGAGATGTTGAAGCGCGCGCGCGACGAGCTTAAAGTGCCTTTGGCGATCATGCTCGATACGAAAGGCCCCGAAATTCGCGTTGGTATGATTGAAGGGGATCAGGTCGCGCTGAAGCCTAAGCAGCGTGTGCTGCTGGTGAAAGAAAACGTGCTGGGCACAGCCGAGCGAATTCAAGTGACTCCTCCTTCTGTGTTCGAGACCCTGGAGAAGGGGATGCGCGTGCTTTTTGACGATGGGTATATCATCTCAGAAGTGCTAGAAAAGACCGCCCAGGGTGTCTTGGTCGAGATCGAAAATAGCGGCGTGCTCAAAAGTCAAAAAGGGGTCAATGTTCCTGGTGTGAATTTTGAGCTGCCCGCGATGACAGAGCAGGATATCGCCGATATCAGTTTTGGATGCATGCACGATGTCGATCTCATCGCTGCATCGTTCATCCGCTCGGCCGATCATGTGCTCGAGCTCAAGCAATTGCTAGTCGAATGCAAGAAGCCCGATATTTTAGTGATCGCGAAAATTGAAAATAGCTTGGGCGTGCAGAATTTCGACAGCATTTTGCTCGTCGCTGATGGGATCATGGTGGCCAGAGGGGATTTGGGTGTTGAATTGCCGCTCAAACAGGTGCCGCGATTGCAAAAGATGATGATCCGCAAATGCTTTGAGGCGGGAAAGCCCGTGATCACAGCCACGCAGATGCTCGAATCGATGATCAAGAATCCCCGCCCAACGCGCGCTGAGGTCTCCGATGTGGCCAATGCGATTTATGACAGCACCTCGGCGGTGATGCTCTCCGGCGAGACGGCCGTAGGGCTCTACCCCATTGAAACAGTGAAGATGATGCGTAGCATCGTTGAGGAATCGGAGCGCGATTTTGACTATCAGGACTTTTTCTACAGCAGCGCCCGCAACGATTTTAACGATGTTTCGAATTCCGTAGCGCATGCGACGGTCAATACCGCGTACAGTGCTAAGGCCAAGGCGATTTTCGTGTTCACGAATAGTGGGCTGACTGGCCGGCTGGTCTCGCGCTTTCGTCCCGAGATGCCTGTCATCGCTTTGACATCGCAGCGCAAAATTTACCATCAGCTCGCGCTCAATTGGGGCATTGTACCCGCTGAACCATGCGATGCTCAAAATGTGCAAGAGGCCTTCGCGCACGTTAGCTGTTTTGCTTTGAAAAGAGGTCTTGCGCGCTATGGAGATCTAGTGGTTTTGACCGCCGGAGCACCCTTTGGCGTGAGTGGCACCACGAATATGATGCTGGTCGAAAGCATTGGCGATGTGCTCGTGCGCGGTCATCCGCGTCCCGGAAAGCGTATCCATGGCAAAATTGCGCTGCTCCATTCGCCAGAGGAGAAGAGGCATCCACCAGTACACGATCGGATCGTCGTCATTTCGCGCTGCACCGAAGCGTATTTGCCCCTGCTCAAGCAAGCGCTTGGAATCGTGCTGCAAAATCATCCAGACGATCATGAATCGGAGCATTACGCCATTCAAACGGCCAAGATGCTCGATATCCCACTGCTGGCTAGAGCTGACGGTGCGATGAATCTGCTGCAAGAAGGGCAGCTCGTGACCCTCGATCCCCAAAAGGGGCTCGTCTACAAAGGATCGATCTCGCAGGATGAAGAGATGATCCCCACCATCTGCTCACCCTAAGAACCTATCCAACTAAATCTAATTTCAGGATCTTTGAGTGCTTTTGGCATCTTTTTGGCAGCTCAGGCCTCGGAAAGATGCTCTTCCAGATATTCCCTTCGCCCTGTCGCTGCAAAAATCTGCTCAAAATCACCTCAAACCTCCTCGAAAATCTTTACTTGGATAGGTTCAAAGAGCCAATTGCAAAACTCTTCGACGCGTAAAATCGTCCTTTCGAACCCCACTTGCGTCCGCGTCTCCTCGCCTACCCTCTCGGGTAGGCCGCCGTCAACGCGCCGGACAGGCAAGGCCTGTCCTACGCGAGTGGAGTTCAAAATCTTCGATTTTCCACTGTTGCTTCAGTTTTGCAACTGCCTCTAAATACCTAGAGACAATCTTCTAGCACCAACCGAGAAAGCGCTGCAGCTCAGCCGAAGCGTCAATGAGCGCAGTTTGGAAGCTGATGCGCTGCATCTGTGGAGCCATTTCAGGCACTTCTGTCAGGTCGATGATCGCAGCTTTCAGGGGGGCTTGGTAGTTCACAACGCGATCGTGGTAGGTGTTGATGAATTGGATCAGCGCTTGCGCATAGGATTCAAGCGTATCGCGTGTAGGCATGAATTTCTGATTTTGGTTCATCTTGGTGATCAATTGGTCGATTTGCGACTTGATCTTTTGCGCTTTCTGATACAGTTCTTGATCGCGCGGCTGTTTCATAGGTTGAGCTCTAGAAGCGGACATAATTCCTCCTGGCCTTTCTTATAATTAATATTTGAACAATTTGAATTAATTATCAACAAATTAACCGAATTAACTATTAACTCTTATTTAATAGTGAGTTAGCCAGAACAAGCCCAGCTAAGGCGGCCGTTTCAGCGCGCAGGGTGTGGTGATGCAGACGCACGCCCAGGGCGCCCATCTGCTTGAGATGGGCTATTTCCTGCTTATCAAAGCCACTTTCAGGGCCGATGAAGAGCAGTAGCGGTGCTATTGGAGATGGCGAAACTTGGAGGAAGTTAGGTGCTGATGGCGAGAGATCGCCAAAAAAGGCCGTGGCGGCTAGAGCCTGCCACTTCAGCAACTCAGGTTTGAGCTCGACCCTGGGGAGATCGAGGCGGCCACACTGCTTCGTGGCGGAGAGAATCAGATGATGAACGCGCTGGAGCTGGTTAGAACTCAGGTCGTTGCGCTCGCTTTGATGGCCTGGGAAGAGCCAGAAGTCTGTGACGCCTAGCTCGGTGCCTTTTTCTACTACCCAGTCGAGTAGATTGGGCTTGAGAAGCGCTTGGGCTAAAATAAGCTGTGGCGGGGAACGTTCTTGTTGGACGAGGCTTAAGATCGTCAAAATCGCTAGGTTGCGCTCGAGGGCAGTAACCTCGGCCGTGGCGAGATAGCCGCGGCCGTTGATCAGCTCCACCGTTTCTCCCACGCGCAAGCGGCTCACGCGCACCATGTGATGCAATTCAGAACCCTCTAGCTCGAGTTGCTTGTCCTGTTCAAACTGAGCATCGATGTAAAAGCGGTCATGAGGCATGCAGCACAGCCTTGTTGAGCAAAGTAGAAAGATCTTCTGCAGGTGTGGCCTGGGCACAAACCCTTAAGCCAGACAGGTCGATGACCTTGAGCGCCGCTAATTTGCTGTAGTGGCGGTTTAAGCGCACGTTACCTGTGAAGTTAAAGACGAGTTTGAAACGAAAATCTGTAGTAAAAAGTTCGTCTTCGCTCTCATACGTTTCGATCTCTGTGCCATCCAAAAGATCAGGTGTAGCTAGCGCACGAGGTGCTTTGAGCGTGATGAACTCGCGCGGGTAAATGGCGCGGAAGGTCGCGAGATGGGGTTTGAGAGCCTCGAACTGCGCCGGGTCTTGGGGGAGCAGGATAGCGATGCTGTCGTGGCGAAAGGGGCGTTTGATCCGCTCCGGTGTCTGTTGCTTCCAGCGGTTATGCGACCAGAGCCACTCTCCAGGCGAAGCTTGGATACTGGCTTGAAAAAGAGCTAAAGCTTGACGCATCATCCGATCGACCTCAAACTCAAGTGGAGCGCTCTGATCGGGCCAGATCGGATCAGAGTAGTGGATCTGGTAGCGGCCATCCACGCGCTTTGTCGTGGCCACGATGATGGGAGAGCCCGTGCGATGGGAAAGGATGGCTGGCAGCGGCGATGTCCAAGCCGGCTTGCCTAAAAACGGAGAGCAAAACCCGCTATCTGGCATGCCCTGATCGCCGACAATGCCGAGAAAGGAGCCCTTCTTGAGGCCGCGCAAAGCTTCGCGCACAGCGTTTTGGCGGGCAATCATGCGTCCACCGTACTTCTCACGCATGGCGAGGATCCAGCGGTACAACACAGCATTTTTAATCGGCCGTCCTATCGCCACACCTGGCATGCGGCGCGTCCCTTCGAGAAAGAGCACTTCCCAATTCGACTGATGACCGCAGAAAAAGATGGGCGGCTTACCCGATCGGAGCAGCTGCTCAGCTGCCTCAGGATTTTCACAGCGCGCGACTCGCTGAATCTGTTTTTCCCTCGAGAATTTGACGTATTCGAGACAGGTGATCACCAAATTGCCCAAAGATTGTTTAGCCAGCTCCACCATCTGCGCGTTGGAGAGGTGTAGATCAGTGGCGAGAGCTAAATTGCTGAGTGAGCGCTTGCGAAATTTGGGCAGCAGATAAAACAGGATGCGCCCAAGCGCCATCCCGAAGCGATGGATCGCCTTGTAGGGCAAAAAACGCACCGGAAAGGTTAAAATTTGAATTGAAACAAGCGTTAAGTAATCAAACATAATTAAGGATGTTTTTAGCACAAATCCCCATTCTTTTCGAGTCACAAGCCTACGATACAACTAAAAGTTGGGTTAGATAGTCGTCAGCGTGCTCGCTTTTTAAACTGAATAGACCAATGAGCACAATAACAGGTGATATCAACGCAAAGGCGCCAAGCCGCAAAGACGCGGAGAAAATCAAAAATGTGTTGGCAACAATGTGTGAAAATCTTTGCGTCTTTGCATTAAATCTTCGTAATTGCCGAAACCCTAGGCCATCCTCAAGGTTGCTTGCGTGATGAGTCTGAGCTGTTTAGAGAAATCTAGGTGGGCCACGGAGCTGCGGATGAGCTGGGCGCTGGAGGGTGTTTTGGGGTGTTTGAACCCCATTTTTAATGCGGCGGCAAAGCTCTCAGGGCTGTCTAGATTTTCTATCACAGCGCCGCTAGAGGGGGTGAGTACCTCGCACCCTCCGTTATATTTGGAGGAGATGACGAATAGGCCCATGGCCAGCGCTTCGACCGTCACGTTGGCGAATGGGTCGTAGATCGAAGGGATCGCGAGAGCATCGGCCACCTGGTAAAATGGGCGCACGCCCGAGATGGGACCGAAGAAACGGACCCTTTTTTCTAAGCCTAGTCGCTTGGCGAGCTGCTTGTAGCGAGGGAGGTGTTTGTCATGCCCGACAACGGAGAGTTGGAAGGGTTCGTCTGGTAGGAGCACCAGTGCGGTTAAGAGCTTGTCGAGCCCTTTTCTGCGGAAGTTATGTCCGACGAAAAGGAGTTGAAATTGGTTCAGATCGAGGTTGTTTTCTTGCGCGATTGCGGCTCTGCGCGCATGCCAGAGTTCGAAATCTGCTTGCATCGCTTTCCACTCCACGCCGTTGTGAACGACCTGAATTTTTTTGGGATCGACGCGGTAGAACTGTTGGATCTGCGCACGTACCATATGGGAGTTTGTGAAGAGGGTCTGCAGCTGAGGATTTTCAAAGGCTTTGCGCTCTAGATGTAGTATGAGCTGATGGAGTGGGTTGAGCATAAAACTGCTGCACTTCAACCACCCCTCTTCATGGGCCCGCGCTTGCAGGTAGGCGGCATGCACGCCATTGCCAGCTCTCAGATGGGTTTGCGCTTGTGTGCGATCGAGTCCAAAGATGAGAGGGGTTGGATGTTGTGCAAGAAACTGGGTGCAGGCGCGGTCAAAAGCATACACCTTGAGGGCACTCATACGGTGGCGCAGGGGCAAAGCGTGCAGAGTGAGGTTGGGGTGGGTGAAGAGGGGAGTGACATCTCCCGATGTAAGGAGGGTCACATGTGTGTCCAGCTGGCAAAAATCTTCAGCTAGCTTCCAGGCCCATTTTTCCAGGCCGCCCGCATGGGATAGCTCACTTTTAATCAGTGTCAGATGACGCATAAATCACCTCTCACTGCCCCGATTTCGGGGTAAGCACATGCGCTTCTTCTACATGGACCATGTTTTCTTCTAAGAAAATGGCGAGTTCTAGCTTGCTCTGGTCAGCTTTGAAGAGCTGAAAGCGGCTCATGTAGCTGCGGAAGCGGTTGCGCAAGTACTCTTCGCGCAAGGTGGGTTGGAGCAAGCTGATGTCGGCATCAGAGACATCTGACATGAGTTTGGAGACATAAGCATCTTCGAGCTGGCGCGAATTGATGAACTGGATGCTCCAATCCAGAAATTTTCTCTCAGCAGTGGGGGTGACGATGATAGCTATTTCCATTTTGTTGAGAACTGTATCCAAGAAAAGGCGATCGACGCCGTTCGCATAAAGCGGAGTAGAAGTGAGAAAGAGGCCATTGAAACTTTTGATTAGATTGTTGGTGAGGATTTTAGTGGTATTAGGGTTAAGTTTGTTGGCGTTTTCTAAGGGGAAATAGAGTGTGACGGGAAGAGGGGTCTCAATTGGTAGGAGGTTGCAGCGCACAAAATCGATGCGCAGCACTTTGGCTTCTGGATCATTGATATCAATCGGGTTTTCAGAGAGGACAGGGATATTGACCTGCTTCCAAATATCGGGGACGAAAAAGCTCACCACATCTGAATGCCCTTCGACCGAGGTCTCGGTTAAAGAATCAAGACTGGCCTTCGATATGTCGTTGAGATTGAAGGTGAGCCTTTGTTCTTTCAATTTGAGGCGCTTGACCACCTCTTCTGGACCGGTGATGGTGAGATGGAGCCGATAGGGCCACACATCTAAAAATTGATAACCTCGCGGCGCTTCCCCGATAGGTTGTGTAATCACGATGGGGACTTGATCCGTCACCACGCGGGTCATGTGAATTAAGAAGTTGGGATGGTAAACACGGCTGATCCCTTTAGAAACTTCGATCTCTGGGTTGAGCGAAACCAGGTTCTTTTTAGAGATGGTCGCAATCCATTCATCGTTGCGATCGTGCGCGTCGAGTACAATCTCCAAATCATAAGGCGTTAACTCCTCCAGTAAGGTCTTGTTTCCAACCACTGTGAGCGTTAATTTCTTAGTCAGCCGTCCGTTAGGCTGCAGTCCTTCCACTGTTTTGCCAAGAGGGATGTTGATCATGCGCACGGGGATATTTGTCAGTGTGCGGGTGGAGGTGAGAGTGTGGTTCACCACGAGCCAAATGATAATGGACAGGATGATCGCAATGAGTTTGCGTGGCCAGTTTTCGACAAAGAGTTTGAACAGTAATGACTTCATTGCTTAAGCCACTCTCGCAGGTTAAATTGACTTTTAAAATCCTGAGGGATCTGGGGATTGAAAATAGGACGGATGATCCCCTTAAATTTATCCGGCTTGACCCCAGGCGTCATCATCCCATCGCGGGCGATGGAAACCTTTCCAGTCTCTTCAGAAACGATGATGATCAGCGCATCAAACAGCTGGCTGGCGCCCAGAGCGGCGCGGTGGCGCGTTCCCATGGCGCGCGTGATCTGCGTGCTGTCTTCTGCCAAGGGCAGAATCACTGCGGCAGCCACCAGCGTCATATCGCGGATGATCACAGCGCCATCGTGCAGCGGCGTATTGTGGGCAAAGATCGTTTCGATCAGCTCCGATGAGAAATTGGCATTGAGAATGACCGCTTTGTTAGCAAACTCATCTAGAGGGTCTTCCTTTTGCAGCACGATCAAAGCCCCGATCCGTTTTTCAGCCAAGCGGTAAGTGGAGTTGGAAAGGTGGTCTAAAAATTTATCGAACTCAGTGATCTCCTTATGCCGCTTTCCCTTTAAGCTCAGTTTGGAAAGCGCCACGCGTAGTTCGGGCTGGAAGATGATCAAGATCGCAATGACGGCTACATTACCGATCAGGAGCATCAATTTGTGCAGAATAGGTAGATTCAACCAAGAGGAGATCGCGAAGATCAAAATGAAAGCGAGCAAGCCCAAAACCAGGTCCATCGATCGCGTATTCCAGAAGAATGAAAGCAGGTAATTGATCATGACTGCGATGATCAAGATTTCAGTCAGAGGCGTCAGATTGTGAAAGAACGCAGTCATATGCCAAACAAAATAGAAGCTTAATTCCTATAAGGTAGCAGAAAACTGATCTGAAAAACAAGAGACAATTACAAAACTCTTCGACGCGTAAAAATCGCCCTTTTGAACCCCACTGCATCCGCGCCTCCTCGCCTGCCCTCTCGGGTAGGCCGCCGGGAGCGCGTCGGACAGGCAAAGCCTGTCCTACGCAATGCGGTTCAAAATCTTCGATTTTCCACTGTCGCTTCAGTTTTGCAACTACCTCCAATTTCTAATTTTTTAATAGGTATAACAAAGTGGCGATGAGGTCACGGTGCTCTTTCACATCGTGTATGCGTAGAATATCAGCGCCACCATAAAGAGCCAGGGAATGGACTGCCAATGTGGCTGGAAGCGTCTCTTCAGGCTTTCTTTTCGTGAGCTTTTGCAAAAAACCCTTACGCGAAGCCCCGATCATCACGCGTAGTCCCAAAGTTTTAAAGCGGGCAGTAGCGCGGATGAGCTCTAAGCTCTCTTCGATCGCTTTGCCTCCAAAGCCAATGCCCGGATCAAGAATGAGTCTACAAGCATCGATCCCGCGAGCCGTGAGAGTTGCGATTTGCTTCTCAAAGTAGGTCATCACTTCATCCACAATCCCCTTAGGATTCACCATAGCTCTATCCCGTTTGCAGTTGTGCATCACACACAAATCGACATTCAAACTGGCCGCCAAATCCTGCATTGCTGGATTTGTAAATCCTGTGACATCATTGATGAACCTAGCCCCTTTTGCTACCGCCTCAGCTGCAACGCGCGGGTTTGTTGTGTCAATGGATAAGGGCACAGATAGCTCAGAGCGTAACATCTCGATTAAAGGGATTGTGCGCGCAAGCTCTTCCTCTTCAGTCACAAGTGCCGCGTTTGGATGTGATGATGCCCCGCCGATATCGATCAGATCCACTCCCTCAGCGGCCATCTGCCTAGCATGCGCCAGCGCCTTATCAACCGAGTTGAAACGCCCGCGATCGTAAAAGGAATCGGGTGTGGTATTCAAAATTCCCATGAGGATAGGAGAATCACGTTCTGGTTTCATGGGAAGCAGTTTATAGCTCTTTCCCATCTTTTTCAATCGGAACCTATCGCATAGGGTTTCGAAATCTTCGATTTTCCCACCATCGTAGAGTTTTGTGACAGCCCATTGAGATTTGACATTTTATGAAAAGGGAGTAGGATGTTGAGCCAGTTGCAAAAATTTAATTTTCAGGAGATCTGCTCCAGATGGACGTTGTTTTTCTATCAAGAATTCAATTCGCTCTCACTAGCGGCTTTCACTACATTTATCCACCGTTGAGTATTGGGATCGGTCTGATGCTGATCATCTTCGAGGGGATCTATTTAAAAACGAAAAAGCCTCTCTACAAGCGGATCTGCAAGTTCTGGACGAAGATCTTCGCGCTCACATTCGCCTTAGGCGTTGCTACAGGACTCGTTCAGCTCTTTGGCTTTGGCACGAACTGGGCCAGCTACTCGCGTTACGTCGGCGACGTTTTTGGCAGCGCTCTTGGTGCAGAGGGTGTTTTCGCCTTCTTTCTCGAAGCCGGATTTATCGGTGTGATGCTTTTTGGCTGGGACCGCGTCAGTGCGAAAATGCACTACGTTTCAACCTTAATGGTGTGCCTCGGAGCGCATTTCAGCGCTGTTTGGATTGTGATCGCCAACTCATGGATGCAGACCCCCACAGGCTTTAAGGTGGTAGGCGAGGGGGATCGCGCTCGCGCTGTCGTCACAGATTTCTGGCAGATGATCTTCAACCCCTCCAGCATGGACCGCCTGACACACGTCATTTTAGGCTGCTGGCTGGCTGGAATTTTTTTCATCTTAAGCGTTAGCGCTTACTACTATTTGAAAAAACGCCATCTCGACTTTGCCAAAACCACGATGCGCATTGGACTCATTTGCGCCGCAGTCGTCCTTGTGCTACAGCTGATTTCAGCCGACATGACGGCGCGTGGCGTGGCCGTCCATCAACCCTCTAAGCTCGCAGCTATGGAGGGGATCTACCAAACCGAGCCCTCCACAGCCCTCACGCTCATTGGCTGGGTCGATGAGGAGAATCAAACCGTCAAAGGGATCAAAATTCCCGGCTTGCTCAGCTACCTCGTTTATCGCAATTCTGAGACGCCCGTCACAGGTTTTGATCAAATTCCGCCCGAGAATCGCCCTCCCATTCAAGTCGTGTTTCAGACCTATCACTTGATGATCTTCATGTGGGGACTCATGGCGCTTGTCACCCTAGCTGGCCTATATTTACTCAGAAAAAACCGTTTGGCAAAATCAAAGAGCGTGCTCTGGGCCATGATCTTTTCCGTCGGATTTCCTCAAGTGGCGAATGAAGTCGGTTGGATGACCGCCGAGATCGGCCGGCAACCCTGGGTCGTGTGGGGACTTCTCCGCACGGTCGATGGCGTCTCCAAAACCATTAACGCGAGACAAGTGTTCTTCTCAGTGATCATGTTCGCCGTGATCTATACACTGCTGTTTCTTTTGTTCTTATTCCTGCTCAATCGCAAAATCCAGCACGGCCCTGAAGAGCTGTCGAAACCCGGCAAGGATACAGAACCGCTTTTCCGCGATAACTTACAAATTTTGAAAGGAGGAAACCCATGAGCGAAATGACACTAGCTCTGCTATGGTATTTCATCATCGGCGTATCCGTTGTTTTTTATGTCGTGCTCGATGGTTTTGATCTCGGCGTTGGTATGTTGCACCTCTTTGCGCGCAAAGATCAAGAACGCCGCATCTTTCTCAACGCCATTGGCCCCGTCTGGGATGGAAATGAAGTGTGGCTGGTGATTGTAGGCGGCGCGCTCTTCGCAGGATTCCCCGATGTCTACGCCACCCTTTTCTCAGGATTTTACAACTTCTGCATGATTTTTTTATGCGGCCTGATCTTCCGCGCCGTCGCCATCGAAGTGCGCAGCAAAGCAGAATCGATGACCTGGCGCCACATGTGGGATGGCATTTTTGCCATCGCTAGCTTCGTGATCGCATTTGGTGTCGGCGTAGTGCTTGGCAACCTGATCGAAGGGATCCCGCTCGATGAAAATCGCGATTTTATCGGCAATTTCTCCCTCTTCTTTCGACCATACCCTCTGCTAATTGGCGCCCTTACAGTTGCGCTCCTCATGATGCACGGATCGATCTATCTCGCGATGAAGACAGAAGGTCAGCTCCATCACAAGGTACGCGAGTGGACCAAACGCACAATCGCAATCTTTATGGTGATCTACATTTTAACGACGGTCACGACATGGATGCACATGCCCCACATGATGGAAAGATTCAAAGAGCAGCCCTATCTCGCCCTCATTGGTATCTTGGCGCTCCTGGCGATTTTGAATGTGCCTAGAGAGTTCTCTAAAGGACGAGATGGCTGGGCCTTTATCTTTTCCTCCATTTGCATCATGCTCCTCTTTTGCCTCTTTGGCATCGGCACATTTCCCAATCTCGTGCGCTCGAGTGTTTTGCCTGAGCAATACAGCCTGACCTTTGCAAATGCCTCTGCATCGCCACTCACCCTGCGTGTTCTGCTCATCATCGTCCTGATCGGCATTCCACTCGTGCTAGCTTACGGAGTGCTCATTTACCGCATCTTCCGCGGCAAGGTCAAACTCGATGTGCATAGCTATTGAGCCAGAGCATAACAACGGGTAATATCAACGCAAAGACGCGAAGACGCAAAGAAAATTGAAAGTGTATTGGCAGCAACTTGCAGAAATCTTTGCGTCTTTGCGTTCAATATTCGTAACAGTTGAGTTTCGAAAGAAGAAAGGGTCGACGACCCCTTATTTTTTGTGCGGAAAGCCCACTACGGCAGCATAGCACTGAATCAGGTGGTTGACACCATTCATGGCGCGATGCGGCTTCTCTTCTGGAGGCAACTGATAAGTCTTAGCGATTTTGTCTTTGGATAGCCCAGTTTCCCACGGAAATTTCCCCATACCTGCCACCCCTTTGTGCATCCCTTCAACCCAGTACATCGAAGCTAGATCGAGCCAATGGTAAGGCCAAAACAGCCGCTCTTGGCGATCTGGATCCACGAGCTGACCAAAAAAGGCCCGGTCAAACGAAGGATTTTGACAGATAAAAACAGCCTCGCCCCGTTTAATCGCATGCTTAGCAAAACAGCGCTCGATTTGCATCCCCACACCACTCGGAGGAGTGCCATGGGCTACTTCATCCCAAGTGAAGCCATTCACTTGCAAACTTTCAGGGTCGCTCTGCGCCCACTGCGCAACAGATGTAGAAACGACGGAAGTGAACTCATCTTTCAGCTCACCCGTGAGGACATCGAGGATCTTAAATGCGATTTCGATCAATTGATGACGATGGACGTTGAGCCCATTTGTTTCACTATCTAGAAAGATCCCTAACACCGCTATCTCCTCAAAGAGATCAAATATGGAGCGTAGCAGAGCTCTCCTAAAATGGAAAGCAAAACTGGCCCCCCTCTTCAGCGACACATTATTACCCCGAGCCCCAGATGCAGTCGGTTGGTTTATTTGCGTTTGGAGAGGGTGATTCTGTGTTGGAGGAAGCGCTTCCAGCCTTCGGCTGTGCGCGTGCGGGTGTAGGTGGTGGCCTTTTTGGGCTGGTCGGACTCTTTTTTCTTGAAAAACCGTGTGATCATGGGGGACACCTTCCTAAGATTGATTCTAGGGGCAAAGTGGGGGTTTGTCAAGTAATTAATTTAAACGCCGAAAGTCTAAATCAGTAACTATTCACCAGCCTCGTTCTAAGAAGAGGAGGAATCGGGCACGCACACGGGCACGGGCGCGGGCACGAAAGAG
>Ga0247727_10007194_pt1 | contig 21377 bp, 29 predicted proteins | sample WisWelCaveWW1625_FD_202498 | JGI IMG/M metagenome (GOLD analysis project Ga0247727, IMG submission 202498) | Biofilm microbial communities from Wishing Well Cave, Virginia, United States - WW16-25 | ecosystem: Environmental > Aquatic > Deep subsurface > Groundwater > Cave microbial mat | place... | reverse complement strand
CCGGCTGCTAACCGGGCGCTTGGTTGAAGTCAAACTTCCAACTTTCAACCGAAAGGCTACGCCGCCTTTTTCATTTACACACTTTTTGATCGTACCTCTTGCCATAAGCGCGTACGTGCTCTCCATCTATCGCTACCGGAAGCGTGCAGCTGCGGCTGAGGACAACTACTATCGGGTTGCCGGTCTCGGGAAGTATGTCGGCACGCGCACAAGCAATGATGCCTAACCCATCGCAGACTTTTTCGCACGACTCACTGGCCGGCGTCCCCGAGCCAGAGCTAGTTCGCCGCCTGCTGGCCGATACACATTGGCGTGGTCGGCTCCTTGGGCTTCACGGAATTCCAACCGACGCGAACAACTACCCCGAAGTGCTGCTTGACGATTTAGGCAAGAAGGGGGATGTCGACATCCTCCTGGTGAATCCCTCTCGACCTGAGTTCGCGACGGCGATTCAAGCGAAGCGCATCAAGGTAGCGGCACAGACGTTCCAGACAGGAAAGCCAAACCGGCTTGTCGCGGTAGCCGAGCTGCACAGACAGGCGAATCTTCTTGTCGAGCTTGGTTTCTGGCAGGTGCTCTGCTACGCCATCGTTGCGGTGGAGGGGCCAGCTGGCACGATGATGCCGAAGAACAAGACCGGGGGGAGTCCATCCCATCAGTCGAACGGACGTGCCGGAAGCGTCGTGCGGCATTCCCTTTCCGTTGCGGCACGCCGCTCACCAAGACGTTAAACCTCTTGTTGCGTGATGCGCAACACGGTATAATTTCGAGGTGATCCAGTCGTTCCGACACAAGGGATTGAGGAGATTCTTTGAGTCTGGAAGCGCGGCGGGCATCCAACCCCACCATGCCAAGAGGCTTCGAATGCTGCTGGCGGCCTTGGACACGGCCAAGTCCATTGAGGACATGGACATTCCAGGGTTTCGGCTGCATCCTTTGAAGGGGGGAGAACGGGGTCGTTGGTCGGTGTGGGTGAATGGCAACTGGCGCATGACTTTTGAATTCAAGGACGCACATGCCTACGTCCTGGACTATGAGGACTATCACTGATGGCCATGCACAATCCGCCCCATCCGGGTGAGTTCATTACCGAGGTGTACCTCGAGCCTAACAGTCTGAGCGGCCGCGAGCTCGCCGCAAAGCTGGGTGTGGCCGCCTCAACCCTGAACCGCATTCTCACTGGTGCCAGTGGCATCAGCCCTGAGATGGCGCTGCGCCTTTGGAAGGCGCTAGGTCGCTCGCCCGAGAGCTGGCTTGCGATGCAATACAACTACGATCTTTGGCAGGCGAAGCAGCATGTGAAGCTCGGCAATGTCGGCAAAGTCAAACTCACCGCGGCCTAACCGGCGCTTGCAGGCGACGCTCCCGCGCTGCTCGCTCGTGCGCGCCTGAAGAGCGACGTTAGAGGTCGCCAGATACATAGCCATACGTGCGTATGGCGTTTCAGTCCGAGTGCGAGTATCATGGCTTGATGGCTACCGCAAAGTTTGACTGGGACCCGAAGAAAAATGAGAGGAACCAGAACAAGCACGGGGCCAGATTCGCGGAGGCTCAGATTGCTTTTGCCGACGCGAAGCGCGTCATTGCCGAGGATTTGTCGCATAGCTCGGGCGAGAAGCGGCACTACTGTTTTGGGCGCGTCGGTGAAGGAGTAATGACGGTCCGCTTTACGTACCGTGAGGACGTAATCCGGATACTCGGTGCAGGTTATTGGCGAAAGGGTAAACGAATCTATGAGCGCGAAAATCAGCTACACGAACGAGCCCCTCGGAAGGCTGAAGGTCGTTTCTGACTTTCTCCCGGCTCCTGAGGACCTCATTTTTCACGAAGAAGGGGTCAAGGTTACGATCGCGCTGAGCAAGCGCAGTGTCGAATTCTTCAAACATGAGGCGGAGAAGCACCACACGCAGTACCAGCGCATGATCCGGCGGTTGCTCGATGCGTACGCAGCGCATCACACGCGACCTCTAACCCGGCGCTCAGCACGGACGCGCGCGAAGGCGGCGCGCGCCGGCTAGCTCCACTATTAAGACCCAGTCCAATTACAAGGAAACGAACATGAAATTCATGGTGCTGGTGAAGGCAAGCAAGGAATCTGAAGCGGGCGTCATGCCGGACACGAAACTCCTCACCGAGATGGGCAAGTACAACGAGGAACTCGTGAAAGCCGGCACCCTGCTCGCCGGTGAGGGACTCCATCCCAGTTCCAAGGGCGTGCGCGTCCGTTTTTCCGGGAGCAAGCGGACGGTGATTGACGGGCCCTTCAGCGAGACCAAGGAGCTGGTGGCCGGCTTCTGGCTCTGGCAGGTGAAGTCCAAGGAAGAAGCCATCGAATGGCTCAAGCGCTGCCCTAATCCCATGCCCGGTGATTCGGAGATCGAGCTTCGCCAGGTGTTTGAAGCGGATGATTTCGGCGCGGCGCTCACGCCGGAGCTTCGCGCGCAGGAAGAGCGTCTTCGTAGCACGTCCGCGGGGAAGAAGTAAGCGCGCCATCCAGGCAAAACTGGAGCTCCATGCCCAATGTACTCATCACCGGCGCCGGCCGCGGCATCGGCCTCGCCACCGCCCGCGCGTTCCTTGCGGCGGGCTGGAAGGTGCTCGCGCTCGACAAGGACTTTTCGGGCTTCGACCTGAAGGATGCCGAACGCTTCGAATTTGATCTGCGGAATCTGTCCGGAATTGAAAAGCTGGTAAGGGGAAAGGAATTACATACCCTCGTCAACAACGCGGGCGTCCTCTTTTGCGACCCGTATGACGCCATCCCGGAAGCGCACAAGCGCGAAGTGCTTGCCGTCAATATCGAGGCGCCGGCGGCCCTGATCGAGGCTGTGTCCGTGCAGATGAAAAAAAGAAAAGCGGGACGCATCGTCAACGTCGGCTCGGTGGCGGCGTTCACCGGGCATCCGGACCTCTGGTACGGCATCACCAAGGCCGGGATCCTCAATCTCACCAAGGCCTGGGCGAAGGAGCTTGGCCCGCACGGCGTGCTGGTGAACGCGGTCGCCCCCGGCCCGACGCAGACCGCCATGTACGAGCAGCTGCCGCAGTCCCGCAAGGACGGCGTCATGCAATCGGTCCACTCGGGGCGCGTCTGCCGCCCCGAAGAAGTGGCGCAGGCGATTCTCTGGCTCGGCTCGGCCTGCCCGGAGTACATTAACGGCACCACCCTCGACGTCAACGACGGTTCTTATCCACGTTGAAAACCCTGTTCGCCAAAATCTGGGACCAGCATGTGGTCGAGGATTGGGGCGACGGCGTGCAGCTGCTGCACGTCGACCGCCACCTGATGTACGAGCTTTCCGGCCACCGCGGCCAGCTCGAACTGCGCAAGCGCGGCCTCGGGATGCGCAACCCCGAGCTGACCATCGGCACCATGGACCACGTGGTCTCGACCGCACCCGGTGCGCGGGGCGGCAATGCGCCCTGGGCCGACAGGATGATCGATACCTTCCGCGTCGAGAGCAAGGCCGCGGGCGTGAAGGTCTATGACATCGGCCAGGACGGCCAGGGCATCGTGCACGTGGTGGGGCCCGAGCTCGGCTTTACGCTGCCGGGCGTGACGCTGCTCTGCGGCGACAGCCACACCTGCACGCACGGCGCGCTTGGCGCGCTCGCCTGGGGCATCGGCAGCAGCGAACTGACGCACGTTCTCGCCACGCAGACCATCGTGCAGCACAAACCAAAGACGATGCGCGTGCAGTTCAACGGCGAGCCGGCGCGCGGCGTGAGCGCCAAGGACCTGATCCTTGCGCTGATCGGCAAGATCGGCACCGCGGGCGGCGTCGGCTACGCGGTCGAGTACGCGGGCGACGCGATCCGGGACCTCGACATGGAAGGCCGCATGACGGTGTGCAACCTGTCCATCGAGCTGGGCGCCAAGGTCGGCATGATCGCGCCCGACCGGAAAACCTATGACTACCTGAAAGGCCGGCGCCACGCGCCCGTGGGCGCGCGCTGGGACCAGGCGCTTGCGCACTGGCAGACGCTGCCGAGCGACGCGGACGCGCGCTTCGACCGCGAGCACACGATCGACTGCGCCACGCTCGCGCCGCAGGTCACCTGGGGCACCAGCCCGGAGGACGTGATCGGCGTGGATGGAATCATCCCGGGCAACAAGCCCGAAGCGCTCGCCTATATGGGGCTCATGGCCGGCAGGCCGATCGCCGGCACGAAGGTCGACCGCGTGTTCATCGGCTCCTGCACCAATTCGCGCCTGCCCGATCTGCGCGCCGCCGCCGCGATCGTGCGCGGGCGCAAGGCGGCGAAGCACGTGAAGGCCTGGGTGGTGCCCGGCTCCTGGCGCGTCAAGCAGGACGCCGAAGCCGAGGGCCTGCACCAGGTTTTCCTCGACGCGGGTTTCGAGTGGCGCGAGGCGGGCTGCTCGATGTGCGTGGGCGCGAACGGCGACCTGGTCGAGCCGCTCGCGCGCTGCGTGTCCACCTCCAACCGCAACTTCGCCGGCCGCCAGGGCCCGCAGGCGCGCACCCACCTGGCGAGTCCCGCGATGGCCGCCGCCGCCGCGATTGCGGGGGAAATAGCGGATGTTCGATCTTTTTCAATTTAGATGTTTTTTTCCTGGACAAATACCTTGAACAAATTCCGAACCTTGACGGCAGTGGCGGCACCGTTTCCGCAGAGGAACGTCGACACCGACTTCATCATCCGCGTCGAGCGCTGCACCGGCACGCCGAAGGAACAACTCGGCAGCTACGCCTTCGAAATGGCGCGTTTTCTTCCGGGCGGCGCCGAAAACCCGGAATTCGTGCTGAACCAGCCGCGCTACCGCGGCGCGGGCATCCTGGTCTGCGGCGAATTCTTCGGCACCGGCAGCGCGCGGGAAATGGCGGTCTGGGCGATTGCCGGCATGGGCATCCGCTGCCTGATCGCGCCGTCCTTCGGCCAGATTTTCTTCGGCAACTGCTTCCAGAACGGCGTGCTACCCATCGTTCTTACTTCTTCCATCGTTGATGATTTGATGAAGCAAGCATCCCAACAGGACGCGAAACCCTTTACGGTTGACCTCGAGGCGCAGACCATCAACGGCTCGATGCGCTTCGAGATCGCGCCGCGCCGCAAGAGGATGCTGCTCGAAGGGCTGGACGAGATCGACATGACGCTCGCGCTAGAGGCGAAAATCGCCGCCTTCCAGGCCGCCGACCGCGCGCGGCGGCCGTGGATCTACCCGGCCTGAGATCTGCCCACACGCTCGGAACGTCCCGCCTGAGCCGGTGGAATTCGTCGGGGAAGCCGCTGCTCTGGACATCGGTCTCTCACATACATATTATGTAACATTGGTTAATCCGCATCGTGGAGGCGGAATGTCCCTGGTTCTCACCAACATTTATCTGGAGCCCGCGCAGCGCAAGGCGCTGCAGGCGCGCGCCAAGCGCAATCGAACCAGTCTTTCCGTCGAGGCGCGCAAGGCAATCGAAGCCTACAACGCGGGGATCTCGGTGGACGAGTTGCGCCTGCTCGATGAGGCAACGCGCAAGGCGAGCCAAGACATCGGCGAGATGATCGCGGTCCTGGACGCCGGGGCTGCCCGCTCGAAGCGTTTTTTCGCGGCGCTCGAGAAAGTCAGGCGGGAAAGCGCAAAATGAGCGCGATCGCGGACATCCTCGACCGCTTATCGGGAGTCTCGCAGCTCAAGGAACGGATCGTGCTGCAGGACCGCGCCATCGAGCGCATGCAATCCATCATGCTGGAGCAGCAGCGCGAGCTGGCCGAATTGAAAGGCATGGTGCGCGCCCTGGTGTCCATCCAGAGGCCGGGCGACAAGCGGTAATTCTCCGATGGTGGCCGGAAGATGACAGGTCGGTTTTTCTTGCGCAAGCCGGCTACACACAATCTCTATCTGACTCTGTAGATCTCGTCCGGGAAGTTGCCGCGCGATACTTCGAGGCCGGCGCGCTTTTTCTCCAGCTGCGCGGTGAGGATGGCGCGGTCGACGCCCATCTCCCAGCGCATCTTGAATACCTTGCGGTCGTCCTTGTCGCGGCGCGCGATGACCTCGGTGGCTTCCGCCAGCGGCGCGCCCCAGCGCGCGCGCAGCGCCGACTTCACGCGCTCCAGGTCCTTGGTGTCGAAGCGCAGCTCGAAGGCCTGGATGGCGCCCGCCTTGATGAACACGGTGATCCTGGCCTGCACCCCGCCCAGCGCCACGCGCGCATCGTCGCAGCGCCGGTCGGCGGCATCGGACTGCCATTCCAGCGGCTTGCAGTGCGCGCTCGGGAACGCCCGCTTAACGTCGTTCTCCCGCCCGCCAAGAGCGACGCCGTTGAGGTCGTAGGCGAGCGCGGGAAGCGGCAAGGCCAGCAGCGCAACCAGGAAAATTTCTCTCGGCACAACCGCTAGACCAGCCCGACCTTCTGCTCCTGCATCAGCGACACCAGCCGCCCGCCGAGCATCGACAGGCGCTCGGCCATCACCGACAGGAAGGCCTCCGAAAAGCGTGCCCGGCAGGAGTCGGAAAAACCGTCGACATCCTGCACGCGCAGGCCCAGCACCCAGCTCATCTCAACTGCGGTCACGGTGGCGCTGCGCGGCGCGGCGCTGCGCCGCGCATACACCATCTCGCCCACGCACTCGCCCGGGCTGACTGCGTTCAGCAGCTTGCCGCGCTGCGTGACCTTGAGCAGGCCCGCGGCGAGCACGTAGATGTGGTCGTCTTCGACGCCTTCGCGGATCAGTTCGGCGCCCGCCGAGAACTTGCGGCAGCGGCAGCTGCGCACCACTTCCCACAGCTCGGTGTCTGAAAAACGCCGGAAGAATGCGAGTCGCCGCATGGCGCTGAACTCCTCGACGTCGGACAGGCTCGACATCGTGGCGTCTTCCTCCGACAGCAGCGGCTCGAGCGCGGCGGCGAATTCGTTCCAGCTCTCGAAGCGCTGGTCGCGGGACTTGCCGAGCGCGCGCAGCACGATGCCGTCCAGCGCCGCCGGAATGCCGGGATTCACCTGCGAAGGCGGCGGCGGTTCCTTGGAGAGGATTTCGTCCATCAACTCATAGGCGGTCGAACCGCCGAACGGGCGTTGGCCGGCGAGCATGTGGTACATGACGCCGCCAAGGGAAAACATGTCGGAGCGGAAATCGATCTCCTCGCCGCCGCGGATCTGCTCGGGCGACATGTAGGCGGGCGAGCCCACGCCCGCGACCTGCGTGGTGTCCGAACGCGCCAGCTGCGCCGTGCGCGACACCGGCAGCAGGCCCGTTGGGTCGCAATGCGGTTGCAGCGAGGTGCCGTCGACCAGTTCCATCACCAGGTAGCGCAGGTCCTTGCCTTCCTTCTTCTCGACGCCCGCGTCGAAGATGCTGACGATGTGCGGATGGCGCAGCTTGCCGGCGAGCGAGGCTTCGTTCTGGAAGAACTTGAGCTGGCGGCGCGCCTCCTCGGGGTCGTTCGGCATCGCATCCAGCACCTTGATCGCGACTTCGCGGCCGGCGAAGGCGTCGCTGGCGAGGTAGACCGAACCGGTCGCGCCTTTGCCGAGCAGCTTCTGGATCTCGTATTTGCCGATGTGCGAAACCATGAGAGCGCGATGCTAACCCAGGCCGCAGGTCTAGAATCTGGCGATGATGAGGCGAGCCGCGCCATTACTTCTCATTGCATTTGTCCTGGCTGCCTGCGCCGAGTTGCGCTGGCACAAGGCCGGCGCGGACGAGGCCGCCCTGACCGGGGAACTGTCAGCCTGCCGCAAGCTCGCGCGGGAGAAGTCTGTACGGGCCGGCAACCTCGGCCTGCCGCCCGTCTCCGACCCGCGCTTTGGCGCCCCGGCCGGCCCGACCCAGGTGGAGCAGCGCCTGCAGGAGCGCCAGGCGGCCGACGCCTGCATGCGCGAAAAGGGCTACGCCCTGGTCCCTGTCGAAAGGTAGGCGCGCGGCGGCGCGTCTTTCACCTCATGGCTGGCGGGCCGCGCGCGCAGGCGCAGTTCGGTGAGCTCGGCGCGCTCGCGCGGCGAGTTGCGCAAAGCCTGGTCGCGGCCCGGCAGGTACTGCGGCGGCCAGAATTGCCCGGCGTGCTGGTACCAGGCCGACGCCTGCAGCGTGAAATACGGGTTGGCGAGGTGCGGCCTGCCGAGCGCCACCAGGTCCGCCTTGCCGGAGGCGAGCAGCGTGTTCACCTGGTCGGCGCTGGTCACCGCGCCCACGGTCATGGTGGCGATGCCGGTTTCGTTGCGCACCCAGTCCGCGAACGGCGCCTGGTACATGCGGCCGTAGACCGGACGCTGCTGCGGCACTGTCTGGCCGGTGGAGCAGTCCACCATGTCGCAGCCGGCCTGCTTCAGCATCTTCGTCAGCACCATCAGGTCCTCGCCCGGGAGCCCGCCCGGCGCCCAGTCGGTCGCGGAAATGCGCACCGACATGGGTTTGCTTTCAGGCCATTGGTTCCTGCAAGCCTGCCAAACGGCCAATGGGAAACGCATCCTTTTCCCGATCGAACCTCCGTACTCGTCGGTACGCTTGTTGGTGAGCGGCGAGATGAAACTGGCGAGCAGGTAGCCGTGCGCCATGTGCACTTCGAGCATGTCGAAACCGGCTTCGTTGGCGAGCCGGGTGGACTTTTTGAATTGCAGAATGATTTCCCGCATGCCGGCGCGGGAAAGCTCCTTCGGCAGCTGGGAAACACCCTCGTAGTACGGAATCGGCGAAGCGGAAACGACGGGCCAGTTGCCGGCCGCTAGCGGATGGTCCATGCGTTCCCAGCCGAGCTGCGTCGAGCCCTTGCGGCCAGAATGGCCGATCTGCATGCAGAGCTTCGCTTTCGAATTCGCATGGCAGAAATCCGCGATGCGGCGGAACGCGTCGCGCTGCGTTTCGTTCCAGAGCCCCGTGCAGCCCGGCGTGATGCGGCCCTCGGGGGAAACGCAAGTCATTTCGATGTACACCATGCCCGCACCGCCGATGGCGCGCGAGCCCAGGTGCACCAGGTGCCAGTCGGTGGGCACTCCATCGACCGCGCAGTACTGGTCCATCGGCGACACCACCACCCGGTTCTCCACCGTCATGCCGCGCAGCCGGAACGGTGTGAACATCGGCGCGGGCGGATCGCCGAGATCGACATCGAATCCCTGATCCTTCGCTTTTCTCGCGAACCAGGTTCTGACTTCGCGCACGAAGGCCGGGTCGCGCAGCTCCAGGTTTTCCCAGGTGATCTGCTTGGAGCGCGACATGACGCCGAACGCGAACTGCAGCGGGTCCATGTCCCAGTAGCGCCGCATGTGCTCGAACCAGGCGAGCGAGACGTTGGCGGCGTGTTGCGTCTTCTCTACCTCTTCGCGTCTTTGGGTGTCATATTTTTCTAATGCTTTCTCCAGGGAATTCTGCGAACGAACAGCCTCAAACAATGCGATGGCGTCTTCCATTGCCAATTTTGTACCCGAACCGATGGAAAAATGCGCCGTTGCCTTGGCATCGCCGATCAGCACCGCGTTGCCTTTGACCCAGGTCTTGTTGGTGATGGTCGGGAAGTTGCGCCAGGCGGAACGGTTGGGAATCAGCCGGTGGCCGTCCAGTTCGTCGGCGAACACGCGCTCCACCGTTGCCAGCATCGCCGCCTCGTCCTTCACGTCGAAACCGTGGTTCTTCCAGGTGGCTTCGTCGGTCTCGATCACCCAGGTGCTGCGGCCCTCCTCGTACTGGTAGCAGTGCGCGAGGATGATCCCTTCGGGCGTCTCGCGGAAGAAGTACTTGAAGGCGTCCAGCGGCTTGCTGGAGCCGAGCCAGGTGAATTTGTTCGGCCGCAGGTCGACGCTGGGCTGGAAGTGGTCCTTGTTCTTTTCGCGGATGATGGAATTGATGCCGTCCGCAACAACGACCAGATCGGAGTCCGCCACTTCTTCCAGAGTTTTTATTTCTTTCTGAAAAACCAATTTCACACCCAACTCACGGCAACGGTCGTGCAGGATGTGCAGCAGCGCCACGCGCGAGCAGCCGCAGAAGCCGTTGCCTCCGGAGCGCATGGTGCGACCCTTGTAGACCACGTCCACGTCGCCCCAGTAGGCGAAGCGGCGCCGGATCATTTCGTAGGACGGCCCGTCGTAGGCCTTGAAGCTGTCCAGCGTTTGGTCGGAGAACACCACGCCGAAGCCGAAGGTGTCGTCCGGCCGGTTGCGCTCGTGGACGGTGATGTCCCAGCGCGGCCAGGCCTTCTGCGCGAGCAGCGCGAAGTATAGCCCCCCCGGTCCGCCGCCGACGATGGAAACTTTCATGCAACCTCCGCTGACTTTACATCCGGTATGACGGCTGTGGTTTCGATCTCGAGCTTCGCATCGTCCTCCATCAAGCCGCCCACCTGCACCACCGCCATCGCCGGGTAGTGCTTGCCGATCAGCTCGCGGTAGGCGGCGCCGACCTCCCGGATCGCGGCGAGATATTCCTGCTTGTCGATTACGTACCAGGTCATGCGCACGATGTGTTCAGGCCGCCCGCCGGCCTCGGCGAGCACGGCCAGGGTGTTCTTCAGGGTCTGTCGGAACTGCCCGGCAAATGATTTTTCTTCAAAAACGTTCTTTGAATTGAAAGCAACCTGGCCTGAGATGAAAACGGTGGTCCCGCCCTTTACCGCAATGCCGTTGGAATACCCTTTGGGCTTCGCCCAGCCGGGCGGTTGCAGGATCTGGATCATGATGCCGTCCTCAGCTTGAAGCGCTGCAGCTTGCCGGTCTCGGTGCGCGGCAGCGCGGCCACGAACTCGATTTCGCGCGGGTACTTGTAGGGGGCGATGGAGCGCTTGACGTGCTCTTGAAGGTCTTTTTTCAGTTCGTTGTTTCCTGCAAATCCCGCCTTGAGCACCACGATTGCCTTGACGATCATGCCGCGCTCCTCGTCCGGCGCGCCGACCACGCCGCATTCGGCGACCGCCGGATGCGACAGCAGCGCGCCTTCCACTTCGGGGCCGGCGATGTTGTAGCCGGCCGAGATGATCATGTCGTCGGTGCGCGCCTGATAGATGAAGTAGCCGTCCATGTCCATCACGTAGGCGTCTCCTGTCAGGTTCCAGCCGTTCTGCACGTAATCCGCCTGCCGCTCGTCGGCCAGGTAGCGGCAACCGGTGGGTCCCTTCACCGCGAGGCGCCCGATCTGGCCGGGCGCGCAGCGTCGCCCGCTCTCGTCCAGCACCGCGGCGGTGTAGCCGGGAATGGCGTGTCCGGTGGCGCCGCGCTTCACGTGCTCAGGCGCGTGCGAGATGAAGATGTGGATCATCTCGGTGGCGCCGATGCCGTCGATGATCTCGATGCCGCTCGCCTGCTTGAACAATTGCCGCGTCGCATCGGGAAGCGCTTCACCGGCCGAGACGCATTTCTTCAATGACGAGAGGTCGTAGTTCTGCCCGCTCTTGTCCCACAAGCCCGCCAGCGCGCGGTACATGGTCGGCGCGGTGAAGAGAATCGTCGCCTTGAAGCTGTGGATCAATTCGAGCAGCGTCTCGGGCGTGAATTTCTCCACCAGCGCGGTGCTGGCGCCGAAGCGCAAGGGAAAACACAGCAGTCCGCCCAGGCCGAAGGTGAAGGCGAGCGGCGGCGAGCCGATGAAGATGTCGTCCTTGGCCGGCTTCAGGCAGGAGCGCGGGAAGCAGTCGCACATCGCGATCACGTCGCGGTGGAAATGCATGGTGCCCTTGGGCTTGCCCGTGGTGCCGGACGTAAAAGCGATCAGCGCGACGTCTTCTGCAGCAGTATCGACGTTATTGAAGGTGGCGGGCTGGGTTTTGCATTTTGCATCGATTGAACTTTCTTCATCTGAATACCAAAAGCGAATCGCTTTCAACGTCGGACAACCCGGCAATGCCAGGTTCAGCTCCGCTTCCAGCCGCTTGTCGCACAGCGCGTGCGTGATCTCCGCCTTGTTGACGATCTCGCTCAGCTCCTTGGCGCGCAGCAGCGGCATGGTGCCGACGCAGATGCCGCCCGCCTTGAACACCGCGAACCAGCAGGCGGCCATCATCGGGTTGTTCGGCCCGCGCAGCAACACGCGGTTGCCGGGTTTGAGGCCCATGTCCCGCACCAGCACGTTGGCGATGCGGTTGGCCTGCGCGAGCAGTTGCGCGTAGCTGCACTCGCCGTCCGGTGCCCGGATCGCGATGCGGTCGCCGTGTCCCTGGCGAACCATGTCGTCGAGCAGCACGGTGGCGCAGTTCATGCGCTCCGGGTACTGCAGCTCGGGCAATTGGAAGCGGAACTCCGGCCATTGCGCCCGCGGCGGCAGGTTGTCGCGCGCGAAGCTGTCGACGTGGGCAGTGCCGCTCATTTGATTTCCGCGACCGGCTTCAGCCAGTAATACGTGAAATCGAAATGCTCCGGCCGGCTCGCGACAAAACGGGGCGGCGCATCCAGCGGCTTCCAGAACTCGGCCGCCAGCGCCGCGTCCGCAATGCGGATCTCGCCGCGCTTTTCGTGCTCGCGCAGCAGCAGCGCGGTCGCGCCAACCGGATCCGGACCCCACTTCGTAATCGCCACAATGCCGCCATACATCTCGTACAGCGCCTTCTTCGCCTTGTAGGACTCGATCCACGGACCGAGCACTCGGCGCCGGCTCGCGACGCCGCCCTCCATCGAGGTGCGCTCGAAGTCGGACTTTTCCAGGCTCGCGAGCACTTCGCGCTGTTTTTCGAGGGCCTGGCGTTTTGCGGGCTCGAGATTCGCGGCCTGCAGGTCGATCTCGATCTTCTGTTTCTGCCCGGCGCGCCGGGCACGGTCGAGGCGCCGGAATTCCGCATCGAATTTTTCGTAGGCCGCGAGGTCTTCCGCCGTCGCCCGCAGCTGATTGGTTGCGACGAAGCGTTCTAGCGCATCCTTCAGCGCGCGCTGGCGCAGCGCGGTCGCGGCTCTGATGACATCTGGCATGCCGATTTCCGGTCCTATGACCGGGTCGCCGAACAGCCGCGCCACCTCCTGCGCCGCGGCAGTGCCGGACAGCAGGCCGAGAAGAAGGACCAGGAGCCTCATTTCAGCAGCTCCCGCGCGATAATGACCTTCTGCACCTCGGTCGCGCCCTCGTAGATCCTGAGCGCGCGCACCTCGCGGTAGAGGCGTTCCACCGGGTGGCCGCTCTTCACGCCCAGGCCACCGAAGATCTGCACCGCGGCGTCGACCACCGATTGTGCCATTTCGGTGGCCTGCATTTTGGCCATCGCAGCTTCTTTGGTTGTTTTTTCTTGCGTTGTATCTTTTTTCCAAGCAGATCTATAAGTGAGAAGGGCCGCAGCGTCGATACCGGTCGCCATGTCGGCGAGCTTCGCCTGGGTCATCTGCAGGTCGGCAAGCCGGGCGCCGAACATCTTCCGGTCCTTCGCGCGCGCCAGCGCCTCGGCCAGCGCGCGCCGCGCGAAGCCCAGCGCCGCCCCGGCCACCGTAGTACGGAACACATCCAGGTTGCGCATCGCCAGCTTGAAGCCCTCACCGGGTTTCCCCAGGAGATTTTTTTCAGAGACTCTGCAGGAAGAAAACCGCAAGGTCGCCATGGGGTGGGTTGCAATGGTGTCGATGCGCTCGGAGCTATCTAGTCCTTTCGTTTCCGAATCGACGATGAAAGCCGAGATACCCTTTGTTCCCGCATCTTTTTCAGTACGGGCGAAAACGACATAGAAATCGGCGATTCCGCCGTTGGAGATCCACGTCTTTAGGCCGTTGATTGTCCATTGATTTTTTTCTTTCGTTGCAAAGCAGGATAAAGCGGCAACATCGGAACCCGCATCCGGCTCGGAGAGCGCAAAGGCGGCGATCGCTTCGCCCGCTGCTACCCGCGGCAGCCAGGCCTGCTTCTGCGCCTCGGTGCCGGCGAGCACGATCGGGCCGCTGCCCAGGCCCTGCATGACGAAAGCGAAGTCGGCGAGCCCATGGTGATAAGCGAACACTTCGCGCAGCAGCGCGATCGAGCGCACGTCGGGCGTCGCCGAGACGCAGTGCTTCAGGAAACCCGCCTTGCCAAGTTCCTTGACGAAGATCTGGCAGGTCGAGTCCGTGTCTTGCTCTTTTAACTTCGAAAGTTTCGCAATGCACCAGGCGTCGGCTTGCGCCGCCAGAAGCCGATGCCGGTCCTCAAAAAAGGGCCAGCCGTATTGTTCGAAGCGATCCATCCGTTGCCCCTCAGTTTCCTTCAAACACCGGCTTCTGCTTCGCTGCAAAAGCCTCGTAGGCGCGCTGGAAGTCCTGCGTCTGCATGCAGATCGCCTGCGCCTGGGCTTCCATCTCGATCGCCTCGTCCACGCCCGCGTTCCACTCCTGGTGCAGCATCTTCTTGGTCATGCCGTGCGCGAAGGTCGGGCCGCCGGCCAGCGCCTGCGCCATTTCCATGGCCGCCGGCAGCGGCGGGCTGGCAATGCGGTTGAAGAAGCCCCAGGCAAGGCCCTCCTCGGCGGAGAAAGTGCGACCGGTGTATAGCAATTCAGCGGCCCTCCCCTGCCCGATCACGCGCGGCAGCACCGCGCAGGCGCCCATGTCGCAGCCGGCGAGGCCGACGCGCGTGAAAAGGAACGCCACCTTGACGTCGGGCGCGCCGTAGCGCATATCAGAGAACAATGCGAGCAGGGCCCCTGCCCCCGCGCAGACCCCGTCCACCGCCGCGATCACCGGCTGCGGGCAATGGCGCATCGCCTTTACCAGTTCGCCGGTCATGCGCGTGAATTCCAGCAGCTGCGGCATTTTCATCCTGGTGAGCGGGCCGATGATCTCGTGCACGTCGCCGCCCGAGCAGAAATTGCCGCCCGCGCCGTTGATGACGATTGTTTTTACCCCACTTTCTTTTCGAAGACTCAAAAACAGGTCACGCAGTTCGGCATACGACTCAAAGGTCAGGGGATTCTTGCGCTCAGGCCGGTTGAGCGTGATCACGCCGACTTTCCCCTCCACCCGCCAAAGGAAATGTTTCGCTTCGCTCATGACCCCGCCTCCATGGTGACCCGCTTTACTTTGCCGAGCAGCTTGTAGATTCCGGCATGCTCGCGGCGCGACAGGCCGGCGAGCAGTTCGACGATCCATTCTTCATGCGCGCGCGCCATTTCGGCGAAGGCCTTGCGGCCGGCGCGCGTCAGGCGCACGCGGTAGGCGCGCCGGTCGGCGGGCTCCGCGGTGCGCTCGACCAGGCCATCCTTTTCCAGCGGATCGACGATGCCGGTGACGTTGCCGCCGGTGACCATCAGGTGGCGCGACAGCTCGTTCATCTTCAGACCCGCGGGGTAGCGCCAGAGCTGCGACATCAGGTCGAAGCGCGGTAGCGTGGTGTCGAAGCGCCCGCGCAAGCGCGCGCGCACCTCGCGCTCGAGCAGCTGGGTGCAGGTCAGCAGGCGCAGCCACAGGCGCAGCGCCCGGTGGTCGTCGGTGCGGGAGGCAGTTTCCCGGTCCATGCCGGATACTCCAGACCTGAATAGATTAGGCCTAAAGTAACTCAAGGCTGCTGGATATGCAAGGCATGGCCCAACGCCCGTGCCGGCACGAAGTCCTGGAGCACCGATGCATGGATTGCGCGCAGGTTCCGCCAGGGAGCCGGGTCGGCGTAGAAGCGGCGCAGGAACAGCAGGTCGGTCAGCATGCTGTCCATCCAGTTGACGTCGGTGACGTATCCCACGACCGCCCGGCAGCCCGAACTCTTCAGAAAATCGCTGGCAAAACGGGCACCGCGTCTGCCCTCAAACACGCTGCAGGCGCCGAAGTACACCAGGTTGTCGTAGCCCTTGCCCCAGCCGGCGAAAGCCCGGCACAGCGCCGCCGGGCCGACCTTCGAGAGCGCGGTGTGGATCTTCCCGGGCGAGCCGTGGAATGACAGGTAGTAGACCGGCGTGTCGAAGGTCTCAGGGTCGCGCCACAGGAGCCCCTGCCTGCGGCGCGTGTAAGCGGCGAGCTGGGCCGGCGAATCCATGAAGCGGTGCGCCACGGCCAGCGGCGGTTCGAGCTGCGCCGCCAGGCCCTCGAAGAACGGCCGCACCGAGCGCTCGCGGAACGCCTGCATGTGCCGGTCGGACCAGTAGGTCTCCAGGCACACCAGCTTGCGCGGCGCCCTCTTCGCGGCGATCCGCTTCAGGAGATTCCTTCAGCGGTCCGGGGCATAGCTGCCGCGGATCATCGGCACTACTTCAGCGGATGATGCTTTGCGAGCATCTCCGTCGCGCGGCGCCACGCATCCGCGGTGTCGTCGGTGCGGTAGGTGGGTCCGGTCAGGTTGAAGCCGTGGTCCGCGTTCGGGTAGACGATCAGCTCCAGCGGCAGCCCGCGCGCCTTCGCCGCCGCTTCCATCTCGCGCATGTGCTCGATCAGGCAGCAGTTGTTGTAGCGGTCGCGCTCGGCCGCGAGCACGAGCAGCGGCATCTGCAACCGTCCGACCACGCCGGCGAGGTTGCGCGCCCAGCTCGTTGCCGGGTAATGCACCACCGCCGCGGTAATCAGGTCGGGCATCGCCACCGCGTGCGCCAGCACCCCGCCGCCGCCCTGTGAAAAACCGATCACCATCACCTTGCCGGGGGCGCCGTTGGGAGAAGCCTGCGCCCTGGCGACGACCTTGCGCAGGTTTGCCGCGCCATCCTGCTGCCGCGTGAGGATGTCCTTGCCGTCGATGAGCACCGTGTAGTAGCCGAGCTCGGCCACCTGCTTCGCGTAGCTCCGGTAGTTCGGCGTGCCGGATTGCCCGGAGATCACCACCACCACGGGCCCTTTCTCTCCCTTGGGCAGAAACAGCTCCTGCGGCGGGCCGTCTTGCGCCAGCGCGGCGAGAGGCGCGAGCAGTGCCAGCGCCCCGATCGCGAAGTTTCGATTCCAGTGCCAGGTTTTCATTTCAGCTCCACTTCGACGAAAACGAATTCGTGCGGATTGGGATTCACCACATTGTGCTCCACCCCGACTTCGCGGGCGTACGACTGCCCGGCGGCGAGTTCGGTCACGATTTCGCCATTGGCCGTCTCCTGCATCAGCTTGCCGGCCGTGAGAACCACGACGATGTAGTCGTGCGCATGCCGGTGCCACCCGGTTTCGGCACCGGGCGCGAAGCGCCACTCCGTCACGATCGCACGCCCGGTTTCCTGCAGCAGCCTGGATGTGGCCTTGGGGCGCGACGGAGGCATGGGATCAGTGGTCGGAATCGATGCCGTCTATCATACTTGCCGCCCAACGCCAGCTGAGGTCACCATGCCCCAATCGACAAGAAAAATCCTGCTCCCCGCCATGACGCCCGGCGGCGGCCGCAGCCTGACCGTGCATCGCTTCGGCAGGGCCGGCGCACGCCCGAAGGCCTACCTGCAGGCGGCGATCCATGCCAACGAGCTGCCGGGCGTGATGGTGCTGCACCACCTGCTGCCGATGCTGGTCAAGGCCGACCGCAAGGGCCGCATCAAAGGCGAAATCGTGATCGTGCCGGCGGTCAATCCGATCGGCTTTGCGCAGCTGGTCGGCCACACCCACCTTGGGCGCTACGATTTCCTGGGGCGCGATAACTTTAACCGCAACTGGCTCGATCTGTCTGCCGAGGTCGCGCGGCGAACCGGCGCGAAGCTGGGGCGCAAGGCGGCCGACAACGTCGCCATGATCCGCACCGCGGCGCTCGCCGCGCTCGCGGCGATGAAGCCGGTCAACGAGCTGCAGACGCTGCGCGTCGAGGCGATGAAGCTCTCCATCGACGCCGATGTGGTGCTCGACCTGCACTGCGATGCACATTCGTCGCTGCACCTCTTCATTTCGGCGCATGACTGGCCCGGCGCGGCGCGCGTGCTCGCCGCCGATATCCGCGCCGAGGCCACGCTCTATAACGAGCCCTACCCCGCCTCGCTCACGTTCTCAGGCGTCAACAGCGCGCTCTGGCCGCGGCTCGCGGAACTCTTTCCCGCGGCCCGCATCCCGCAGGCCTGCCTGTCGGCGACCATCGAGTATCGCGGGCAGCACGACGTCAATCACGCGCTCGGCGAAGCGGACGCGCGCAACCTGTATCGCACCCTGGTGCGCCGCGGCGCGATCGCGGGGCGCGCCGGCGCCCTGCCCAGGCTCAAGGCGCAGGCGACGCCCATCGGCGGCATGGACGTCGGCTACTGCCCCAAGCCCGGCATGCTGATCTACCACCTGCCGCCGGGCGCGCGCGCGCGCAAGGGCGACGCTGTCTGCGAGGTCATCGATCCCTACGATCCGCGCGGACCTAAGGCGCGCACGCAGATCTTCGCGCGCACCGACGGAATACTCTTCAGCCGCAAGCTCGACGGAAGGCTGACCTGGCCGGGGGCGGTCGCCTACCGCATCGCCGGGGCGAAGCGCCTCGCGCACCGCAAAGGGATGAGCGGGCTGGACGACTGAGCGCCGGGGGCGCTTATGTCGCGTCGCTGGAAATTATTGGAAGACGCTGGTGCTTCGTGATCTTGCCCGGCAAATCAAACGGGCGTATCGTTTTGCCATGAGAAAAGATCGCGCCTACCATTCCGACCCGGAGATCCTGGGTGGCACGTTGGTCTTCAAAGGCACGCGCGTGCCGGTGCAAAGTTTGTTTGACCATCTCAAGGCCGGCGATTCCATCGAAGTTTTTCTCAAAGGTTTCCCCAGCGTGAAACGTTCGCAGGTGCTGGCGGTGCTCAAGGAAATGGAAACGGAAGTTCTCGCTCACGTCTGACGTGAGAATCCTGCTCGACGAAAACCTGGACTGGCGGCTCGAACGGTTTCTCCCTGGGCACAAAATCAAATCCGTGCCACGCATCGGCTGGGCGGGTTTGAAGAACAGCGATCTCCTCTCCCGTGCACAGAAAGATTTCGACGTTCTCATCACCATGGATGGTTCCATGGCCAGCCAGCACAACCTCGCCAAGCTTCACCTCGCGATCGTTGCCTTGCGCGCGCCAACCAATCGCCTGGCCGACACCAGCCTGCTCATGCCCAAAGTGCTCGCGATGCTACCGACGTTGAAACCAGGGAAAGTGGTAAAAGTTTCGGCATAAGCGTCATTGCGACGCAGGCGCGCATCGCGCAACGACTGGACGCCGCGTTTATCGGCCGCTTCAAGGAGTGACGCATGACCAAAGCCAAAACCAAGGCCGGTCTTCGCCTGGCCCCGTTCGACGCCGCCGACTATCTGCGCGATGACGCCGCGATGGCGGAGTTTCTCAGCGCCGCACTGGAGGATGGTGATCCTGATGTCTTTCTGCAAGCGGTGCGCACGGCTGCCCGCGCGCGCGGCATGTCGCAACTTGCGCGCGACACCGGGCTCGGGCGGGAAAGCCTCTACAAGGCATTGGCCCCCGGAGCGAAGCCACGCTACGACACGATGCTCAAGCTGGTGCAGGCCTTGGGCGTGCGGCTGCATGCCGCGGCGGCGTGAATCTGTTCCAGCGAGCGCCGTGGAACGGCAAGCGCGAGCTAGGTCCTGAGATGGCAGGCCGCCCAATGCCCGTCGCCGCAGCGCTTGAGTTGCGGCGTTTCCTCGGCGCACAGCGGCAGCTTGCGGATCGGGCAACGGGTATGGAAATGGCAGCCCGAGGGCGGCTTGATCGGATTGGGCACGTCGCCTTCGAGCAGGATGCGCGGGCGCTGTACTGAAGGGTCCGGTATCGGCACCGCCGATAGCAGCGCCTCCGTATAGGGGTGCTTCGGCGAACTGTAGAGTTCCCGTGCCGGAGCGATCTCGACGATCCTGCCCAGGTACATCACCGCCACCCGCGCGCTGATGTGCTCGACCACCGACAGGTCGTGCGCGATGAACAGGTACGCCAGGTTGAACTTCTGCTGCAGGTCTTCGAGCAGGTTGATGACCTGCGCCTGGATCGACACGTCGAGCGCCGAGACGGGCTCGTCGCAGACGATCAGCTTGGGCGAAACCGCCAGCGCGCGCGCGATGCCGATGCGCTGCCGCTGGCCGCCGGAGAATTCGTGCGGATAGCGGCGCATGTGCCCGGTCTGCAGTCCGACGGTGTCGAGCAGCTGGGCGACGCGTTCGTCACGCTCCTTCGCGTTGCCCGACAGGCCGTGGATCACCAGCGCCTCGGCGACGATCGCGCCGACGGTCATGCGCGGGTTGAGCGAGGCGTAAGGGTCCTGGAAAATGATCTGCATGGCGCGGCGGAACGGCCGCAGCGCTTCGCCGTCGAGAGTGGTGATGTCGGTGCCGTCGAACCAGACCTCGCCCGAGGTCGGCTCGATCAGCCGGAGAATACAGCGCCCCGTGGTGGACTTGCCGCAGCCCGACTCGCCCACCAGGCCCAGGGTTTCGCCCGCCGCCAGCTCGAAGGACACGCCATCGACCGCGTGCACGCGCTCCACCTCGCGCGCGAGGATGCCGCCGCGCAACGGGAAATGTTTGACCAGATTCTTGACCCGGAGCAGCGGTACACTCATGCAACTTTCCTCATACAAGCACGCAGGCGACCTTGTGCCCCGGCCTGACCTCGCGCAGCAGCGGGGTCTGAGTGGTGCACTCGTCGCGGGCGTACTGGCAGCGCGGCGCGAAGCGGCAGCCCGGCACCGGATTGAGCAGGCTCGGCACCATGCCGCGGATCGCCTCCAGCCGCTGCTTGCGGATGCCCGCGGTATCGATGCGCGGAATCGAACGGATCAGGCCCTGCGTATAGGGATGCAGCGGCTCGCCGAACAGCTGCCCCACCGGCGCCTCCTCGACCACCTTGCCGGCGTACATCACCACCACGCGCTGCGCCGTTTCGGCGATCACGCCCATCGCATGGGTGATCAGCATCACCGCCATGCCGAGCTTGGCCTGCAGTTCGGCGAGCAGGTGCAGGATCTGCGCCTGGATGGTCACGTCGAGCGCGGTGGTCGGTTCGTCCGCGATCAGCAGCTTCGGGTTGCACGACAGCGCCATCGCGATCATCACGCGCTGGCGCATGCCGCCCGAGAACTGGTGCGGGTAGTCGCCCACCCTGCGCTCCGGGTTCGGAATGCGCACCAGGCGCAGCATCTCGACCGTTTTTTCGAGCGCCGCGCGCCGGCCGAGCCTTTCATGCAGCCGGATCGTTTCGGCAATCTGCTCGCCGACCGAGTAGACCGGGTTGAGCGAGGTCATCGGCTCCTGGAACACCATCGCGATCTGCTTGGCGCGGATCGCGCGCATCTCGGACTGCTCGAGCGGCACCAGGTCGCGGCCTTCCCACAGGATGCGGCCGCCCGCGATCAGGCCCGGCGGCATCTGGACGAGCTTCATCACCGACAGCGCGGTGACGCTCTTGCCGCAACCCGATTCGCCGACCACGCCGAGCGTCTCGCCGCGGCCGATGACGAGGTCCACGCCGTCCACCGCGTGCACCATGCCTTCGTCGGTGGCGAAATGGGTCTTCAGGCCCTCGATCGCCAGCAGCGGAGCGGCCACCCCAGCGGCCACCCGCGCGGCCACCCTAGAGTACCCTGCGCGGATCGAGCGCGTCGCGCAGCCCGTCGCCGATGTAGTTGATCGACAGCACCGCGAGGAAGATG
>Ga0247727_10007193_pt1 | contig 21387 bp, 22 predicted proteins | sample WisWelCaveWW1625_FD_202498 | JGI IMG/M metagenome (GOLD analysis project Ga0247727, IMG submission 202498) | Biofilm microbial communities from Wishing Well Cave, Virginia, United States - WW16-25 | ecosystem: Environmental > Aquatic > Deep subsurface > Groundwater > Cave microbial mat | place... | reverse complement strand
TCGTACGCCTGGTGCAAGCACTGCAAAGCATTCCACCATAAGGACGCTCCGGCCTTCTTGCGCTTCTCGGCAAAGCACGAACCTGCGTTTTTGTGCCCCTAGCCACACCCGGCAAGAATGCACTACAGTCAGCGCACTGAGCTTTAGCCTTCCTGCGCCGCTTGTACAATATCTTATTAGTACCGCCAGGTGTAGTCAAATAAACACGCCTGAACGTCCTTGAACGATATCTCACAGTTGGCATATCACGAGGGGACTAGAAGGGGTTTATAAAGGTTACTCAAGAAGCATGTGTGAGCCTTCTCAGCTCAGCTTCAGTCAAATGACGCCACTTCCCAGGCTGCAAACTGCCAATTTCAAGCCTGCCAACTCTTGTGCGGGCAAGTTTCACAACATTCAAACCAACCTTTTCAAACAATCTTCTCACAATATGCTTCCTGCCCTCATGAAGTCTTATCATTGCCTTTGCAGCCCAGACATCAATGCCACGAATCTGCACACGCCTGCCATCAATCACAACATTCTGCAGCTGCTCCATATGCTTCTCAGAAATCGGCTTGTCAACAACAACAAAATACTCCTTCTCAACTTCATAACGCGGATGAGTCAATTTGTTAGCAAATTCACCATCGTTAGTAAAAAGCAGCAAACCCTCAGTATACTTGTCCAACCGGCCAACAGGAAAAACACGCTCAGGAACTTTCACCAAGTCCATAACGGTTTTCATCCCGTGCTGTTCGCGAACTGTTGTAACAACTCCTTTCGGCTTGTTCAACATAATGTAAACTTTCTTTTCAATCACAACAGGCTTGCCGTTTACTAAAATTTTGTCCTTTTCAGCATCAGCTTTCTGGCCAAGAGATGCAATTTTACCGTTAACAAGAACACTGCCTTTAGCAATCAATTGTTCAGCCTTGCGCCTGCTCGCAATCCCTGCCTGGGCAATAATTTTCTGAATACGTTCCTGCATGATTCATCCTCGACGAAACCCTTTTAAATAACTATCGTCAGCAGAAGATTATGATAGACATAGTATTTCCGAACAAGAACGAATCAGAATTCATAGAAATGGCGAAAAAACTCGGCATTTCAGGACTAATATTCGCGTACAAAAGTCCGGCAGAGTTTTCAAAAAACAAAGATATCGCAAACGCACTTTTTATTGAACCAAAAAATCTTCAGAAAGCAAAAAACCTTGACGTACTCGCAATCTGCCCAGCAAGCAGGGAAGCAATCGAAAGAGGAGCAGACATTGTTTACGGATTTGAAATGCAGGAAATCAAAGAACACACCCACTACAGACAGTCTGGCCTTAACCAAGTATTGTGCAAGCTCGCAACAGAAAAAAAAGCCAGAATAGGACTCTCATTCTCCGCAATCCTGCAAAGCTTTGGGCAAAGAAGAGCGCAGCTCATTGGCAGAATGATGCAAAACATAATGTTCTGCAGGAAATACAAAACACAAATGAAAATAGCAAGCTTTGCAACAACTCCATATGAAATGAGAGCGCCAGCAGAATTAGGAGCATTCTTCATGCAATTGGGAATGGACGCAGGGCAAGCACAAGCAGCCCTCAAATAGGATTACGGCATAATCCCCGAATTCTGTCAGGAAAATATATAAAGCAAACTCGTTTTAAAGCATTAAAAAGAGGGGGCATATGCGGTCATACTACTTACTCATTATACTGCTGTTAAGCACAGTTGTTCTTGCGCAAACCGCCATCTTTACCATCACTGTACAAAAGACAAGCGATCAATACTCAGCAAACTTTGAAATGTATAATGGCCAAATATATGAATTAGATTTTGGCGGCAAGCTGTTCACTCAAAGCATAACAGCATTCACGCAATTGAAGCCATGCAAAGGCGAAGAAAGTTTTGACTGCGGAACAACAAAACTCTGCGTTAAATTCGATTCAGAAACAGCACCAGAATGCAAAACACTCGTCAACACAGAAACTCAGAACATAACATTTACAGTCAACAGAGCAGTCCAAAAAGCTATCTTCACAGTAGACAGCGTAAGGGACACAGGCGAAGATTATGATGCTCGTCTAAACACAGTTTCACGCCAGACAGGATTAATGACGACATTATCAAGAAGCCTTTTATCACTAAGAGGAACGCAGCCGGTCAACCTGGGAAAAGTCAGAGAAATACTCAACATCACAAACGGAACACTCGCGACTGTAACAACCAGCGACACAAGAGCGCCAGCCTGGTTTGATGACGGAAGCGGAAACAGCGCAACAAGCAGAACAACAACGCCAATCTTCAACGACAACACGCTGGCCTGCCTGAATATAGACTCGAATCTTGATGATGACGGAGACCCAAAATGCGATTTTGTAGATGAAAAAGAATGCTCGGACGAAGGAAAAGACTGGCTGAAAGGAGACTGCTGCGGAGATGCAGACTACCTGCCGGCAACAGGCTGCCAATGGTATGCAGACAAACAAGCAGTCTGCGGGCAAGACTCAGCAGGAAAATGGAAATGGGCGGCACTTGAAGACATAGGATTGGTCACAAGCTACAGCGGAGCATGCCCCACAGTTCAACTAGTTCCTGACGGCACAAAATTCTACACGTGCACACTTGACATTTCAACACTTGTGCCACCAGCTCTCGCAGCAAAAATCAGCGGAATCATAACAATCCAAGGACACGACTACCTCTGCCAAGGAGAAAACATCATAGAATGCGGAGGAGAAACACCATACTCGCCAGGAGCACTCCCAACAGGCTCAAAATTAACGATAACAGGGAAGATGAACTATTGCGATGCATTCGGCACCTTCAGAACAGTGCTCAAAGACAAAGTCTCCTGCGAAAAATCAGGATTCACGTGGACAGGAACACAATGCTGCGGAGAACAAGACGACCCAAACAAAACATATGAAGACCCATACGCAGGACAAGGAACAGCAGGAGGATGCTACAACGGCGTATTCATCAAATCAGGAGGGTTTGTAGACGGAGCACAAACAATAATCAACTATCGAGGCAAATTCTACCAATGCGACCCAACACTTGCGAACGGAGCAACCACGCCAATAAGCAGCCCGATATTTGTAGGCACAAACGTCACGATAACGGCAAGAGGCTCCTGCGGAAAGCCAATGGAATCAGCACTTCTCACAGGAACAAAACAAAACATACTCTGCCTGCCAACAGGACAATGGTACTTTACATCAAGCACAGAAACAAGCGTTGTCAAACAAACATTATGGACGCCGGCTGAAACAGAACAAAAACAAGGATGCTGCCCGGACGGCCAATGCTGGGACGGCAAAAACTGCAGAAACATCGGAGAATACTACATTCTCGGAGACAGAGGATTCAGATGCCAGTAAGAAAACTTATTTTCCTGGCAACACTTTTAATTTTGCTAATTCCAGCAGTTTACAGCGCAGACTGGGTAGAAGTAAGCATACGACAAGACTGGCAAAGAAAATCAATAGGGTTCTGCAAAAGCACAAACCAATGTCTGGTAAGCAACGCATTCAACGAAGCCTGGGACAACTTCCCAGACAGATACTGGAGCGAACTAAGCAACGACAACAAACCAAAATGCATCACAGACGGCCAATACATAGAAGATAATTACTGCGACATGGGAGCATGGAGCTCGCGAACAAGACTAGTCGCGACACAACTGCTTGCGCTAGCACTCGACAAAACACCAACAAACTTCTCAATATACTGCGATGATTACAAAGAAGTCCTAAACAGATACGATTACAGAACAGACTACGGACCTGTAACAAGCTTCATGGACAAATTCTGCAGCCAACCAGGCAACCGATTCATCAGAAACTGTGTGAACAGCGTATGCGTACTCAAATACGGCAGCAATGTCGCATTTGGAACAGCGATAAACACTGAAATCAATGGCGCAAAAAGCCCGCTTAAAGCACTCAACATAAGCGCGGCCACATGTGACAACGCGTTGAACACAGATAAAGACTATGACCCGTGCGCATACGGAGTCTGGTACAATCATGATACGAGAAGCATAATTTACGCACCAGGAACAATCACCCTGCCTTCATCAGCTCCGTCTACGCAAGCATTCTTCATGACACCATACAACAAACTCAAAGACTATGTCTTTACGTACGTGCACAAGCCAGACATCGCGCAATACAACTACACATTCTTCAACTCAACACCACAGTTCAAACAAATCTACATCGCAAAAGACGGCATAGATTTTGTTTACAGCTTCAAGCAGAAAAACATCACGCTATCACAAATAGATTACGCAGGCTGGTATTTCTCAAACACATTTTTACCAGAAGACACTTGTGACAGAGTAATCAAGATATACGACTCAAGAGCAAACTGCGAAGAACAACCGTCGGCAATAGAATTCTACATTGCAGCACACAAAACACCGCCTGTAAACAAATTCGACACAAGACAAAGCATAGTGGACGCGTGGAACGAAGCAGTAGGGGCAATAAGGGTGAGCCCGTGAAAGCGCAAATCACCATTTTCATAATCATCGGAATGCTTGTCGTAATAGCATTCGGAATAACACTTTATGCAGCAAGCAAAATTGGAACAAGATTCGAAACAAGAGAAACACAGCAAAGAGTTGAACAATTAGGAATACAGCCGATACAAGACTACGTCACAACATGTCTTTCACTGGCCGTTACTGATGCATTAGGCCTCATAGGCAAACAAGGAGGAGTCATCTACCACGGCCAAGGAGGAATAACACCCGACCCAAGAGAGACAGCAAATTACATGAAATACACAGATGCGGACAGAGGAGAACAACTCAACGTGCAATATCTCATCCTGCCTCCCGAAGGAAACGTCAGCACGCTATTCTATTCAGACCCGCCAGAATATCCATTCCCAGGATTTCCATATCCTCCAGAAGAAACGAAACAATTATTCACAGGATATTACGGAATAAACAAACTCCCTCCACTTTACATAACCAGCGCGCAAACAGGCGAGTACGTTTCAAACTCAATACAAGAAAACCTTGAAACTTACATTGCAAAAAAAACTGCTGACTGCACAGACTGGAAAACATTCGAAAACAAAGGATACAGCATAACAGAAGGAAGCGCAACAGCATCCCTTTTGTTCGCGCAAAAACAAGAACAATTCGCAGGCGAACAATACATCACGATAGAACTTATCTGGCCACTAGAAATCACAATGCCAGGAGGAGACAAATCAATACTAAAAGACTTTGCAATAAAAGCGCCGGTCAGACTGTCGACAATATACTACACTGTAAAACAAATCATTGATTCAGACGTCACAGACATCTCATACAAGCCGGAAAGCACAGGAGCATTTACCGTCAGCATACTTCCATACGGCGAAGACACGTTTGTAAGCGTCAAAGACGCGCAAAGCATAGTAGCAAACAAACCATTCGAATTCTGGATACCAAGAAAGAACAGAAGGCCAGCACTATGGCAGATAGATGACACACCATTAAAAGAAGTCACATTCCACGTCACAAAAGAAGGAAGAGGAGCAGTCGTCACAACAAAAGACAATATTCTAAGCATAAAAGACCAGTGCCAAGAAGAAGGCGTTCAAGATCCCTATCTTGTACAACTAAATGCCTCTGACCCTGACGAAGACACGATAGTGTATTCTGTTTACGTCCCTCCAGAGGGCAACGAAATACCACAAGACGCCATAGGCATGCCATTCAGCATTACAATATATGCAAAAGACAGAAGCGCGCACCCAAACGACTGGTACGACTCGCAAGAAATACTATTACAGGTAGCATTATGCGAAGAAGATTAACCATTGCAATAATCGCACTCGCGTTTTTGTTAGCAATACCTCTCTTCTCAGAAGCACAAACAATCGGGTGCTGCTGCGACCCAGTTGTCAAAAACGGAAGCTTTGCATTTCCAGCAGACTGCGCAACACTAGGATTCACATTTATTGGGCCACCGCCAAGCATAGCAGTAACGTGCAGCCAATACTGCAATGCAACACTCGCACCGCCAGGCGCAGTATTATGCGGAGACGGAATATGTCAAGCATCAGAAACAGCAGCAGCATGTCCATCCGATTGCCTGCCGATTGTAACAGGATGCGGAAGCCCGGTTTACCGGCCAGCCCCCACAAACTTAACCATAAATCCAGTCAAAGGACAAAAAGCACTCAAGCTAAGCTTCAACTTACCGTGCGATGCAGACTACATCAACGTTTCCAGATGCAAAGGAACAGGCTGCGAGAATTTCAAATCAATCGCGCAAATGCCCCCATCAACAGTCTTCATAGATGAAGAAGCGAACTTGGAGTTCAATGCAGACTATACTTATGCAGTTGTCGCACACTACACGATAGCGGGAGACAGCGAGCCAGCAATAGCAGGAGGCAACGCAGGAGACCTAGAATGCTGGCACCAGCAAGACAACAAATTCTGCATAAACTACTTCTATTACGACCAATACTCAAACTATCTAACACAATTCGGCTATGCAGACAGCGAAACAAGCGCATTCACAACAGCATTTGGAAGAACAGTAAACGTCACATTCGCAACACGCTTCAACCAAGCATGGCAGTGCAATACCCTGAACCTCCTTACTGAGACAAGCCCGAAAGTCAGCTGCGACTCCAGAAAAGGAGAATACTGCATTTCAGACGAAAAAGGCCCGAGGTGCGTACAAAAAACAACGTGCAGCACAGGATTTGACCCCTTCGGACTTTACGCAAACCAACAAACATGCGACGGAGGAATACTCTCACGATACTGCTTCTTTGACAAAAGCAAAACAGTAGCAGACAAATGCTACAACTGCGACCCAAGAATGACCTGCTATGACTACAAAAGCAAAAAAGCATGCGAAAAAGACAACTGCGGAGCAGGAGACTGCCAGTGGAACCCAATCTTTGAAGACATAGGAACAGGAGTTTGCGTAGACAAACGGTACAACAACTGCAAATTGTGCAGCACAAAAGGAACCCCGGGAATGGAAAACCTTGACGCAACAAGCGACATCTGGGACGCGTGCAGAGAAGAAAAAAGCAACGCGCTAACCAACGCACTCTACCCATGCTTCTACGACAAAGACAGAAAAATCAGCAAGACATGCGACGAAGCAGCATGTTCAGACTATTCTGCACTGCAATGCGGCTCACCCCCAGACGGAATAAAACTAAACCCGGACAACAGCCTTGCGGCATACAGCGTTGACGTATGCAGCATCAAAGTATGCGAGTACAGGCTGACAACAGGCTGCATAAAGAATGCAGACGGCAACACAGGAGCAGGATTCCAAGACTGCAAAATAGGAAACAAAACCTGCGAGCTCGACTACCTCCCGCCAATCTCAACATTAATACCAACAGGACAAGCAAACAGGGTAGACTATCTCGCAATAAGAATTTTTGACAAAATAAACAAGACAAGCCCGCCGGCCGAATACGCAGGAAAAACAGGATACAAAGAATATCTATGCGTACAAAACGCAACAAACAACTGCCTTGACGCGAAAAGTTATGCCATAGCCACGAATTCAACAAAATTAAGCCTCAAAAACACAGTGCTAAAAGACGGCAACAAAACAATCGCAAAACTTGCAACAGGAGACAACACAATATGGTTCTACGGCAGAGACGCGGCAAACAACCTTGAAGTCATCGACCATATAAGCATATACTCCTGCGACAACTGCAACGGGCCAAGGCTTCTAAATATCACGATACAAGGCGGAAGAGTATTAGGAAACAGAATCTACACATCAGCAGTAAGGCCCAGATTCACATTGATATTCGACGAGCCAACCCAAATAACATACGCAGACATCTCACGACCAGGAGAAGGAGTATCAGTCACACAAGAAACACCAGGCATGGTGGAAAAACACAGCTTCGTGCCAATCGCAGACCTAAATGGCGTGTACAACTTCAGCCTAAACGGGCATAATGCAAAAAACATCTACATAGACCCGCCAGGAGTCAACTATCTCTTAATCGTTGACCCAGAACTTGCAGGCCTGAACATATCACCAGCAGACGGCAGCTATTTCAACAAGACAAGCGTCGACATAACACTAAACTTCAGCAAACAAGTCACGCTCGATTCTGTGCAATTGCTCACAGACATATTCGACGACCCATACGTACCAAGAGGAACAACACGAGACATAACATCATTGTTCAAAGCAACAAACAACCAAACGTTCACGGCAAAAGTAGACACTCTCGCAGGAGGCAAAGTAACAATTTTGGTGGACGCCCAAGGCTTCAACGGCCTTGACATCTACAAGCAAAGCAGCTTTTATGTCGCTACAAGAAAACCAAGCATAAGACTATTATCGCCAGCATTCGCGGTAACACCATACTCGATATTCAATGTATCAGTGGAAACTCCATTGCCGAGCAAATGCGCTTACGTGTACGATACTCCAACCGCTCCAAATCCAGCAGACTTTGAATTCTTCCAGCCATTTGAAGGAACAGGCACGATACATTCTGCCTCTGAAGTGTCCATTCCATACAATGCAGAAAGAGAATACCCACTGCACGTCTACTGCAATTTCGAAAACTTCGGCATAATTCAGCGCACGTTCAACCTGACACAAGACACAGAACCCGCCACCATTGTCAGAGCATACGCAGAACCAAGCACGATTGCAGAACAATACATACCCGGACAAGAGCTATATTCCACGACATTAAAAGTCCAGATTGACAAGCCAGGATTCTGCAAATATTCCCTGGTAACAAGCAGCTTCCCGGCAATGAGCGGGCTATTCCCAGGATACGACAGAGAGCCAAAACAAAGCATGGGAGCACAAGTCAACGTCACAGAGAAAAAAACATATTCGTACTACATCACCTGCAAAGGCAAAAATCAACTAATATCAGAACCAGTCTCAGTGCCATTCACAGTTGATTTAACACTTCCGCTAAACGTTTCCAGCACAACACCAATCGGATTCGGAACACTCAACTTCACAATAGGAGTAGCTGCAAACAAAAGAGTATTCTGCTATTACGGAGAAAGACCAGATGACACAACAAGATGCATGGGAGCATGCACTTCCTCATACACACAATGGCAGCCGATAACAGTAAACAATGCAGGAGAATTCATGTACTATGTCAAGTGCGCACACGTTTCAGGAGCACAATCAGATGTCATAACGATACCAGTGCTTATTGACACAACACCTCCAGCAATGGACTACGTCAAAGACGACGGCGTGTTTGAAGACGACCCAGAAGTCACGTGGTCGAAAAGCAAAATAAGAGTGGCATTCAAAGGACACGATGAAGACGTAAATATTTCATACTATTTGATAACACTCCAAGATTCCACAAGCAAACAAGCATTTGTCAAAGACCTAGTAAGCAACGTAACAAACGGAGAATTCTTCTACATATCACAAGCAGAAAACGGAAAGCCATTTACTTTACAGAACGGCAAAAAATACAATTTCAAAATCAAAGCAGTCAGCCAAGTAGGACTCCAAAGCGAGCCAATGGAAAGCGACGGAGTAAGAGTAGACGTCAGCAGAACTCCAGGACCGTGCCTTGACGGCGACATGTCAAGCGGAGAAACAGACATAGACTGCGGAGGAGAATGCGACGGGTGCACAGAAGGCAAAAAATGCAATTTAAACGAAGACTGTGCAACAAACTATTGTCAGGATAACATCTGCAAGATAGCAGCATGCGATGACGGAATAATGAACGGCCTCGAATCAGACGTAGACTGCGGCGGACAAGTATGCAACAAATGCGAAAATGAACTAGGATGCATAAGACACACAGACTGCACATCAGGATACTGCGACATACTGCAAAGCATATGCAAAGACCCTCCACCATGCGCAAACAAAGTGCTTGACGCGCCAGAAACAGACATAGACTGCGGAGGACCATGCGACAGATGCTTAGAAAGCAAAAACTGCGAAGAACAAACAGACTGCGCAGAAGGACTGCACTGCAAGCCAGAAGTAAAAATATGCACCTCAGAGCCAGTAGGAGACGAAGATTTAGACGGAATAATGGACGATGTTGACAAATGCCTGAACACCCCTCCAGGAGAAACAGCAAACGCAGAAGGCTGCGGGCCTTCGCAAACATTCAGCCTTGGAGACGAGATAAACGACAAATGGAGAATGGACTATTTCGGCTGCATAGACTGCCCAGAAGCAGCAGCAGATAAAGATGCAGACAAAGACGGACTTACTAATATCGAAGAATTCAGAGCAGGAACAAATCCAATAAAGAAAGACACCGATAATGACGGATGGAAAGACAAAGCTGAGATAGAACGAGGAACAAACCCAACAGACCCAGCAAGCCATCCGCCAAGCACATTCCTCGGATTCCTATGGATATTATTCGTGATACTTGCGATAGCCGGCATAGGATATGGAGTGTACATACTCCTCCAAATGCAGAAAGAAAAGAAGAAAGTTCCAATAGTTGAGAGAAAAGAGGCAGTGCCTCCAAAAGCAATTGTTGAAGACGAAATACAAAAACTAAAAGCATTTGCAAAAGAAGAAGAATTGCCGGAAAAAGAATGGATATCGCTTGAAAAAGAAATAAAGAAAAAGCCATTGCCGCCAAAGAAATTCGAAGAAGCGCTCGAAAGACTGCGCGCGATAGCCCATAAAGAAAGAATTATGCCAGAAAAGCCACTTCTAAAACTGCGCGCCATGCTCGAAGAAATCGGCGAAGATGAAAAGAAAGATTTACTGGCCAAATGGAAGCTGCTCAAGGCAGGACTCCTGACAAAAGAAGAAATCGCAGAATTATTCCACAAACTCAAGATAACATCAGAATACTACAAGACGCACAAAGCAGAACTCGAAAAAGAATTAGAGCACTATGGAAAAAGGAAACACTAGGGCGCAAATTATCGGCCAAGTATTCGTCTACATACTCGCGGGAATAGTATTCATACTCATAATTGCTTACGGCTACAGAGCAATTACTTATTTCATAGAAAGACAGGAACAAGTTGTACTTATCGACTTCAGGACAGACCTGGAATCAGCAGTAGAAGGAGTCAAACGAGACTACGGAACCGTAAGAAAAGTTCAGCTGAAACTACCGAGCAAATACCAAGGAGTGTGCTTTTTGGACCCACTCACCTGCGCAAATGAAACACCGGAGCTTGTGCTTTCATATCAAACAATCGAAGCTCCATGGGCGCAGGAAGCCTGCAGCGTGAAAAGCGCAAACGTATTCCTTATTCCACGAACACTAGATCTCTCGCTTCCAGACATACAAGTAGACAATGGCTATGTCTGCATTCCAAACCTCAACGGCATTACAGTGCGTTTAGAAGGCACTGGAAGAAAAGCAAAAGCGTCACAATGGCAATAGACCGCATAGCTGCAGCCTCCTTCGGGAGGCTGCGGCCCCCAATTTCAGGGAAAAAAGCTTTCGAACTACAATTCCATTGGATTTTTGTTTTAATAGCAGGAGCGTTAATCCTCGCATTCTTCTTCAGCGTTGCACAAAAACAGAGACAATACAGCCAGGAAAAACTCCAGCTAACGCTTGCAACAGATATTGAGAATATATTCACAGGCGCTATCGCCAGCAGGGGAACAGCACAAACACTTCCAGTACCACCACAAGGCATAGCATTCGAATGCTCAGAAGGATGCAGCTGCGAATTCAGAATCGAGAAAGCACCACGGCAGTTTGGAGACAAAGCCATGTTCGCGCCGGAAATCCTGAAAGACCAGGAAATTGTTGTATGGTCGCTCGAACTAAAAATGCCGTATAGAGTGATTAATTTCTTGTATTTGACAAATCCGAACATCAAATACTATTTTGTCCACCAAGAAGAAGGATTCAGCCAATCGCTGCTTAAACAACTCACAAAAAACATGCCATCGCTCCTACAATATGAAAACATTACAGTAACTGAATTGACGAGCCTGAAGGCAGAAGACTACCAGCACACAAAATTCGTATTTCTGAATGTAGAGCCGAGCGTGTCGCTTGATGAGTCGCTTGAGAAAAAAAGCTTCAGCGGAATAAAAGTTGACCAGAATGGGATAGCATTCTATGAAAAAGATGACAACAAGTTCAGCAGAATAAAATATCTCAGCTATGTAGGTCTCCCAAGCATCTATGCAGCAATGTTTGCACAAGACCACGTCATGTACGAATGCGGACTAAGAACTGCTTTCAGAAAACTGGCATACGTTTCACTATTGTATGCAGAAAGAGCGGCAGAATTGCAGCAAAAATCATTCGAGGCAGGACGAGACTGCGATTACGGCGCTTCATTAAGCTCAACAGATGTCTGCAAAGATACAACACCATCAACAGCTGTTGGAATGCTCTGCGAACAGCACAAATACGGACAAGCTCTTGCCAACAAAATAGACGACAAGTTTGTAGCAAGACTAAGCCCACTAAAAGAACAACTGGACAGCGCAAACAGAAACTTCCTCGCACAAAGCTGTCCGGAGATGTTCTGATGAAGTCTAGGCTGCGCAGTTATACCAAGGGGGGCTCAACCGCCGCCCCCCTTTCGAACCCCCGCGGCCAAATAAAAATGTTCGAAACGATCGGCGTACTGCTGGTGTTCTTTTTCCTTCTCTTCACAGGCTCAATATTCTACTTTTCAGCACAAAAATCAGCACTGCAAAAAGAAAAAGTAAAAGCAAGCGAACAATACGCATTCCAAATAGTCCTAAAGTCATTGTACCTGCCAGAACTGGACTGCTCTTTCCTCCAAACACAAAAAGACAACTGCATTGACAGAATAAAAATGGAAAAACTATCACAATTGATTGCGCAAAACGAAACAGTGCACACAGATTACTACAAAGAGTTTGGCTATGCTACAATAACAGTTGAAGAAGCCTTCCCAGGAAACAAAACATGGCAGTTGTATGAAAATATACCAACAAAAACAGAAAAAAAGCAAGGAAAAGAAATTGAAGTACCAGATTATATTTCCAAACTCACCACACAAAGCCCAATATTACTCTTTGAGCCATGGCAGGACGCGTACGCATTCGGAGTAATGGAGGTAAACGTGTATGTCCAGTAGGGGGCAAGTGGAAATATTTGGCCTTGTAATAATAGTAATCCTGCTTGCAATAGGACTTTTGTTCACAATAGTAATCCTCACAAAAACACCTACTCGAGAGGTTGCGCGTGTGAAAGAAAGCATTCAGGCAGCCAATTTTCTTAACACGATGATGGGCACGACCTCTGTCGGATGCCAAAAGAAAAGCGTGCGCGAATTACTGCAAAACTGCGCAACAGCAAGCAAAGAATGGGTCGGAGCGGCGCTGTGTGAAGACGGGCACAATAACTGCGAGATGGCAGACATAATGATAACAAGCATGCTTCAGGAAACACTCGGCAAATGGGGCAAAAATTACAGGTTCAACATAACAGGAACAGAATCAGTAGAGGAAATCAAAGTTGAACGCGGACCGTGCACAGGCGAAAAAGAAGGCAGCAGCAGGCCCGAAAAAGTCAGAGCAGGCATAGATATTGTATTAACGCTGCATATTTGTCAATAATCTTACGATTATTGAGCATGCTCGAAAATCTACGATTTTCGACATGTCAGTCGTAAACACCCTTGCAGAAGGTAGGAATTTTCGACGCTTATTTGATTCTAGGCTTGCTGAAGCTCTTTGATGTATACCATTAGTTTACGATATAGAAAAACAATCACGCACGCAAGAATGTAATGATATGCGAACGTTATGATGTTATAAACCCATTGCGCAATCATGCCATACGCTTCAAACAAACTTTGTTCAATAAGGCGTACAAAGACAAAAGCAAGCAATGATCCAAATGGACTCAAAATCCAATGAATGTAAGGAATGTCAAAGAAGAATTCAAGAAAAACAAAAAGCAGGAAAAGCAAGAGTTTACTTTTTTCAATTTTGAATATCTTTTTGAAACTCATAAAATAAGTTGGAAAGATAGGCATTACTTAAATTTATCTCTTGTCAAAGAACCATCACCTTCTTAGACGGTTTATTTGAATATTCAGTCAACACTATTAATCGTACAACGCAAAAGTTGAAGCACTGAAATCAGCAGTCTTCAGCACAATGTGGTGCAGGTGAGACAGAATAACCGCATCCTCATTCTTCGCCATTGATTTCTCAACACTTTCTTTAACAGACTGATACTCATCAGACAGATTGCTCAACTTCTCGATATCAAACTTATAGAACAACTCGTAATATTTTCTCAAAAGACTGTTGACTTTTTCAAACAATTCTGCAGTTTCCACACTCATTTTCTTCTTTTTAGCAACGTGCTCGCAAATATACTTGTACTCGTCAGCAATCTTTTCAAGATTCCACATTATGACATACAAGAAATTAGTCTTAACAGGATCGTCCAAGCCGCGCTTGTTGAGAATTCTCTCGCAAAAGTTTGTCAACTGATTATTTGTCTTTTCCAAATCGAGAATGTGCTGAATTTCAGTGAAATTCCTATTTTTTGACATCTGCAAAGTCTGCTCTGCCATCGCCAACGTTACCAAGAAAGCCCTGCGCACTATAACGTCAAGCTGGTCATCAAGCTCCTTTGACAAGGAACGAACAACACACTGGGAGCCAGAACAATGAATGACTGCAAAGCCCAAAAACAAGTCTTTCAGCAATTGGTCAATAATGATTGCGTGTTCAGGATTTTCAGTATGAATTTCAATCTCATCATACCCCTTTTTGTGCAAAGAAGAAAGAAGCCAGCGCAATGTACGCTCTGTTGCATTTGAAACATCAATGCCTTTCTTTCTCAACTGCCTAGGTTCGGCAGTGCTGACAATCAATCTTGGGCCGCTCTCGAGAACATCAATCTGCTCGCCTTTCTTAATTCCCCATTCCTTCACCCAGTCATTAGGCAGGCTGATGACTAAAGTCTTGTCAGCAATCTGGATAACCTTGCGCTTCATAAGCTGTTCGACGATAACTTAATATATAAATGTTATCGCTACAAAGTAGTGATGGGTGGAAAAGCATTTATAGAAAAACTCACGCGCAGTCCAGCAGCGAGCGCCTGGATAACTGCTCTAGGATTGATGCCGAATGCACTTTCCAAAATGAACAGTTATATGGACAATGATCCAGAGCACACTTTTCCAGGGGCACTGAAGTATTTTACAATTCCTGTTGCAGCAAGCATACTTGCGTATATCGTCACAGTTTTCGTTCACGAGCGTGCTGATGAAAAAACAGCAGAAGCAAGAACAAGATGGGGAGACTTTGCAAGAATACGCGGCCTCAAGAAACAAATGGGGCAGGCGCCAAAAGTTTTAACCCAAGGAGAAAAAGAACTGAAATACAGTTTCCTCGACTTTGTAAGATTTGACCAACAGAACGCGCAAAGTTTGGACAACAGACGGCATACAACCAGCAATCCGCTACACACAATGGATACGGCAATCAAATACGCGGCAGAAGACAATTTTGATGAAAGTCTCGTATGCATACGAGATGCCTTGGATTCACTTGAAGGCAGAAGACCAAAGCTCGGAATTCTGACAAAACTGCACTATACATACAGAAATTTCATATATTCATTTTCGCAGATGACGCTGGCGCGTTCGGTTGAAAATTACATTCTACGCGCAATTCAAGACAGCATTGTCAATCCAGAGCGCGCATGGCACCGGAGCGAGCTCGGAAGAAAAGTAGCGGATGAGTTTAACCATTCCCTGCGCAAAGAAATGTATCTTTTCCATGCGCTTCTTGCAACAGCACAAAGAAGAAACGACGCAGAACAGTCATGGGAAGATGCATTTGGACTTCTAAGTCAGGAAGAACCAGCACGCGTGGGCGAATCAAGAAATCCAGTCTGGGTGTATAAGCCAAAAAAACACAAAAAGTTCTTTTCAACTTCAACAGCATTCAAGGGAAACAAAAAAAGAGAAGAACTTGGGAGCATGTTCAATGCCACACTGACACTTGAAAGAATACTTGAAGGCAGAGTGGCCGTACCAACGCCAGTTTACATCTCCTCAAATACCTGGAGAGACCATTATGTCTACATAGAACGCTGGCTACCAGGCAAAACATTGTATGAAGAGCTACAGCAAGACGACAAAAACATGATAGCTAAAGCCATACCCCCCTTAGCGCGAATACACGCAAAATATCCAACAAACGGGCTGCCAAAACTAAATTTAGAGGAAAAAATCCGTTCAAAGCTGTATGATTCCGAACTTGGACTGCCAAAAGAACTTTCAAACGCTATTTACAGAAGCATAAAACCAGTCGTGAGAGCATTGGAAGAACACGCCTTCTGGGCAGTCAACAAAGACCACCACCCAGAAAACATACAACACCTGGAGTTTCCACATAATGGTGTAGAAATTGGCATCTTAGACGCAGAAATAAAAGAATTACATCCCTCAATACTCGACTGCGTTAATACGCTAGCGTATGTAGGCGAGTTTTCCCATCAGGAAACAGGACTGCATGCATACATTTATGCGGACGAACTGCGCAAAGAAGGCATAAAAGATGCATATGAAGATTATGGAGTCAGAACGCGAGCATTCAACAACGGCATAATTTACAGGTCAATATGCTGGCTGACAGCATGGTCAGCACCCGACAGAAAAACAATGCACAAAGAAAGACCAAGACTTGTCAAGAACATTCTCCGCGCGATAGAAGACGAAAAAAGCGAAGACCTAAATTATTATGAGCAATACAAAGAAGAATATGACACGATGCGAAAAAGCTTCCAAAAAGTGCAGGAACTTATACCACCTTAAGATTCTTAAGGACAAGAAATAAGCAGATCTACACCTTCTATAATATCGGTGATCCGCATGAAAAAAACCGACATCTGCATCATAACCCAACTAAGAATCAACGGAAGAATGCCTTTGACAGAACTGTCAAGAAAAACAGACCTGCCAGTAAGCACAATCCATGATAGACTGAAAAAACACGTCCGCGCCAAAGTAATCAAGCCAACAGTCCTGCTAAATTTCGAAAAAATAGGCTTTGCAGCAAGGGCACACCTCTTCCTTGCTGTAGAGCCAGCAGAAAAAGACAAATTGTTTGGCTACTTGAAATCGCACATAAATGTCAATACTCTTTTCAGAATAAACAACGGCTGGAATGTAATGCTGGAATGCGTATTCAAAGACATGCCGTCAATGGAAGACTTTGTTGACCAGTTAGAAGAAACATTCCACATAAAACAAAAAGAAATACACTATACACTGCAAGAACTCAAAAGAGAAGGATTCATGACAGACACGAAAGCAGGAGAAAAGCTATTTGAGCACACCTAAACATTAAGCAACATTTTTAAATCAAAACAGATCTTGTTCCGTTATGGTCAATTTCAAAAAGGTGGCCAAGTGGTTTGCTGGCGGTATTGCCGGCGTTATCGCTCTTTCTGGCGCATATTATCAAGGTCTAATACGAAAACCGTCATATCAGCAATTACCGCCGGCAGTTCAGCGATCTATAGATGAGCAAGAACATTTGCTGGAAGCTACACTCCAAGATGCAGTTAATGATTACAAATCCGGTGATTTGTCATCTTGTCAAAAAAAGCTCAAGGAAGCCATCACTTTAGTTGTCCCTTTGGCAAAACATAGCGAGCAATATACGCTTATAGAAGATAAATTGTACCGGTACCAAGATATTTTAACAGCAACAAAACATGCACAAGAAAGCTTAAACACGAATAGAGTTTTTCTTGATAACTTAGAAGCGCAGCTTACGAGTACGCAAATCGCGGGAGTTTTTCAGTGGACGGCTCATCCGCAGTCCATTGAAGCACTTTATTATACCTATACGCAGCCTCAAGTCATAAATGATCCTTTGATGGCCAAAGCACTGCTTGCGATGTATATTCAAATGATGGAAGAATATCTATCTCTAACCATTGCGTTGCGCGAAAAGCTGGAAAAAGCAGCGGTTGCTGATGAGATTAAAACCGCGATGAAAAAGATAAATGGCGTAATTGAGAGTCTGACGCGTCATCTAGGAGATATCAAAAAAGAGTTCGAAGGCCTTGGCAAGTAAACCTTATCATTAGGCAACATTTAAATACCAGCATATTCTCGAATTAGATATAAAATGAGGTGTACGTCATGAAGCGCGCACAAGGATTACCAATAAGCACAATAATCATTGCAGCACTAGGCATATTAGTTCTCGTTGTCATCGGAGCAATCTTTGGAGGACAAATAGGCAAATTTGGCAAGGCGGCAAGCGAATGCCCATTCAGGTGCTACAAGCTCAATCCACCTTCAGGGTCGCCGCCAGGAATCTACTCAGACCAGCCATGCAATGCAGACTTTGAAACACGCCAGAGCGGAGCAAGCATACCGCGAAACATGCCCAAAACAGACAACCCCTCGCCATGGAGATGCGACGAATGCTGCATTCCAACTGGTTAAGAAAGGGCCAAGGCCTGCAGATTAACACAATAATACTCATAGTCCTTGGACTGCTTGTTTTAGCAATACTAGTAGTATACGTGCAGACACAAGTAACAAAAGGAAGCAAAGGACTCAAAGCAGTCACAGAAAACACCTGCACAGCTCCTGATTACGAAAAAACATCAGCAGGAACAAACTGCGAGATAGTATACGCCATCTTCAAAGACTTGAAGCCAGGAGAAATCTGCTGCAAAGCAGGCACAATCAAACCATAAGTATTTTATACTCACTTTCTTGAAAAATCAATATGAACAAAAGAGGGCAAATCAAGATAAATTGGGCAATAATAATAAAGATAATTCTTTTGCTGCTAGCTTTTGGAACAATTTATTGGTTCTTCCTGAGGCCGTTTACAGCCAGACTAATGCCATGAACAAACGCGCACAACTAGTAGAAGTCATCGGATTGTTGATAGCATTCGCAGCAATCGTATATTTCTTATGGGACCCAATAACCGCGGCGATGAAAGGAGCTGGCTCAACAGTACAATGCGACATAAGCCTATTACTTTCTTTTATAGCAAAAACAGCGACTTTAGGAGCAGCAGAAATACCACCGGGATGCGAAGCAGAGCAAAACACACTTGGAGAAAAAGAAATAAGCTATCTAAGGTCATTTGCGGTACAACGCATCAAAGCATATCATTCAGATCCAGCCTATTATGGCGCAGCAGCATCAGCATTTCCAACAGATTCGCAAGGCAGGCCAACAAAGGAAGCAATAGACGAATGGGTGCTTGACAACTTTATGGCAGACAAAGTAGCAAACTGCTGGAAAAAAGTATGGTTTGGAAAGCTTGACGTGTTCAAAAGAAACATTGTACCAACAAGCAGAAACATTTGCGTGGTATGCAACGTGATTACGTTCCCGGACGACATGCCCATATCGTGGAAGAACAAAGGAATTGCAAATCCTGTAAAATCCTTGGAAGCTTACATGAAAGCAGAAGGATACGGCAAAACAAACTATTACAATTTCATTGAAGAAGGGCAAATACCTCCCCCAACACCCCAAGCTTACACGTTCCCAATCATAAAAACAAGACAAACCGCAGTAACTTATATGGAAACAAAAGTGGACACTTTCCTGTCAGGATATAACATAGTGCGAAATATTCCCGGAGCAAGTTTCACGACAGCAGGCGCCATGCTTAACCTGTACGCCTATGCCCGCAAGCACACGTCAGCCATCACAGGAAAAGCAGAAGATATGAAACAATTATTTATAGTACCATTTGATGAACTAGAATGGGTATGCACGGATCTGGTAGGATGAAAAAAAGAGGACAAGAATTTCCAGGATGGTTTGTAATACTGGCAATAATACTTGGAATAATCATGCTCGCAGTAATAATCTGGTTCAGCTACACATCAGGACAAGCAGGAAAAGAAATCCTCGCAGGGCTGCCGAAATGAAAAAAGCAATGAGCACACTTGTCGGAGGAATTCTAGTAGCAGTAATTCTGGTTGGCGCGATTTGGGTTCTCTACCATCAAAGCAGCCAAATAGGAGCACAAATAGACAAACTCTCAGCAAAATTCTTCCCAAAGAGAACAGGACAAATAGTGATTCCAGGAACAGTTGTAGGACCAGGGTGCGCGCCCATTATAATACATAATGCAGACGAACTAGCGCAAGCAGCCATAGACTGCTGCAACAAAGGAAAATGCAATGATGCGGTTTCATCATATACTGGCTGCTGCGCAGAAGTTACTCTTAAAAATACTGTTGGAATAACGAAGAACGATTTGGACTCGGCACTGGCAAAGAATTCAGGATGGAAAGCAGGAGCCGGAATAGCGTGGCGAATTGCCGGCTCGACTTTTCCAATCAAAGAGGGCTTTCTGCCATTCATGCTATGCTTCACCGCGCCAACGTGGGGTGCCAATGAGGTGCATCTTACATACATCTACGATGACTGCAAGTAAAGTTTTAATACCAATACGATAATTTCACTTTTATGAGAAGCAAAAAAGGGTTAGAAATGGCAACAGGAACAGTAGTTGCAATAATCCTAGGGTTGTTTCTCCTGGGAATACTGGTATTCTTCGTACAACAACAAATAAAGACAACAGGCACCCAATACGAAAAGATAGGAAAAGAAGCAGAATTAGGAGCCAACAAATGCCAATCACTCATCAAAGGAACCTTCTGCGGTCCATCTGGCTGCTCAAGCACAGACCCAAAAGTGCAATACCGGTCAGTGGCACCTCCGCCAGGCGGATGGGAAGACTGCGCAAAAATATCCGGCAAACCCGACTGCTGCGAGAAAGTCTGAGCAACCTTTATAAAGCAACTTAATTCTTTAAAACACATGAAAAAGGGGCAAGCGGGATTCAGCACAGAAAGATTAATGCGCATAATCCTCACGGCCGGCGAAATAATCGCAGTTGTTCTTATCATTACAGGAATTGGATACGTAATCCGAGAGGCAAACAAACCAGAGCCTGACAGAGACTTTAAGCGAGTCCTTGACGCGACAGCCAAAATAATAGAAAACTTTGATGACGGCAGGATACAAAGCAATGCAGAAATGGTCGTGCCATTATTCTCCAAGCAGCCATACGAAATGGCATTCTTCCGCGATGGAGGAACAGAGGACAGGTGCGGAGGCAAACCGTGCCTGTGCATATATTACGACACGCCTGACGGACCAAAAACGACGTGCAAGATATTCAAGATAAAACAGAACTGCACAAAACAAACCTGCGGGGAAGAACTCTGCGCGGGAGCGACAGTACCACCCCATACAAAAGCAAAAGGAAGTGCCGCTATAGTCACCATCACCTGCACCACGAGAGGAACAGAATTAACGGTGAGTTAGATGAACAAACGAGCTCAAGAAGAAATCACGCTCTCGAAAATGCTTGTAATGTCGGTCGGCTTCGGCATTGTTTTCCTGGCAATCCTAAATGCATCATTAAGCATAGGAAGCAATGAAGCTTACATCAGGCAG
>Ga0247727_10007192_pt1 | contig 21388 bp, 19 predicted proteins | sample WisWelCaveWW1625_FD_202498 | JGI IMG/M metagenome (GOLD analysis project Ga0247727, IMG submission 202498) | Biofilm microbial communities from Wishing Well Cave, Virginia, United States - WW16-25 | ecosystem: Environmental > Aquatic > Deep subsurface > Groundwater > Cave microbial mat | place... | reverse complement strand
GTGCCTTAGACCGCCAGCAACTCGGCTTCCTTCTGCTGCAGGAGCTGGTCGATCTCGCCGATCGAACGGTCGGTGAGTTTCTGCACGTCGTCCTGTGCGCGGCGCTCGTCGTTTTCCGAGACTTCCTTCTTCTTCAGCGCCTCTTTCAGGTGGTGGATGGCGTCGCGCCGCTGGTTGCGCACGGCCACGCGCGCATTCTCGGCCTCGTGGCGCACCACCTTGATCAGTTCCTTGCGCCGCTCCTCGGTCAGCGAAGGCATCGGCACGCGAATCGTATCGCCCGCGCTGGCCGGGTTGAGGCCGAGATCGGATTCGCGGATCGCCTTCTCCACCGCCGGGATCAACTTCTTCTCGAAGGGCGCCACGCCGATGGTGCGCGCGTCGAGCAGGATGACCTTGGCCACCTGGACCAGCGGCGTCGGCGTGCCGTAGTAGTCCACCGTCACATGGTCGAGAATGCCCGTATGCGCCCGGCCGGTGCGCACCTTGGTCAGGTCGCCCCTGTACGCATCGATGCTCCTGCTCATCTTCTGCTCGGTCGTCTTCTTCAGCTCGGCCAGCATGTCGCCCCCTTCAGACTTGCACCAGCGTACCTTCGTTGCCACCCGTCACCACGCGCAGCAACGCGTTGCGCTTGAAAATGCTGAATACGTTGACCGGCAGTTTCTGGTCGCGGCACAGCGCAAGCGCGGTGGCATCCATCACCTTGAGCTTGCGCTGGATTGCCTCGTCGAAGCTCAGCCGGTCATAGCGCTTCGCGCTGGGATCCTTCTTCGGGTCGGCGGTATAGACGCCGTCGACCTTGGTGGCTTTCAGCACGATTTCCGCTCCGACTTCGCTCGCGCGCAGCGCGGCCGCGGTATCGGTGGTGAAGAAGGGGTTGCCGGTGCCGGCTGCAAACACCACCACCTTGCCCTCCTCGAGATAGCGGATCGCCTTGCCCCGGATGTAGGGCTCGACCACCTGCTCAATGTTGAGCGCGGACTGCACGCGGCAGTCCAGCCCCGCGCGGCGCATCGCGTCCTGCAGCGCCAGCGCGTTCATCACGGTGGCCAGCATGCCCATGTAGTCCGCGGTGGCGCGGTCCATGCCGGCCGCGCCCGGGGCCACGCCGCGGAAGATGTTGCCCCCGCCGATCACCACGCCGATCTCGACCGACATGCGCGCCACCACCGCGATCTCCTCGACGATCGACTCGATCCTCTGCCGGTTGATGCCGTAGGCGTCCTCGCCCATCAGCGCCTCGCCCGAGAGCTTGAGCATGATGCGCTTGTACTTCGCGGTGGCGACGGCTTCGCGCGGCTTCATGGTGCTCACCTAGCGCCCGGCCCCTGCGGTGGCCATCACTTCGGCGGCGAAGTCACTGCTCTTCTTCTGCATACCCTCGCCTACCACCAGGAAGCGATAGCCGTTCAGTTTCGCCTTCTTCGCCGCCAGCAGCCTCTCCACAGACTGCTTGTCGTCTTTCACGAAAGCTTGCCCGAGCAGCGTGTTCTCGTTGAGGAACTTGTTGACTGCACCCTCGACCATCTTGGCGATGATCTCCGGCGGCTTGCCCGATTCCTGGGCCCGCGCCGCGGCGATACTGCGCTCGCGCGCCACGACGTCAGCAGGCACTTCGATCTTCGAGAGGTACTGTGGCTTGCTGGCCGCAACATGCATCGCCAGATCCTTACCAAGGTCGTCCGTGCCGTCGTAGTCCACCAACACACCGATCTTCACGCCGTGCAGGTATAGCGCTAGGCGGTCCACCGCCTGAATACGCTCGAAGCGCCGGATCGAGATGTTCTCGCCGATTTTCTGCACCAGGTGCTGCCGGCGGGCCTCGAAGCCCGCCAGCGCCTGCAGGTCCGCCGGATTGGTTTTCGCCACCCCCTCCGCCAGTTCCCTTGCGAAGGCGATGAAGTCGTCGTTTTTCGCCACGAAGTCCGTCTCGCAGTTCACTTCCACCAGCGCACCCAGCATCGCATCGGCGGACAGCCAGGCGCCAATTACACCCTCGGCGGCGATGCGGCCGGCGGCCTTGCTCGCCTTGGCTCCGCTCCTGATGCGCAGCAGCTCCTCGGCCTTCGCCAAGTCGCCGCCCGCCTCGGCCAGCGCCTTCTTGCACTCCATCATCCCGAGCCCGGTCAGCTCGCGCAGTTCCTTGACCAGGCTTGCACTGATTTCCGCCATTTCCGCTTCGCTCCTCAGATCCAAAAAAAGGGGCCCGGGGCCCCTGTTCCACTTTGTTGCACGCGCCCTGTCAGGCGGCGCGCTCTTCGTCCACTTCGACGAACTCGTCGCGCGATGCCGCCGCGACCTCCTCGACCGCATGCGAACGGCCTTCCAGCACCGCGTCGGCCATGCCGCGGGCATACAGCCGGATTGCTCTGCTCGAGTCGTCATTGCCGGGAATCACGTAGCTGATGCCCTCCGGCGTGTGATTCGTGTCGACCACGCCGACCACCGGGATTCCCAGCTTGGTGGCTTCGGCCACCGCGCCCTTCTGGTAGCCGACGTCGATGATGAACAACGCGTCGGGCAGGCCGGAGAGCTCCTTTATTCCGCCCAGCGAGCGCTGCAGCTTGGCCAGCTCGCGCTGCAGTCCCAGTGCTTCCTTCTTCACCATGTGCTCGAAGCTGCCGTCCAGCAACATTTGCTCCATTTCCTTCAGCCGCCTGATGGACTGCTTGACGGTCTTGAAGTTCGTCAGCATGCCGCCGAGCCAGCGATGGTCGACGAACGGCATGGAGCAGCGCATCGCCTCTTCGCGCAGGATCTCCCGCGCCTGGCGTTTGGTGCCCACGAACAGGATGCTGCCCCGGTTGGCCGCCAGTTGGCGCACGTACTTCAGCGCCTCCTGGTACATGGCCAGGGTCTTTTCCAGGTTGATGATGTGGATCTTGTTGCGGTGGCCGAAGATGTACGGCGCCATCTTCGGATTCCAATACCGGGTCTGGTGTCCGAAATGGACCCCGGCCTCTAACATGTCACGCATGGTTGCCGGCACTATGCACTCCTTAGGGTTGATGTCTGCCGCCCCGGTCCAACCGAAAACCCTTGCGGGCACCCTAACCGGCCGGGGTGGGAAATTTGGCCTGCCGTGCTGTTGAACCACACGCAGGCCAGCCCAAAATTCTAGCATAATCAGCCTTTTCGAGCCCATGCCGGTCGCACTGAAATCCAACGCAGACATCGCCAAGATGCGGCTCGCCGGCCGCCTTGCCGCGGAAGTTCTCGATTACGTCACCCCTTTGGTCAAGCCGGGCGTGACGACGGGAAAATTGAACGACCTGTGCCATGAGTACATGGTCAAGGTGCAGGGCACCACGCCGGCCCCGCTCAACTACGCGCCGCCGGGCTACAAGCCTTACCCGAAGTCGATCTGCACCTCGGTGAACCACCAGGTGTGCCACGGCATCCCTGGCGAGCGCGTGCTCAAGCCCGGGGACATCCTCAATATTGATGTCACGGTCATCAAGGACGGGTTCCACGGCGACAGCAGCCGCATGTTTTACGTGGGCCAGCCCAGTATCCAGGCGAGGCGGCTCGCGGAGGTCACCTACGAATGCATGTGGCGCGGGATCGAGCAGATCCGCGCCGGCGCCCAGCTGGGCGACCTCGGCGCCGCGATCCAGTCACATGCCGAGAGCCATGGCTACTCGGTGGTGCGCGAATTCTGCGGCCACGGCATCGGTCGAAAATTCCACGAGGACCCGCAGATCCTGCACTACGGCAAGCCCGGCACCGGCATGCGGTTGGAGGCCGGCATGACCTTTACGGTCGAGCCGATGATCAATGCCGGCAAGCCCGGAATCCGCGAACTGGCCGACGGCTGGACCATCGTTACCAAGGACCACAGCCTGTCGGCGCAATGGGAGCACACCGTGCTGGTCACGGACAGGGGCTATGAGGTCCTGACCACCTCCGCAGGGACTCCGCCGGCGGCGCCCCGCCCGCAATGAGATGAGCGCGGTCCTGGTGCCGGCCGGCAAGTGGCGCGAGGCGCTGCTGGCCGGCCGTCGCGCCTTGCGCGAGGCCTACCAGCGCAGGCCGTCGCCGGCGCAACTGCTGCGCGGGCACTCCCGCCTGATCGATCGCGTCCTGCGCGGCCTGTGGCAGGAACTGCAGCCGGCCTCGAATGCCGCCCTGGTGGCGACCGGCGGCTATGGCCGGCGCGAACTGTTCCCCTGCTCCGACATCGACATCCTGGTGCTGCTGGCGCGCGAGCCCGGCGCCGGCGAGCGCGAGCGCCTGGAGCGGCTGGTAGGCATGTTCTGGGACATCGGCCTGGAGATCGGACATAGCGTGCGCACGATTCGCGGCTGCAGCGAAGCAGCCGCCGGCGACGTGACCATCCAGACCACTCTGCTCGAGTCGCGCCATCTCGCTGGCAGCCGGGCGCTGTTCCACCAGCTGACGGCCGCGGTCGCGCGCGGGCTGAACGCACCGGAGTTCCTCAAGGGCAAGATCCTCGAGCAGGAGCAAAGGCATGCCAAGCACCAGGACGCCGCCTATGCACTCGAGCCCAACCTCAAGGAAGCCCCTGGCGGCTTGCGCGATCTCCAGACAATCCAGTGGATCTCGCGCGCCTGCGGCTTCGGCTGGCGCTGGCGCCAGCTGCAGCGGCGCGGACTGCTGCTACGAGCCGAGGCCACCCAGCTCGCGCGCCATGAAGCCCTGCTGCACGACTTGCGCATCCGCTTGCACTACCTCGCCGGCCGGCGCGAGGACCGTATCGTGTTCGACTACCAGGGCGCGCTGGCCGATCAGTGCGGCCTGAGCGGCTCGCCCGCGCGTCGCGCCAGCGAGCAGCTGATGCAGCGCTACTATCACGCGGCCAAGGGCGTCACCCAGCTCAACACCATCCTGCTGCAGAACCTCGAGGCACGGCTGCTGCCCGAAAAGGACTTGGCGCCGCGCCCCCTCAACGAGCGCTTCCAGGTGCGGGGCGAGCGGCTGGAAGCCTGCCGCGAAGACTTGTTCGAGCGCGAGCCGCGCGCGATCCTGGAGAGCTTCCTCCTCCTGCAGCAGCACCGGGAACTGCGCGGCATGACCGCCCCGACGCTGCGCGCCCTGTGGCGCGCGCGCGCGAGGGTCAATGCTCGGTTGCGCAGCGACGCCACGGCGAAGCTGATATTCCTGCAGATGTTGCAACAGCCGCGCGGCATCGTGCACGAGTTCCGGCGCATGAACCAGTACGACGTCCTGGGGCGCTACCTACCCGAGTTCGGCCGCATCGTCGGACAGATGCAGCACGACCTGTTCCACGTCTATACCGTCGACCAGCACATCCTGATGGTGGTGCGCAACCTGCGCCGTTTCAGCATGACGGAGTTCGCGCACGAGTTTCCGCTCTGCAGCCAGCTGATGGACGGCTTCGAACGCCGCTGGCTGCTGTATGTGGCGGCGCTGTACCACGACATCGCCAAGGGCCGCGGCGGCGACCACTCCGAACTCGGCATGCGCGATGCACGCGCCTTTGCGCGGCGCCATGGCCTCGCGCGAGAGGACAGCGCGCTGGTGGCCTTCCTCGTCGAGCAGCACCTGAGCATGTCGGGCACTGCGCAAAAGGAAGACGTGCACGATCCCGAGGTGCTGCAGGCTTTTGCGCGCAAGGTCGGCAGCGAGCGGCGGCTGGTCGCGCTCTACCTGCTGACCGTGGCGGACGTCCGCGGCACCAGCCCCAAGGTGTGGAATGCGTGGAAGGCGAAGCTGCTGGAGGATCTGTTCCGCGCCACGCGCCGCGTGCTCACCGGCCAGACGCAGGGACTCGACGCGGCGCGCGCCGAGAAGCAACACGAAGCGGTCCGGTTGCTGCGGCTGTATGCGCTCTCGGACGGGGTCAAGGACAAGTTCTGGGCGCAGCTCGATACGCCGTATTTCCTGCGCCACGACGCCCAGGAGATCGCCTGGCAGACGCGCAACCTGCACTACCGGGTGGACGCGCCCCTGCCGGTGGTCAAGGCGCGCCTGGCGCCGATCGGCGAAGGGCTGCAGGTGATGATTTATTGCCCCGATCGCGAAGCCCTGTTCGCCCGCATTTGCGGCTACTTCGAACGCGCCGGATTCAATATCGTCGAAGCGAAGATCCACACCACGCGCCACGGCTACGCGCTGGACACCTTCTTCCTCATGGGCCAGGGCCCGGGCGCGCATTATCGCGACCTGCTGGACACGATCGAAAAAGAATTGCCACGGGAACTCCAGTCGCAGGCGCCGCTGCCAGCGCCGCGCGGCGCTCGCCTGTCGCGCCGCGTGCGCCACTTTCCGATTTCCCCGGTAGTCAATCTGCGCCCGGATGAGCGCGGCGCCTACCAGGTGCTGTCGGTCGTCGCCGCGGACCGCCCGGGCCTGCTCTACGGCGTGGCGCGCACGCTGGCGCTGCACCGCGTGAGCCTGCACACGGCCAAGATCAATACGCTCGGCGATCGCGCTGAGGACGTATTCCTGGTTTCAGGGGAGGCGCTGTCCCAGCAGAAGGAAGTACTGCAGCTGGAGCAGGAATTGCTCAAGCAGCTGCAGATCCGCTAGCGCTTCAGCTTTCGGGCGGCAGATCCTGCCCGGGAAACAGTTCTTCGATGAAGCCGAATTTGCTGTAATCCCGGATGCGCATCGGGTACAGGATGCCGTCCAAGTGGTCGCACTCGTGTTGCACGACGCGGGCATGGAATCCCTCCACCGTGCGCTCGAAGCGCCTGCCCTGCTCGTCGCAGCCCTCATAGCGCAGGCGGTGATGGCGCGGCACCAGTCCGCGCATGCCGGGGACCGACAGACAGCCCTCCCAATCATCTTCCATTTCCCCGCCCAGCGGCTCGAGCGCCGGGTTGATCAGCACAGTGTCGGGCACTTCCTCGACCTGCGGGTAACGCGGATTGGCCTTCACGCCGAAAATCACCACGCGCAGCCCGACGCCGATCTGCGGCGCCGCCAGCCCCGCGCCGTTCAGCTGCGCCATCGTGTCGCGCAGGTCGGCGAGCAGCGCAGCGAGTTCCGGCGTGCCGAAGCGCTCCACCGGCTTCGCCTTCTCGAGCAGGCGCGGGTCGCCCATGCGCAGCACCTCGCGCCTCATCCGGCCACCAACTGCTCGATGATCCGGCGCACCCGGCCCATCGCCTCCTCCAGCACTGCTTCGATGCGTCCGAGCACGATGGCGTGGGCGCTGTCGCCGCGGCCGGCGGCGAAATTCGCGCTGACCGTAAGCGCCGCGTAGTCCAGGCCAAGCTCTCGCGCCAGCGCGGCCTCGGGCATCCCGGTCATGCCGACGACGTCCGCGCCATCGCGCTCCAGGCGGTTGATCTCGGCTGCGCTCTCCAGTCGCGGGCCCTGCGTGGCGGCATAGGTGCCGCGATCGAACACCATTTCGCCGCAGGCCCGGGCCGCCTCGAGGATGCGGCGGCGCAGCGCCGCCGTGTACGGTTCGGTGAAATCGATGTGCGTGACCTGGCTGCCGGCGCCTTCGAAGAACGTGGCGCAGCGGCCCCAGGTGTAGTCGATGATCTGGTCCGGCAGCAGCAGGCTCCCCGGCGCGAGGTCCTTGCGGATGCCGCCCACCGAGGCGACCGAGACCACGCCTTCCACCTTTTCATGCCTGAGCGCCCACAGGTTGGCGCGGTAGTTCACCTCGTGCGGCGCAATGGTGTGCTCATGGCCGTGGCGCGCGAGGAACACCACGTCTTTGCCTCGAATGCGCCCGAAAATGAGCGCGCCGGAGGGTTCGCCGTAGGGTGTGCGCACCACCTTGCGGCGCATATCCGCCATGCTGGAGAGCTGCGACAGGCCGCTGCCGCCGATGATGGCAAGCATCACTGGCCCCGGATGGCGCGGATTTCCGGCAGATTGCGCCAGTAGCCCTTCGCATCCATGCCGCAGCCGAAGACGAAGCGGTCGGGGATGCGCAGGCCGACGAAGTCGGCGGCGATCGGCTTGGCGCGGGCCAATGTCTTCTCCACCAGCACCGCGCAGCACACTTTCCTCGCACCCAGCGCGAGCAGCCGGTCGCAGATGGCGCGCAGCGTCTCGCCGCCATCCAGGATGTCATCCAGCACCAGCACCGTGCGCCCGCGCAGATTCTCGGGCGGGGCCACTTTCCAGTCGATGCCGCCGCCCCGGATCGCGGCGCCATAGCGGGTGGCATGCACGTAGTCGAAATCGATCGGGAAGCGCAGCTTCGGCAGCAGTTGCCCGGCGAACACCACCGCGCCGCCCATCACGACCAGCACCAGCGGATAGGCCGCGGCCAGGGATTGCGTGATCTGCGCGGCCACGCGCTCGATGGCCGCCTGAACTTCGCCCGTACCGGCGACGAGGTCCGAATTCTCCAGGAAGTCCCAGGCGCTCTGCATGTCAGGCATCGCGGCGCCCCGCCAGATAGCGCGCGAACTCCGCCCCCACCTCGGCGTGCCTGGCGCCAAGATCCACCGTAGCCTGCAGGTAGCCGAGCTTCGAGCCGCAGTCGTAGCGCCGTCCTTCGAAGCGGTAAGCCATGACCTTCTCCTCCGCAAGCAGGGCGGAAATCGCGTCGGTGAGCTGGATCTCGCCGCCGCGGCCGGGCTTTACCGCGGCCAGCTTGCCGAACACGCCCGGCGTCAGCACGTAACGGCCGACCACCGCGAGCGTGGACGGCGCCTGCCCCGGCGCTGGTTTCTCGACGATGGCCTTGATTGCGCTCAACTCGGCGCCGGCGCGCTCGGGACTGACGATGCCGTAGCTGCCGGTCTGCTCGCGCGCGATCTCCTGCACGCCGAGGATGGAGCACCCTTCCTTGGAAAACATCTGCGCCATCTGCGCCAGCGCGGGCGGCCTGGCGTCGATCAGGTCATCGGCCAGCAGCACCGCAAAGGGCTCGTTGCCGACGACCGGTTGCGCGCAGAGCACGGCATGCCCCAGGCCCAGAGGCTCCGCCTGGCGGATGTAGATGCAGCGGCAGCCCGCCGGCAGCACGCCCCGTACCGCGTCGAGCAGCGCGCGCTTGCCCTGCGTCGCGAGCGTGCTCTCCAGCTCGTAGGCCGTGTCGAAATGATCCTCGATGGCGCGCTTGTTGCGGCCGGTGATGAAAATCAGGTCGGTGATGCCGGCGGCGGCGGCTTCCTCCACCGCGTACTGGATCAGCGGCTTGTCCACCACCGGCAGCATTTCCTTCGGGCTCGCCTTGGTGGCGGGCAGGAAGCGGCTGCCGAGGCCGGCCACGGGGAATACCGCTTTCCGCAACTGCTGCGCCATGCGCCTCAGGAGTCTCCGAGCAGTTTCTTCAGGCCGACCGCGTCGAGCACTTTGACCTCCAGCGCGCGCGCTCGCTCGAGCTTGCTGCCGGCATCCTTTCCGGCAACGACGTAGTCCGTGTTGTTCGACACCGAAGCAGCCACCTTGTGTCCCCGGGACTCTATCAGCGATTTCGCCTGGTCGCGCGTCATGCCGGCGAGGGTGCCCGTCAGCACGAAAGTTTTCGCCGGCCCGAGCGCCGCGGCCGCTCTCGCCTCGGGCCGGATGCGCACGCCGGTGCGCGGATCCACCAGGCGCAGGATCACCCTGCGGTTGTGCGCTTCGTGCAGGAACTGGCGGATGCTGTCCATGATCTCCGTCCCGATTCCCTCGAGGGGTACCGGCAGGGAGGCTTCGCCGCGCCGTTTGCGCTTCGCGTTCTCCTTGCGCACGGCGTCTTTTTCTGTCGCGAGCGCCGCCCAATCGGACGCCAGCAGCGCCTCGAGCGTGCCGAAATGCCGCGCCAGGATCTTGGCCACTTCCTCGCCGACGCCCGGAATGCCGAGCGCGAAGACGAACCGCGGCAGGGTCGCGTCGCGCGAGCGCTCGATGCTGGCGATGACGTTGCGCGCCGATTTCTCGCCCATGCGCTCGAGCGCGGCCAGCTTTGCAGCGTCCAGGCCATAAATATCCGCCGGGCTCTCCACAAGGCTCTGCTCGACGAGCTGCTCGGCGAGCCTGTCGCCCAGTCCTTCGATGTCCATCGCGCGCCGCCCCTTGAAGTGGAGCAGCGCCTGGATGCGCTGCGCGCGGCAATACCAGCCTCCGGTGCAGCGCGTCACGGCCTCGCCCGCCAACCGAATTACCGGCGAGTCGCATACCGGGCAGCGGTCCGGCATGCGGAATTCGCGCGCCTGCGCCGGACGCTTGTCCATGCGCACCGAGACCACTTCGGGGATCACATCGCCTGCACGCCGCACGACCACGGTGTCGCCAACGCGCACGTCTTTGCGACGCAACTCGTCCTCATTGTGCAGCGTGGCGTTGGTGACCGTGACGCCGCCGACGAACACCGGCTTGAGGCGTGCGACGGGGGTGAGCGCCCCGCTGCGGCCGACCTGCACTTCGATGGCGAGTACCCCGGTCTCCTGCTCCTCCGCCGGGTACTTGTGCGCCAGCGCAAAGCGCGGCGCGCGCGACACGTGGCCGAGGCGCTCCTGCCAGTCGAGCCGGTTGACCTTGTACACGACCCCGTCGATCGCATACGGCAGGCGCTCGCGCTGGTCGCCGATGCGCTCGTAGTAGCGCAGCAGTCCCTCAGCACCCTGCGCCACGTCGCGCTCCTTCGCCACCGGAAAGCCGAGTTCCGCCAGCCGGTCGAGAACCTTGGCGTGAGTGTCGCGCGCACCGGCCGGCAGCGCACCGACGCCGTAGGCGAAGAAGCGCAGAGGTCGCTGCGCGCTGATGTGCGAGTCGAGTTGCCGCAAACCGCCCGCCGCGGCATTGCGCGGGTTGACGAACTCCTTCTCCCCGGCCGCGCGCTGGCGCTCGTTCAAGTCGGCGAACTCCCGCTTGGTGATCAGCACTTCGCCGCGCACTTGCAGGTCGCGGGTATCCCCTGCGTGCGGCAGGCGCAGGGGAATCGAGCGCACGGTGCGCAGGTTGGGCGTCACCTCCTCGCCGCGCTCCCCGTCGCCGCGCGTGGCGCCCTGCACGAACACGCCGTCGCGATACGACAGGCTCACCGCCAGGCCGTCGAACTTCGGCTCGACGCAGTACTCGACGCTTTCTGCTTCGAGCGCCTCGCGGACTCGCTGGTCGAAAGCTCGCACCGCTTGTTCCTCAAAGGCGTTCGCCAGGGACAGCATCGGGCTGCGGTGCCGGACTTCCGGGAATTCCGGCAGGGGCGCCGCGCCCACGCGTTGCGTCGGGGAGTCGGGACCCGCCAGTTCCGGGTGTTCGCGCTCCAGCCGGGACAACTCTGCGAACAGGCGGTCGTATTCAGAGTCCGTGACCTCGGGCGCGTCGTTCACATGGTAGAGGCGATTGTGGCGCTCGATCTCCCGGCGCAACGCCTCGGCGCGTGCTCGCAGGGACTTGGCTGGCGCCATGCCTCAGGCGAACAGCCGCAGCGCCGCCGGCCCGCCCGGTTCGATGCCGCGCGCCTGCAGCGTCTCGCACACCGCGTCGATCTGCTCGCCGATCGCCGCCAGCGCGCGCTCGTCGAGCGCGCGTCCGTTGTCGTCCACGATCATTCCGCCCAGCGACACGCACAGGTCCCGCCCGCGGACCACCATCGCGTCGTAGCTGCGCCGCACCTCCACCGTGCGCGGCACATCCAGGGACAGGCTCAAGGCGCCGTCCTCGCGCCGGCCGACAACGAACGCTGCCTGCTGTTCTCCTGCCGGCGCGACCGCGCCGGCATCGAAGGCGCCGCCTGGCTGCGGCACGACGTGCAGCACCACCTGGATATCGGCGTCGGCGCATAGCTGGTCGAGTTCGCGCGCCGCCTCGACGGCGTGCCTCACCTCTGGTGCCTCGACCGTGGCGCCGATGCCCGCCGCCAGCGTGTCGGCCGCAGCGCGGAACTCGATCAGTTCCGCTTCGCCGATCGGCCCGCTGCGGCTCGCCAGCTGCAGCGCCACGCGCACCGCGGCGCAGCTGCCCGCCGCCGCCAGCGGCCGCCAGTTGCTGCGGTCCGGGCTGGCCGCGAGGAGGGCGCGGCCGGCAAAGCGGTGCTCGAAAGGCGCCCAGCGCCCGGCGACCGCGACGGCCGACATCAATTGCCGCAGGTTCAGCTCGACGACGTAGTCCACCCTTGTATCGGGCAGGTCCTGGGTTTCCAAGGGGACCTCGCGGCGCGGTGCGCCTTCGAATCTCGGCTCGCGGCGCCGCTGCGCGTTGTCGCCCATCAGCGCATCGGCGTGGCTCGAGCCAAAAGCGCGTTCCGCCGCGCGTCGTGCGCGACGTTCCTGCAGCGTGTTGTAGGCGAAGATGCCCCCCACCAGCAGAACCCCCGTCGCCAGCAGCCCGATCTGCAGGTCGCTCATGGCCGTCGGCCCGGGCTCAGGCGGCGAGCTCCTCGCGGATGCGCAGCGCCTCCTCGATGTCCACCGCGACGACGCGCGACACGCCGGACTCGGGCATGGTCACGCCGATCAGCTGCACTGCCATCTCCATGGTGATCTTGTTGTGGCTGATGAACAGGAACTGGGTCTGCGCCGACATTTTGCGCACCAGGTCGCAGAAGCGCTGGGCATTGCTGTCGTCGAGCGGCGCGTCCACCTCGTCCAGCAGGCAAAACGGCGCCGGGTTGAGCTGGAACAGCGAGAACACCAGCGCAATCGCGGTCAACGCCTTCTCGCCCCCCGACAACAACTGGATGCTGCTGTTGCGCTTGCCCGGCGGCTGGGCCATGACCTGCACGCCGGCGTCGAGGATCTCTACGCCGGTCATGATCAGCCTGGCCTCGCCGCCGCCGAACAGCAGCGGGAACAAAGAGCCGAAATGCCGGTTCACACTGTCGAAAGTTTCGCGCAGCAGTTCGCGCGTCTCGCGGTCGATGCGCCGGATGGCGTCCTCGAGCGTACTCAACGCCTCGCCCAGGTCCGCCGACTGGGTGTCGAGGAAGCCCTTGCGCTTCTGACTGGACTCGAGCTCCCCGAGCGCGGCCAGATTGACCGCGCCCAGCTCGGCGATCGACAGCGTCAGGCGCGTGATCTCGCCTTGTAGCGAAGACGGTCGGGGCGCGCCTGCAGCCTCGGCGGCGAGGCGCTCTTCAACGGCACCCGTCTCCCGCAGCTGGCCTTCGTGATGATCGTGGTTGATCTGCGCCGCCTGTTCCTTGAGGCGCAGCTCGCCGATGCGCTCGCGCAAGGGCGCCAACGCAGACTCGGCTTGCAGTCTTTCCTCTTCGAGCCCGCGCAGCATGCCAGCCGCCGCTTCGAGCGCATTGCGCGCCTCCGCCAGGGCCTTTTCCCGTGCGATGCGCGCCTCCACCGCTGCGCCCAGCGCCGTGCGTACCGCCGGTACCGGGTCGACCGACAGTTCCTCGGTCAGCTTGGCCACTTCGGCATCGGCGCGCTCGATCTGCTGGTCGATGAGGCGCACCGAGCTGCCGATCTCGGCGCACTTCGACGTGCACTCGCGCTCGCCGAACAGCGCATCCTGCGCTTCGCGCTCGGCCTGCTGTCCGGCCAGGCGTTGGCCCGCCAACGCTGTTTCCGCGCCTTCATAGGCGGTGCGCACGGAGTCGACCTGGGCCCGCGCTGCCGCGATCTCGTCGAGCGCGCGTTGCGCCGCCGTCCCGCATTCGGCGCGGCGCGCTTCGTCGCGCTCCGCCTCGGCAGTGATTTCGCCCAGCTCCCCGGCGATCTGGCCGCTGCGCTCGCGGTAGCGTTCCTGCGTCTGCTGCAGCTTGAGCAATTCGATCTGACCCTCGTGGCGCAGTTGCTGGCGCTCCGCCAGCAGGTCGCGCGCCGCCTCGAGTTCGCCGAGGCGCGAATCGAGCGAGCTGCTCGAGCGTTCGCTGCGCAGGCGCGCGGCTGCGACCCGCTCCGCCAGTTCGGCGAATTTTGCCTGCAGCGCCTCTATCTCCGCCTGGCGCGCCAGCAGCCCGGCGTCTGCCGGATCGGCTGCGTGGAAGGCCACGGTATATCGCGTGAACTGGTGGCCCTCGCGGTTTACCAGCAGCGAACCGGGCGGCAGCCGGTCGCGTTCAGACGCGCTTGGCGTGCCCTCGCAGGCATAGGCGTGCGCGAACCAGTCCGCGAGCGCGCCGCCGAGATCTGCGCTGCTTACATGCACCTTGGCGCTCAACGGCGTGTAGCCGGCAAGCGGTGCCAGCCCACCCGGCGCACCGTGCCGATACACCCCTGCCTTGACCGGCGGGACATCCGCCACCACTGCATCGATGCGCGATCCCTCGGCCAGATCCAGCGCGTGCAGGCGTTCGCGCAGCACCGACTCGACGGCAACCTCCCAGCCGGCATCGATGCGCACCCGCTGCCAGAAGCGGGGCAGCGAGCTCAGGCCGTTGCGCTCCAGCCAGTCGCGCAGGGGCGCATTGTCTTCCGCGGTCACCTGGAACTGCTGCAGCGTCGAGAGTTGCGCTTCGGCAGCCGCATGCTCCCGCGCTGCCGTGGAAAACTCTTCGGCGGCAGCCGCTCGGGCTGCATCCAGCGCATCGCACTCCTGCTGCAAGGCGTTGAGGGCCGCTTCGGCGGCTGCAATCGCCGCATCGCTGTGGCCGCGCCGCGCCTCCTGGGCAACAAGCACCCCCTCGTCGGGTTGCAGCAATCCCTGCAGCTCGCCGGTCAGCCGTTCGCGACGCTGGTCCAGGGTCTGCAGACCCCGCTCCAGGTGCGCCAGATTTGATTGTTCGAGCTGCGCGCGGCTCTCGGCGCGCAACTGCTGGCTGCGCGCCTCGTTCAATTGCTCCTGCAGGGCGCGGAACGCGCGCTCCGCCTCGGGCAGCCTGGCGTTCTGCGCGGCCTGGCGCGCCTGCGCCTCGGCCACGCGCTTGCGCGCTCCTTCGGCGCGCCCGACCCACAAGTGCAGCGCCTGGGTCAGTTGCGCGCGCTGCTCGCGCCAGGAACCGAGTTGGGTGCGCCGCTCGGCGTGCTGGGTCTCGAGCCGCTGGCGCGTCTCCTCGACGTGGCGCAGCTCCGACTCCAGGCGCGCCGCTTCCGCGTTGGCGGCGTACAGGGCAGCTTGCGCGGCATTCATCGCATCGCCGTCACGGTAGTGCGCAGCGCGCGCGGTCTCGACGCGGTTCTCGCTCCCGCGCAGCGTGGCGGTGCGCGCTTCGAGCTCGTTAACCTGGCGCGCGATCTCCTGCGAGTGGCGCTCACGCTCGGACGCCGCGTCGCGGCGCCGCAGGAACCACAGCAGCTGTTGCTTGAGCTGCAGTTCGGCCTGGAACTCCTGGTAGCGCGACGCCACCCTGGCCTGCGCGTCCAGCTTTTCGATCTGCGTGCCCAGCTCCAGGCGGATGTCGGTGACGCGGGCCAGGTTCTCGCGCGTGTCGCCGAGCCGGTGCTCGGTCTCCTTGCGCCGGTCCTTGTAGCGCGAGATGCCCGCCGCCTCCTCCAGGAACACCCGCAACTCGTCGGGCTTGGCCTCGATGACCCGCGAGATCATGCCCTGCTCGATGATGGCGTAGGCGCGCGGGCCGAGGCCCGTGCCGAGGAAGATATCCGTGATGTCTCTGCGGCGCACGTGCTGGCCGTTGATGAAGTAGGACGACTCCCCGTCGCGCTGCAGTACCCGCTTCACCGCGATCTCGCCGTACTGGCTCCATTGCCCGCCGGCGCGGCCGAGCGAGTTGTCGAACAGCAGCTCGACGCTGGCGCGCGCCAGGGGCTTGCGCTGGCCCGAGCCGTTGAAGATCACGTCCTGCATCGAATCGCCGCGCAGGGCCGAGGCGCGCGATTCGCCCAGCACCCAGCGCACCGCATCGATGACGTTGGACTTGCCGCAGCCGTTCGGCCCGACGATGCCGACCAGCTGGCCGGGAAAGTGGATCGAGGTGGGATCGACGAAGGACTTGAAGCCTGAAAGCTTGATCTGGGTGAGGCGCACGGACCATTTTCTCGTTTCGAAAATGATACCATCTGCGCGCTCGCTTTCCGCCGAGTTCCTGCGCAATTCCGATGCCACCGCGCCCAAGCATGCGCCTGCAGACCTTTCGCAATCCGTCGCCTGGGCGCGACTACCGCATCCAGATGTCGATGCCGGAGTTCACCTGCCTGTGCCCGCTCACCGGCCAGCCGGATTTCGCCACGCTGGAACTGGAGTACGTGCCCGATCGGTTATGCGTCGAATTGAAGTCGCTCAAACTCTACCTCTGGTCGTTCCGCGACGAGGGCGCGTTTCATGAGGCGGTGACCAACCGCATCCTGGAGGACCTGGTGCGCGCGACGCGGCCGCGCTACCTGCGCCTCACGGCGCGCTTCAACGTGCGCGGCGGCATCGCCACCACCATCGTGGCCGAGCACCGCAGGCGAGGCTGGAAATCGTCGCTTTGAATCCGCTCCTGTAGAGGGCTCATGGACAATCCGCAGAGCATCATCGATCAGGCCTGGGAAAACCGGGCCGCCCTCATCGCCGCCACCGTCCCGCGGGAACTTCGCGACGCGATCGAATTCGCGCTGGCCGGCCTCGACGCCGGCACGCTGCGCGTAGCCGAGAAGCGAGGCGGCGAGTGGATCACCCACCAGTGGTTAAAGAAGGCGGTGCTGCTCTCCTTCCGCCTGGAGGACAACCGCCTGATGCCTGGCGCCTCCACCAATTACTACGACAAGGTGCCGGGCAAATTCGCCTCCTACGATGCGGCTGCATTTGCCCGCGGCGGCTTCAGGGTGGTGCCGCCGGCGATGGCCCGGCACGGGGCCTACCTGGCGAAAAACGTGGTGCTGATGCCCTCCTACGTCAATGTCGGCGCCTACGTGGATGAGGGATCCATGGTGGACACCTGGGCCACGGTCGGCTCCTGCGCCCAGATCGGCAAAAACGTCCATCTGTCGGGCGGCGTGGGCATCGGCGGCGTGCTCGAGCCGGTGCAGGCCAACCCAGTGATCATCGAGGACAACTGTTTCATCGGTGCCCGCTCCGAGGTGGTCGAAGGCGTGATTGTCGAGGAGAATAGCGTCATCTCGATGGGAGTGTTTCTCGGCCAGAGCACCAAGATATTCGACCGCGAATCCGGCCAGGTGCACTACGGCCGGGTTCCCGCGGGCTCGGTCGTGGTTGCCGGAACCCTGCCTTCGGGGGAAAGGAGCTGCGCCCTGTACTGCGCGGTCATCGTCAAGCGGGTGGACGCCAGGACACGCGCCAAAACTAGCCTGAACGAACTTCTGCGTGGGGATTAAACTAGCGGGGGTGTTCGCCCTGGGAGGTGTGCGATGTCGGCAATGAAACGCCTGTTCCAGCTGATGGCCGATAAGAAGGCGTCGGACATTTTCTTGTCCATCGGGGCGCCGATCAATATCAAGATCAACGGCAATGCCATGCCGGTGAACCAGACCATCCTGACCACCAGCGCCGTCCAGTCGCTGCTGTACGAGGTGCTGAACGAGCATCAGGTGCGCGAATTCGAGGAAGAACTGGAGCTGAACACGGCCTACACCCTGGAAGGGGTGGGTACCTTCCGTATCAGCGCCTTCCGGCAGAAGGGCACGCCCGCCGTGGTGGTGCGCTTCATCCCGGGAGCCGTGCCGCCGCTGAGCACGCTCGGTCTGCCGGCAGTGCTGCAAGAGATCGTGATGCAGAAGCGCGGCCTGATCCTGATGGTCGGGGCCACCGGCTCGGGCAAATCCACTTCGCTCGCCGCGATGATCGATTTCCGCAACGCGGAGAAATCGGGTCACATCCTGACGCTGGAGGACCCGGTCGAGTTCATCTTCAGGAACCGCAAGTCCATCATCAATCAGCGCGAAGTCGGCACCGACACCAAGGCGTTCAAGATCGCCCTGAGGAACGCCCTGCGCCAGGCCCCCGACGTCATCCTGATCGGCGAGATCCGCGACGGCGAGACCATGTCGATGGCCCTGCAGTACGCGCAGTCGGGACACGTGTGCATGGCCACGCTGCACGCCAACAACAGCTACCACGCCATGAACCGCATCATCAGCTTCTACCCGCTGGAGAACCGGCCGAGCTTGCTGCTCGACCTGTCGGCTTCGCTGCAGGCAGTGGTCTCGCAGCGCCTGGTGCGCACCAAGGCGGGCCCGCGCAAGGTAGCCTGCGAAGTGCTGCTCAACACGCGCCATATCGCCGAGCTGATCGAGAAGGGCGAGATCAATGCGATCAAGGAGGCGATGGAGAAGAGCTTGGCGCCCGGCTCGCGGACTTTCGAGCAGTCGCTGTTCAAGCTGTTCATCGAGGGCGACATCACGCAGGACGAGGCGATGCTGAACGCGGATTCGTCCTCCAACATGCTGTGGCTGATCAACCAGGCCACCGCGGGTCAGATCACCTCCGGGAGGGTGTGCATCCCCGTGCCCTCCGACGGGAAGGAAGGCGACAGGAAGGAAGGGCTGCTGGCCGCAGGCAAGGGCGACGCTTCTTTCAACGACATCAAGATCGACATCACCACCTGAGGTGAAATCGGCCCTCGAACTGTCCCGGGAGCTGATCGCCTGCAGGTCCGTAACGCCCGCAGACGCGGGCTGCCAGGCGCTGCTGGCCGCGCGCCTCGTCGAGGCGGGCTTCCAGTGCGAAGACGCCAGCGTGAACGGCGTCACCAACCTCTGGGCGCGGCGCGGCAGCGGCCGCCCCCTGCTTTGTTTTGCCGGACACACCGACGTAGTGCCGACCGGCCCCCTCGAGCAGTGGCACTCCGACCCATTCGTGCCGAGCGTGCGCGATGGCAAGCTATACGGGCGCGGCGCCGCCGACATGAAGTCCTCCATTGCCGCGTTCGTCGTCGCCGCGGAGCAATTCGTCGCGGAGCGCCCGGCACACGCGGGTTCGATTGCCCTGCTCATCACTTCGGATGAGGAAGGCCCCTCGGTGGACGGCACGGTGCGCGTCGTCGAGAAGCTCAAGCAGCGCGGCGAGACCATCGAATACTGCATTGTCGGCGAACCCTCTTCCGCGCAAACGCTGGGCGACATGGTTCGCGTCGGGCGCCGCGGCTCCCTGTCGGCCAAGCTGACTGTGCGCGGGGTGCAGGGCCACGTCGCGTATCCCGAGCAGGTGAAGAATCCCATCCACCTGCTCGCGCCCGCGCTGGCAGAGCTGGCGACCATCGAATGGGATCGCGGCAACGAGGCCTTCCCGCCGACCAGCTTCCAGGTCTCCAACCTCAACGCCGGCACCGGCGCGGAGAACGTCGTGCCGGGGGCTGCGGTGATGCTGTGCAATTTCCGCTTTTCGACTGCCAGCACCGAGGCCTCGCTGCGCGCGCGATTCGAGGAGGTGCTGCGCAGGCACCGGCTGGACTATGCCGTTGCGTGGACGCTGGGGGGCAAGCCGTTCCTCAGCAGCAGGGGCCGCTTGCTCGAAGCGGTGCAGCGCTCGGTGCAGGCCCATGCGGGCCGCGCGCCGCGGTTCTCCACTGCCGGCGGCACCTCCGACGGCCGCTTCATCATCGACATCTGCCCCGAAATCGTCGAACTCGGCCCGGTCAATTCCAGCATCCACAAGTTGAACGAACATATCGAGCTTGGCGCACTGGAGCAGCTGCCGAAGATCTACCTCGATACGCTGCGCGCGCTGCTGCCTTGATCCTGCGCGAGGTGGTCCGCTTCGTTGCGCGGCAGTTGCGCAGGGCGCGGCTGCACTACGGCCACGGCACCTCGAATGCGCGCGATGAAGCCGCCTTCCTGGTGCTGCGCGGCCTTGGATTGCCGTTTGATGCGCCGGCCGGCCGGCCGGTGACGCCGCGTGAAGCTGCGCATGTCGAGCGCCTTGTGCGGCGTCGCATCCGCGATCGAATCCCCGTTGCCTACCTGCTGAACGAAGCCTGGCTGGCGGACCAGCCGTTCTATGTTGACCGGCGCGTCATCATCCCGCGCTCGCATATCGCCTTCCTGCTCAGGGATCTCGGGAGACCGAAGCGTGTGTTGGACCTTTGTACCGGGTCGGGTTGCCTGGCGGTGCTCGCGGCGCAGGCTTTCCCGTGCGCGTGCGTCGATGCCGCCGATGTCTCCCGGCGGGCACTCGCCGTGGCCAGGCGCAATGTCGCGCTGCACGGATTGCGCGGCCGAGTGCGGCTGTGCATGTCGGACTTGATGTCGGGACTGGGAAGGAACCGCTACGACCTGATCGTCTGCAATCCGCCTTACGTCGACGCCCCGTCGATGCGGGCGCTGCCGCGTGAATACGGGTACGAGCCGCGCCTGGCGCTGGCCGGCGGCTCGGATGGACTGGCGCTCGTCCGGGTGATCCTGCAACAGGCGTTCGAGCGCCTCGAGCCGCAGGGACTGTTGGTGTGCGAGATCGGGCGCAAGCGCAAGGCGCTGGAGCGAGCTTTCCCGCGGGTACCGTTCGCCTGGCCGCGGACCGCGGCCGGGACGGATCAGGTGTTCCTGTTGCCGCGCGAGGACCTGCCGCGCGTGGTAAATGTGGGGTGACCGATGGGACTCGAACCCACAACAACTGGAATCACAATCCAGGACTCTACCTTTGAGCTACGGTCACCATTGCGTCTGTGGCCTGCCCGGCGGGACTCGAACCCACAACCCCCAGCTTAGAAGGCTGGTGCTCTATCCGGTTGAGCTACGGGCAGCCGCCGGCTGTCCTTCTGGTCGGGGTGGAGAGATTTGAACTCCCGACATCTTGCTCCCAAAGCAAGCGCGCTACCAGGCTGCGCTACACCCCGAAAAGGGCGCCAATGATACTCTTTTCCCGGCTTGCTGCTGGGGAGGTTTTCTGCTAAAAAGGGCGCCTTTCATTTTTCCGGCCGAAGCAGGAAATGGCACTCGAACTGAGCAAGAAGAGTTTCACCCCGTACGCATCGAGGAAGGGCGAGGAGTACATGAACGCCAAGATGCGCTCGCATTTCCGCAAGATGCTCGAACAGGTGAAGGGCGAACTGTCGGAGGAGATCGACCGCACGGTGCACACCATGCAGGCCGAGGCGACGGTATTCGCCGACCCCAACGATCGCGCCACCCAGGAATCCGACATGGCGCTGGAGCTGCGCAACCGCGACCGCGAGAGGAAGCTGATCAGGAAGATCGACGAGACCATCGCGCGCATCGACGCCAACGAATACGGCTACTGCGAAAGCTGCGGCGTGGAGATCGGCCTCAAGCGCCTGGAAGCGCGGCCGACGGCGACGCTGTGCATCGACTGCAAGACGCTGGACGAGCTGCGCGAAAAGCAGGTCGCGAAGTAGTCCCGCCCGGCTAGGCCTGCTTGGCCGCCTCCGGCGCGCCGATCGCCTTCATCGACAGGCGCACGCGGCCCTTGTCATCGGCCTCCAGCACCTTGACCTTCACCTGCTGGCCTTCCTTGAGGTGGTCGGACACCGCATTCACGCGTTCGTGGCTGATCTGCGAGATATGCAGCAGGCCATCGCGGCCCGGCAGCAGCTGCACGATGGCGCCGAAGTCGAGCAGGCGCAGCACCGTGCCCTCGTAGATCTTGCCGACCTCGACGTCCGCGGTAAGCTCCTGGATGCGCTTCTTCGCCGCCTCGCCGCCCTCGGCCACGACGCAGGCGATGGAAATCGTGCCGTCGTCCTCGATCTCGATGG
>Ga0247727_10007191_pt1 | contig 21389 bp, 20 predicted proteins | sample WisWelCaveWW1625_FD_202498 | JGI IMG/M metagenome (GOLD analysis project Ga0247727, IMG submission 202498) | Biofilm microbial communities from Wishing Well Cave, Virginia, United States - WW16-25 | ecosystem: Environmental > Aquatic > Deep subsurface > Groundwater > Cave microbial mat | place... | reverse complement strand
CGCGCGTGCGCTTGGGCTTGGGGGTTGGTGGAAGACTGGTTTTTTTCTTGGTGCGTTTTTTCATACCTCACTTTATATCACAGGTTATTCGGATAGGCACTTAGCTCTACGGGACGTTTGCCTGAGAACACTTTTTTACAAAATCGCTATATCGTCGTGCGCGCGATTGGGGGCGGGGGAATGGGCGCGGTGTATCTTGCCACCGACGCGCAAATGCCCGGACAAAAATGGGCGATCAAAGAAATGAGTGTGTCGCAGTTGCAGCCGCAGGAAATTCCACAGGCGATTCGCGATTTTCAAAACGAAGCGGCATTACTCAAACGTTTGCGGCATGCCAATTTGCCGCAGGCGCAATCGGCGTTCGAGCAAAATGGGCGCTGGTATTTTGCGATGGAATTTATCGAGGGCGAAAATTTATTACAGCGTTTGAGCGCGCGCGGCAGATCGTTCGAGGAAGCGGTGGTGTTGGAATGGGCGCGGCAGTTGTGTGAGGTGTTGGAGTATTTGCACACGCAGCAACCGCCGATCATTTTCCGCGATCTGAAACCCGCAAACATCATGGTCACGCCCGCGAACCAAATCAAGTTGATTGATTTTGGCATTGCGCGTTTTTTCAAACCGAATCAAACGCGCGACACCACGCCGTGGGGTTCGCACGAATACGCCGCGCTTGAACAATTCGGCAATGCACAAACGGACGCGCGTACGGATATTCACGCGCTCGGCGCGACGCTCTATCATTTGCTCACGGGCAATCCGCCGCCGAAAGCGAGCGAACGCGCGCTCGATCCCCAACTGCTCATTTCCGCGTTGCGCGCGAATAAAAATGTTTCCGCGCGCACAAGCAGCGTGTTGGAAAAAGCCCTCGCCGTGCATCCCAATTCACGCTACCCATCGGTGCGCGAATTACGCGCTGCCTTGTTTCCAACGCCAACGCGTCCCGCGCCGCCCCGTTCAACGCAACCATCACCGACGCTGCGCCCGCCTGCGCCGCCCGTTACCGCCAAGCCCACGCCCACCGCGCAGCCATTTCATGGGACAACGGCGTCATTACAAAAAATCCAAGCGAGTGAGATTGAAACGAACCTAAACGCATTAATGCTATGGGACTTGTCCTTTCCCGCCATCAAACTTTTTCGCAAACGCGAAGCGACGCTGGTGATTCGCAATCACGCGCAGACGGCGCTGCAAGGCACCGTGCGCGCGCTCGTGCCGTGGCTGCGCGTGCCGAATGGAAATTTTAGTTGTCCGCCCGGGATTGCGGCGCAAGTGAAATTGGAAATTGATGGGAGCCAATATCCCGTGACGCAGTTGCTTGTGGAACCTTTGGAAATTGTGTGGTGAAAAAGATGCGCGCACAAACTTCGCCTCTCCTCACGTTAATCGCCGTCGTCATCGCGGGCGCGATTTTGTTTTTGCTTCTCTGCGCGGGCGTTTTCCTGTTGGTCAATCCCTTTCGCGGCGCAACACCCACCACCGCAAGTGGACGCCCCGCGACAGTCGTGGTCACACAAGTTGTCGTGATTACCGCGACGCCTGCGCCGACGAAACAAGGCGCGCCAACTGCTGCGCCATCGCAGCCGACTGCCGCGCCCTTGCAAACCATTGCGCCACCGTCCACAGTTGCGCCGACACCTATTCCCGCGACCGCAACAGCTATTCCGCCCACGTCCGTGCCGACACTCAAACCAACGCCCGCGCCGAATGATCCATTGACTTCGCTCAGTGTCTCGACCGCAAGCGGAGGGACCGGAATGCGCGTCAATGTCCGCCGCGCCGATGGTTCGCCCGCGCGGAACGTGTACGTCCAAGTGTATCGTCAAAAAGCAGATTTGAGCGGCAATCCGGTTGCGGACGAACGGGTAGAATCCGAGTCGACGGACAATGTAGGCACAGTCTTTTTTGAGCTAGCGCCCGATTCTTATGTAGTAGCAGTATCGCTGACGGGGTACGGGTACGGGGATCCATTCAATCACACCGTCGAAAGCGGTTCTGTGCGAGTGTTGGATATTTCGCTCGGACAAATTCTGGTGGGCGTGTTGGATGCCGAGGGCAAAGCAATGCAGAATCGGTACGTGCAGGTCTATTTACAAAAACCGGACCTGGGTGGAAATCCTGTGACGGATGAGCGCGTTGCTTCCGATTCGACAGACAATACAGGCGCCATTCAATTCGATTTGACCGCGGGCTATTATCGCGTGACGATCGGTGGCATTGATGGCGAACCGTATGGTGACGAGTTCAATCATCGGGTTGTAAGCGGCGAGACAAACAAAATCATTGTGCGGCTTGGACGCTTGACGATTGGTTTGCAAGATGCGAGTGGGAAACCGATTGCAAGCCGCTACGTTCAAGTCTTTCGCCAAAACCGCGATGTCGCGGGCAACATTTCACAAGGCGAACGCATCAATTCGGACAGCACCGAAAACACGGGCTTGTTGAGTTTCGATCTCACGCCGGGGAAATACATTGTCGAAATTAGTGACATTGGCAGAATGATAGACGTGCCAATTGAAAGCGGGCGCGTCACGTTTTCCAATGGCACCACATTTGAAGTGCGCTAAGCGAAAGGGGCTCTTATGTCTGCTGGCATGCAATGTCCATTTTGCGGTCACCAAAATCGCGCGGGAGTGAAATTTTGTGCCAACTGCGGCAGAACCTTGGCGTCCACGCCTCCACCCCAAACGCCGCGCCCGCCAAGTCCGCCTCCCCCGCGCGTCCCTAATCCACCACCGCAATCCCCCCCCTCTGCGCGCACACCTGCGGGTCCGCAACCTCCGCCGCGTCCGCTGCCAAATGTCGCTCAACCCGCCACGCGCAGAATCTTTGGCTTGCAGCCGATTCAGCTCGCCGTAATTGGCGCGTTAGTTGTCGGGATTTTGTTGTGCGTGACATTGATCATTCTGTTCGGACAGAATCTTTTGGTCGGCGCGCCGACGGCAACACCGACTGCAACTCTCGCGCCAACTGCAACTCCATTACCGCTTCCCGTCGCATCGCCCACCGCGCAGCTGACCATTCCAACTGCAACGGTTTTACCGCCGACAGTGATGCCTACGCCGATTCGTGAAACAGTCGTGATTGTTGTGACAGCAACGCCGCCTCCAACTGAGACACCGACAGAGACGCCAACGGAAACACCAACACCGATACCAATAGCCCCGTCCCTAACTCCGACGAATACCTCGAAACCGCCAACCAAACCGCCGCCATCGCCGCCACCGTCTCCGTTGCCACCTGATACAATATCGGGAGTTACATTGAATGCGGGACAGCCATGGTTCCAAAGAGAAATGGAAATGATCGTCACCCCCGCCAAGTTTGTGAATAACTGTCCGGATGTCGTGATGCAATTTGATGTGGAACTCAAAAACAATTCAAATCAAGATATCGTGACGAGTTTACGCGGCGGTGACTTTAAATTGGAAGATGATCACCAAGCCCCGCAGCAAATGAAATTTCGGTTTGATGCGCCACCCGGCGATTGCACAAACTATGCAAACATGTCCGATTTGAGTTATCCGGGTCTCGCACCGCAGCGATCGGTCAAATTCACGATTCAGGTGCCGGGCAATATCATTCCGCCGGAAGTAACCACGTTGTACTTTTCCGTAGCGCGCGCAGGACGCATCGAAAACGCGCGCTGGAAATTTGATGTGCAGCGTTAGTGCTAGACCTTTGAGGTTTCGACGCGAATGACTCGTTCGCCGCGTCGCGCGTAAAAACCTCGAAGGTCTCGCACACCGCGCAAAATTCCATGCTTGCCTGTCCCGCCTGCCAAACCCCCAACCGTCCCACCGCGCGTTTTTGCGTCAAGTGTGGGACGAATTTGATTGTTGTCGCGCAAGCGGCAAATGTGGGTGCGGCTGCATCTGTCGCCTCCCCACAAACGCCGGGGTGGACACCCGCCGCCCTGCCCGTCACACCCCAAGCTGCCGCGCCATCGAACGCGGCGGCGCAAGGGGCGGCATCCTCCACCGCGCGCACCATTGCAAACAAAATCGCGCACGGCATCGCACGCGTGTTTTATCACATTGGACGCGGGTTGACGTTGGGCGGACGCGCGGCATACGCGGATTTATTTTCACCGGACGAAATTGCGCGCGGACTCGTGATTACGGTGGATCGGCGCAGTCGTCCCGCGCTCATCGAACCGGGTTTTATCATCTGGCTTGTCGCGTGGATTATGTTCGGTTTGATTCGGTTGCTGCCCGATTGGTGGAGCATAGCTGCTTTTATTTTGATGTATGTTATTTTGCTCGCCCTTGCGCTGCCCGGCTGGCGCTTTTTGGGCATGTCGCGTTTGAGTGTGGATACCTTGTTTCAATTCGCGCGCACATTCAAACGCGGCGCGCAGCCGCACTCTCAATTTACATTACAAACCCCACAAGGACATGTTGCCGTCACCGTACGCGGCGCGTTGCGCGGGACGATGCAATCCGTCGCCGCAGGACAAACGAAACGAGTCCCGTTCAACGACGCTGGCACCATGCTGGCGGTGAATCACCTCGTGCGCGTCTGGGGCATGTATGAGGGCAACCTGTTGCGCGCGTGGCAAATCGAATTTTTGGAACTGAACGGCGCGCCCGCGTCCGTGTGGCTGCGCGCGCCACGCGTCTTGCCCCTGACCGCCGCGTTGTTGATTCCGTTGACGTTTTGGTTTGGTGTATCTATTTTTCTCACCTTGGTCAATAACCAGTAGCTGTGATGAACGGCTCATCCGATTTTACACCTCCAAGGAGGACGAAATGGCAGAGCAACTAAACAAACTCTTTACGATATTTATCTCTTCTACTTTCATGGATCTCAAGGAATACCGTGAGGCAGCGCGTTCTGCAATCATGAGTATGCGAAACCACGTAAATGACATGTTTTATTGCGCTGCGGATGAACGGGAGCCTGCCACTCTTTCCATGGATGAGGTTCGAAGTTCAGATTTGATAATTCTGATTGTTGCACATCGTTACGGCACAATTCCATCGGGGGAAACCCGAAGCATCACTGAAATGGAATTTGATGCTGCAATGGAATCTAATATTCCCGTGCTTGCTTTTTTCATTGAGAAAGACGCGGATTGGGCTACATCTAAATTTGAGTGGCAGCAATATGAAAAGCTGTTGGCATTCAAGACCAAGATCGAGCAACGAGTCACAACCAAATACTTTACGACTCGAGATTCACTCGCCGCTCAAGTTACAACAGCAATCGCAAATTTTGACAAGCGCCATCGTTCTGAAATTTGGACGGCGAAGCGATGGACTCCAACGATTACTGCCGCAACTTCCAAGAGTTTAGATTCGCTCACTGATTTTTATATGCATATCGGTGAAGCAGAGGATGGACTTCCGCTTCTTCTTGAGATTTCGCGATCAGATAGTCTCAACAGTTTATTGTCAGAAATCGCCAAATTGTTTGGAACTCTGGAAAATTCGGGCATAGCCAGTTCGCTTGATTCGTATCTAAACCGCAAGCGACTACTAAAAGATGCGGAAGAGGTGTGGAAGACGAGAGGTATCTTCAAGGTTTCTTTGCCGTCAGGGGCAGCACCCAACTGTTACGTCACAAAAAAACAGTGACAAGCTTGTTGTCTTCTTCGGTCTTGGCATCGCTGTTACCAACACCAGTTCAAGGTGATGACGCGCCCATGTCAATGGTAAGAACTGGAACTCAAACATTGACGAGTTTGGGAATACTTGACCGTAGAGTGCAATCCACCGGCGGGCAGAATCGCTTTCTCGCAATCTCTGTGTCTGGCAATGAGAGATTGGTTGTGGGCAAACCTGGTACTAACGTTAAACAACACCCATATTGGCATGATTTCATATTTGAATCATTTAAGGGTTTCTCAGGATGTGAATATGAAATCTGGAATCTTGGTCTAATGATGTCGAAAGGCGAGATCGGTTCTTTTCAACTGAATCTAAAACAGTTTTTTGACCCAATCATGGATGATAATGGAAAGGCAAATCTTCGTATCATTTTCAAAATGAGTCGGCGTTCAATTGGGCATGCAATCAAGCTCATTCTGGAAAAAGTTGAGAGTGAATTCCACAAGCAAAAGATTATTCACGGCGATATAAAACCCCACAATTGTCTAACCAATTCAGAAGGTGTCTTTCTGATTGACAGTTTGCAGTTGAAGCAAGGAGAAATATCGCCAGCGGTGAGCCCGTTCTGGGGCGCTCCAGAGCAAGTTGCGTTACGCCCTGTTACAACAGCAACAGACATTTATCCAATTGGCTTGATGCTGGTGAGTCTTGTCAAAGGGCAAGTAACGGGAGAGGTTCTCCGCTATCAACTCCCATCCGATCAGAGAAACAATTCAATTGTTTCTGTAATCCGAAATCCCTTTGTCTATCTTGATACGCAGAAGGGAATTATCCAAGGTGAAGGGTTAGAGCCGTGGATGAAGTTTTTGGAAAAGTGCTTGCGATATGATCCACGAGAACGCTACACAAGTGCCGCTGAATGCGCTTCTGACTTGCGATGGCTGTTGGACAATCATCCCCCAAACGGATCTGTTGAATTAGAATTGCAAAGGGGAGAATTACAGATGGCGCGCCTACCCAATGGGGCTGATGCAATATGTCGGATCCTTAGGGATAGCGCATACGGGAATATGCCAGTGCCTCCATATCCGATTCCCGTTCGTCCGAGACTTGGTTATGGATCAATGTCCTGCCCAAGCTGCGGTACTACAAACGCGCCTGGTGCCGCGTGGTGCGATAATTGTGGTTCAGATTTTGGATAGTCAGCCGTGCCCGACACTACCCTCATCATCAACAACATCGTCAACGCCTATTTGCGTTTGCGCGAGGCGGGGGCGAATTTGCGCGCGGCGCAGACAGCATACGTACGCGAGTTGGAAAATGAATCCAAGCGCAGTGTATCTCGCGCCGAGATGGAATTTCAACGCGCGACGAATGAGGCGCAGCAGAAAAAAATGCAGCGGCTGGCGCAGCTGGACCAACAGTGGCAGGCGAAACAAGCGAGCATCAAACGCGATCTGTTTGCGGCGACCAGGGCGCTCGATTTCATTGCGGCGGATTGGAACATGCCCGAGTGGAATTCGTTTGCCTTGCACAATGGCGCGGTGCCGAATGGCGTGCGCGTGGGCGCGTTCAAACTCAACACCCCGTTCAAACTCGCGCCGATTCCCGCGCTCGCGCCGCTCATTGGACACAAACATGTTTTGATTGCCTATCACGGCGCGATGGCAGAGACGGCGAATCAATTGCTGCAAGCCACCGCCCTGCGTTTGGCGGCGACATTTCCCGTGGACGCGTTTCGTTTCAGTTTCATGGATGCCGATGGGTTGGGCAATAATTTACGCGCGTTTCTCACGCTGCCCGAACTGGTGCGCGGTGACGATATTGTGGCGACGGAACGCGAAATCGAAGACGAACTCGCGCGCATTTCCGCGCACATCAAGAATGTGATTCAAACGCGGCTCTCGTCCAGTTTCAACACGATTGAAGACTATAACGACAAACTCGGCGATGTCTCGGTGCCGTATCAATTCGTCGTCATTGCCAACTTCCCAACGCACTTTACAGACCGCGCCGCCGATCACTTGACGAGCATCGCGCAAAACGGCATGCGCGCGGGCGTCTATCTGATCGCGTCCGCCGATTTGGACAAAAAGCCGCCGCACAATTTTGAATGGAATACGCTGCACAACCTCGCCACCGTCGCCCTCATTCAAAGCAATGACGAATGTACGTGGAACGATCCCGATTTTCCTAAAGTAACGATCACGCCCGATCGAATGCCGCCGCCCGCGTTGACGAAAACGATTTTGGAAACGACGGGCAAAGCGGCAGTAACAAAGGGCGGCGTGGGTTTGAAATTTTCCAAAATTGCGCCGCCGCAGCCGTGGTGGAATACGCCGAGCGCGGAATTTCTGTCCGCGCCGCTGGGATTCAATGACAAAGGACTGATTCACGAATTTCGCCTTGGACTCGCGAATGATACTGTGCATCACGCGTTGGTGGGCGGACAGACGGGTTCGGGCAAGACCAACATGCTCCATGTCTTGCTCATCAATCTCTGTCTCAAATATCATCCGGACGAACTCGAACTGTATCTCGTGGATTTCAAAGAGGGCGTCGAATTTCAAGAGTACGCGAAAATGAATTTGCCCCATGCGCGCGCGGTGGCGATTGAAACCGAACGCGAATTTGGGCTTTCGATCCTGCATCGCTTACAACGCGAAATGGAATCGCGCGGCAAACTTTTTGGCGCGGCGGGCGTTCAAAATATTCAAAACTATCGGGCGAACACCAACAAGCGCATGCCGCGCCTTTTGCTGATCGTGGATGAATTTCAAGTGTTGTTTGACGAAGATGATGCGCTGGCGCAGCAAGCGGGGAATGTGCTCGCGGATTTGGTCAAACGTGGGCGCTCGTTCGGGATTCACATTTTGCTTTCCTCGCAAGAGCCGCCGCGCAATTTTGCGAATGGGCGCGCGGTGTATGGACAAATGGCGCTGCGCTTGTGTTTTCAATGCCAACCCGATCACGCGCGCATGATCTTGGGCGACGAAAATGACGCGGCAAAATCATTGGAACGTCCGGGCGAAATGTTTTATAACGAGGACAATGGCAAGCCCGATAAAAATGTGTTTGTGCGTGTGGCGTACTTGCCTCCGGCGGAACGCGCAGCTGCGTTGGACCAAATTCAAGCGCTGGCGCAGACCAACAACTTTTCGCGCGTCGAACCGCTCGCAGTGTTCGAAGGCGCTGCGCCCGCGCAGCTGTTGGACAACGCGGAATTTCGCAGACAACTGTGGAGTCCGCAATACAGCGTAGCCCCCGCGCCGCTGCTCGCGCCGCTCGGTTCTGCCATCGAGATCAAAGCGCATACCACAGCTGCTTTGGAACGACAGGCGCGCTCTAATTTGCTGATCATCGGTTCGGAAGAAATCTATGCGCGCGGCATGATGGCGGGCGCGGTATTGGGCATTGCGGCGCAGCGTTCGCCGCGCGCTGCCGTGTTTTATGTGCTGGATTACGGCAAGCCCGATGTGGACAATGGCAACATTTTTCAACACATCAAACAGGTTATTCCGCATACCATCGAATTGATCGAGCGCGTCAAAGCGGGCGAGGCACTCGAACGCTTGAATCGCGTTGTCACAAAACGCGCGACGACGAGTGGCAATCACTCGCCCCAAATTTTTTTTGTGATCTTTGGCGCGCATGGTTGGCGTGAACTCAAAAGCTCGGACCCGTACATGCCGTCCGAGTTGTCGCAGACATTGACGCACATTATTCAAGAAGGTCCCGATGTGGGTTTGCATACGTTGGTGTGGGTCAACTCGCTGCCCGATTTCGAGCGCGCGTTTCAACGCAAGGGCTTGGAATTTTTTGATTTGCGCGCGGCGACCTTGCTGCCGCAAAACGACGCCATGAATTTTTTGGAAAATGCCGCCGCCGCGAAATTGGGTCCGAACCGCGCGGTCTTTCGTTCGCAAGATTGGCAAACGGGACGCCTCGAAAAATTCAAACCATACGCGCTGCCCAACGCGGCGGCATTGGAACAAATGCGCCAGCGTTTTGCGCGCAAAACAACATCGTAGGACAAATTTGTAATTTGTCCTGTCACGCGAGACAAATTACAAATTTGGCTTACCTTTCAAGGAGACACGATATGGCACAACAAGTTCAAATCGATCTCGACGAATTGATCACGTTTATCGGCGCGCTCCGCGCCTACAACAGCAAACTCAACGGCGATTGGGGTCAACTCAAGGGACGCTGGTCGAGTTTGCGCGACACGTGGCGCGATCCCGAGTGCGATAAATTTTTGGATGCAGGCGGTTGGCAGCAAGTGATCCAAAGCATGGAACGTTACCTCGCACAAGCGGATCAATACGTCACCCATTTGCAGCGCAAAGCGGAACCACTGCGGCAGTATCGCGGATAGGGACATCCCTTGTGGTTGTCCTAAAGGATTATTGAAATGAGTAATCCAATCCAAATTGATCTTGACGAGCTCAAAACGTTCATCGTCACGCTCAAAACGTTTAATGGAAACTATGCCGCAAATTGGGAACAGACCAAAGCACGCTGGCAATATCTGCTGCATACCTGGAATGATCCCGAGTGCGCGAAATTTCTCGACGCGGTGGGATGGGCGCAGGTTCAACTCGAAATGGAAAGGTATCTCGACCAAATGAAGAGCTATGTCTCTTGGTTGGAACAACGCGCCACGCCATTAATGGCATATCGGGAAGATTACAGCGGGAGTGGTTCGAGTGTCTCTGCGCCAACGAGCCCAACTCCACCCGTTACACCACAGCCGCGTCCCATCGAAGGAGTCGAACGATATGGCGGTAGCCCCGAAAACAAGTTGGGATAAAAGGAAAGTGACACATGCCCAGCCCAATTGAAGTTGAACGCGAATCCTTGATTCGGCTCAATGACGAAATCAAACGCAAGCGCGCGGAATGTCCGCGCGCGTTCGAGCAAGCGCACGCGGCGATCACTGCGATAGGTGAAAAGTTGACCGAGGCGCATAACACGTGGCTGCGCGAAACGGAACGACGCGCGCAAGCCCTCGCCGCGTGCCGCAGCGCGGTACGTCGCGATGCGCCGCCGCCCGATTGTTCACGCGAAGAGTATGCTGTACAGCAAGCGCGGCAGAATCAACGCAAAGTGGAAGAATTGCGCGCGCGTTTGCAAAGTCGCGCGGGAGAATTTCGCGCGGCGGAAAATCAATTGAACGGCGCGCTCGAACGCACTGCGCCCCATGCCACCGCCACGCTGGATCAGAAAATTTCTGATCTGGGGCAATATCGCGGGATTGGCTAACCAACCATGTCTATCCGCAACGCACAGCAAACAATCGAATACGAATGGCGACGGTTGGACGCCCAGTGGAGCGAAACGCGGAGTTTGTGGCGCGACATGCAGCAATATAATTTTGAAACTTTGTTTTACGCGCCGCTCGAAAAACCGTTGTACAACTATCTCGAAGCGCTCCAAATTTTGGACAGCGATTTGCAGCGGATCGAAAACGAGATTCCGAGGATTTGAAGCGATGGCAAATTCAGCGAGCGATACGTCAGCCGCGCGTAAAACATATGCCGCCGTTCTGACCGCGCTCGAGACCGCAACGCGTTGGCAGAAACAACAAGCGGATCAAGCACTCACCGATCACGAAACGGCGATCCACGCGGCGGAAACCGCGCAGCGCGCGGAACAAGCGCAAGCGCAAAAACAATTGCAAGAGGGCACTACGCAGGCGACCAAGCTGCGCGACGCGGTGGAAGAGATTGTGACCAAGGGGGATCGTTTGTATGGGAACGCGAATCTTGGCAAAAACAAACCCGCGCTGCCCGCCCTACAACCGCGCCTAATGCCGCAGCAGGTTCCCGCGCAAATGCTCGAACAGTTTCAAGACCAAGCTACGCAAGCGTTCGATACGCTCGAACATGAATTGAAAGAATTGGAGCGCGCGCGCGTCGCCAACATGCTGCAACGGCGCAATGTGATCATTGCCGCGGCGGTACTGATCGCGATCTTGGTGGTGGTGGTTGGGGTGTTGATGGTTGGGCAGTGAGACAGCTCGCAAGGAAAGGGAGGTTACAATGAGCAATGATTGGCATGCAACCGTCTCGGATTTTAGTTCGAGGAACTATCAACGACAGGTGGACGCGGCGAATGCGGAAGCGCGGCGGGCGCAATCTGCGTTGCGTCAAGCAGAACGGGAGCTGCAAGAAAATGAGCGTCGTGTGGATCGCCTTGCGCGTCAAATGGCGGAGGGGCAAGCCGAGATGGAAGAACTCGGTTACACGATTGCGGACTTGGGCGCGCAACAAAACGCAGACCGTCGTCGGATTGAACAGAATGATGCAATGATTACGAATCTGCGCGCGGGCTTGGAAGAACAGAGTGAGGAACTCGCGAGCGTGAATCAGCAAGTCGCGGTGCTTGAGCAAGAATCTACGTTGGCGCGACAACGGATTGACCTCAACACGCGCCAGATCGGACAGCTGGAACAGGGGGTCGCACAAATTAACGCACAGTTGGAAGCAGAACGCGCGGCGCTTGCCCAAGATCGTCGTTCCCAAGAAGCGGATGTGCAAGCGCAAACCGAGTTGGCAGCATTGCTGCGAAATTCACTCGATCCCGCGCGGGTACAGCAATTTGGATATGAGAGTGCATACACTACCGCGCTCACAACACTTGCTCATGCGGAAGAAAGCACACGCCTCGGGCGCTTGGAAGCGGCGCGCGCGACGTATCAAGAAGCCCAGCGCGCCTTTGTCCAAGTCGCGCGCGATGTAGGTACGCGGGAACGGGAGTACAATCGTTACCGTCATCGTTGTCAAGCAACATTGAAACATCTTGAAACCGAGTTGGCGCGCGCGGAAACTGACGATATGCTCTTTTGGCATCGCGCGGATTATCGCGCGTTGCAAGCGCGTGTCCACGCGCTCACGCAGCGGGTGGAACGCGGCGAATTTGATCAGGCGGGACGCCCCGAACAAGTCATTACAGCGTTGGAACAATTGACCAATGAGGTTGCGGCGCGCCAGCAAGAGGTCTCGACATTGGAACGCCAACTCATCACCACGATTCAACAGGCGCAAACGCGCGTCGAAATCATGCAAAAGATGATGAGCTCGTTAATGGAAGTTTGGGGGGATAATCAATTCGCAATTTCCTATGGTTACGAGGATAAAGAAGATCCCAAGACAACACTGAAAGTTCAAACGGTGCGCCCGAATCGTCCGAATGTGACGCTCTATATGGAGTTGGATGGGGCGTTTCAATTTTCGTGGACAGGGTATCCCGGTATGGAGTGTGCGCGTGATATTGATCAATTCACCGCGAAACTAAAGAGTCAGCATCAACTTTCGCTTGCGGTTAGCAGCAGTACCCCCAAACCGGGGCAGTCCAATCCCGATCTGGGTCCGCAAGGTCCGGGCGTCATGACATTGGTCGAGATGGAGCAAAAGGGGACGGTGGACAAGGCATATCAACGCGGGTGAGGCACAAATGTCAAACATACGACGCGAGTGGCTTGAAAAGATTGACGCGCTCTACAATCCCACACGGCGCTTGGCGCGCGCGGGGGTGATTCGTCTTAATGGCTTGATTGATGATCGTTTTTATTACAATCATCAATATCCTTCTGTCGAATTGCCGCAACTCTTGGCGGAACATTTCCGCGACAAGGTGGATATGTTTGTCTGGTTCAAATGGGGTGTTGGGCTACAATACGAGTTTGACCGGATCACAATGACGAACATGCCCATTGCGGGACAGCCGCCGAGTGGAATCAATGCCCGCGATCCCTTAACCGCGTTGCAACAAGCCCAACATGCACAGCAAGCGAATCAAGGACGACGTGGAGGCGGACGCTTTGCGAATAATGCGCCCGAGGCCTTGCAAACGGTGGACGAGCATTTGCGCGGGTATGCCAACCGCCGCATTGTTGCCCTTTTTCATCAAACCAACTGGGATTTTCCGGGGAGAAATCCAGAGCATCAAAATCTGGTTCCCCAGATTATGGATTGGCCCAAAATTTGTTTGGGCAAACATCTTGTCATTTTTTCGAGCGAGCCGCTGGCGGACTGGGTTCGATCTTTTTTCAAAGGAAGCACCGTTGATTTGAGCGTGACAGGTCCTACCAGTGCCGAAATCAAACAGCGGCTGACTTTTGAGTACTTGACCAAAGGAGAAAAATTTTTTGATTGGCAGCAGCTGGATCCGGTGGCGCGCTTTTTTGAAAAGACGTTCGGCAGCACGAGCGGTCCGAACGTTGGCTATCATTCCTTTGTTGTGCAGCAGATCGAAAATCGCGGCACAACCACTTATGATAAAGAGTTTCTCGACAACCAACCGACGAGCGCGGTGGATTATCATAAAATTGATGTGGAGGGCTTCAAGAGGCATCTGGATGAGAACATCATCGGGCAGGATAAAATAAAAAGCTGGGCTGTGGGACGTCTCAAAGAGCTTCAAGTGCTGGGCGTGCCAAGTAATCGCCCGCGACCTTTGCCCGTCATCGCCGAGCTGTTTGCAGGACCTTCGGGTGTGGGCAAATCCGAACTCGCGCGCGTCATTGCCAAGTTTGTTTTTGATCGTCCCCCCTTAATCATTGCTGGGACAGAGTATCAATTGGAGCATGAAGTTGCCAAGCTGCTCGGCGCTCCTCCAGGGTATGTGGGTTTTGGACCTGGAGAACTGACACGTTATTTACAAACCATCCCTTATGGTTTGATCTTATTGGATGAATTTGAAAAATGCCACGAAAGTCTTCAATTGTTTTTTATGAATGCAATGGATCAAGGCACCACTACCACACCCGACGGATTTCAGCTAAACTTTGGAAATACAATTGTGATTGCTACTTGTAATACAGGCGCGAGCGAAATTGACGATCAACTCGGAAGTCAGAACCTTACGACGCAACAGCGCGAGGATGCGTATCAACGTATTATTCAGCGGACCTTTAATAATGCCTTGCTTGGACGCTTTGAGGGGATTCGTATTTTTGACATGCTTTCCGAACAAAACCGCCAAGATATTGCGCGGCTCTGCGTGACACGTTTTGTCAAAGAAAATCGGGAGGCGTACATGATGCCCAATTTCGCAGTCAACGCGACGGAAAATTTTTACCGCGAGCTGTTGGCGCGATGCCCAAGTGAATTTGGAACGCGTAGAATTCAGAAATTGGTCGAATCCATTATGAAACCCATCTTGATCGCGGTACGTCAAAAAACCTCTACCACCGCCGAGCCAATCAAACTCGATTGGGAAGCCGAGTTTCCCACGATGGATCAACACCCCATCCACATATAATTGTGATACCCTTTCTTAATCTCGCCGACCACCTCTCCCATTTTGCCGTCTCGACCCTCAACGGTCCCGGCTTGCGCTATGTGTTGTTTGTGCAGGGGTGTTCGCATCGCTGCACGATGGATTGTTTGAATGAGGAATATATTGTTCGCAAACCGCGCGTGCTTGTGCCCGTGACAGAGGTGGCGGAATATATCTTGGAACTCAAACGCACGCGCGGGATTGAGGGCGTAACGTTTCTGGGCGGGGAACCTTTTGATCAGGCGGAAGCGTTGGCGGAATTGGGTGCGACACTGCGCCAAGCGGATTTGTCGGTCGTGACATATACCGGATTTTTGATCGAGTACCTTCGGAAAAAACCGCGCGCGGGCTGGTTGGAATTGTTGGCAGTCACCGATCTGCTCATTGATGGTCCGTTTCTCCCGCAATATTATTCCGATACGCTGCGATGGCGCGGCTCAAGCAATCAACGGCTTATTTATTTGTCCGCGCGATATGACGCGCAATTGATCGAAGCGCAACCATTGGAAAAAGGATTCAACCTCATCCTGCGCCCGGATGGCACGGTCAAACTATCGGGCATGCAAAGCAAACGGCAAGCGGAAGGATTGATGCAGACCTTGCGCGACAAGGGAGTGATCCAATAATGTCCGCCGAATTGTACGAGACCCTCAAGCGCGCCTATTGGGACGCGCACACGCGCGCAGATCAAAGAGAGATGTGGCGAAGATTGCGACAAGTGCTGGTTCAGATCATGCTCGCGCGCCAGCAAAACGATCGCGCGTTCGAAAAACCCTGGTTCGACCTGCTGACCTTTTGGATCAAGGAATTGGCAGGCACCGCTGCGGCGTTGGATCAGGTTTTGCAAGAGTTGATCCAAAACACCGAAACAGAAAATCACGCCATCCAGCAGCAAGGTCAAACCGCGCGCGCCGCCAGCGCGCGTCTGCGGCAAGCCATGGATACACGCCAACAATGGATCGAACGTCTCGCGTTGGCAGTGGACGTGCAGCGTTTGGAAGCCGACCCACGTTGGGACGCGCACACGCGCGCGGCGGACGCGCAAAGTCAGGCGGAAGCGGGGGCGCGTGAAATTGCCGCGCGCGAAACGGAATTGATCCAGCGCGCAGAAATTTTAAGGAAGCAACTCGATGGATGAGCAGACAGTCCGCGCTCATCTGGCGCGCCTCGAACAACTCGCGGTTGAACGCAAGACTCTCGTTGCGGCAACTTTAGCCGCGCAGCAAGAGTTTGAGCAGCTGCAACACGCCAAACAAGAATTGGATACCGTCGCGCAAGAATGGTTCGCGCAGTTGGCCGAAGAGAAAAAAAGCGCGGCCTCCCAAACCCGCGACACGTTGTTGCGCCGTCAAGCCGCGCTGCAAGCCCAACTCGAGCAGTGGGAGACAGGCGACGCGGCGGAGGCACCAATGGATGCCGCGCCATGGCTTGCCCAAAGCGAACACATCGCCGCGCGCCGCGCGGTGTTGAAGCAAATTGAAACGCAGCTTGTGCAAGTGGAAGAGTTGGCGGGCCGCGCGCGGGAGGTGGCCGCACAGCGCGCGTTGATCAAGCAAGTGGAGGATACGCGCGCCGCGTTCGAGCAAACCCAACGCGCCGCACCAGCGGTTCTCACCGCGTATCAAAATCTTTTGGCGCTCAAGGACGAACTCAAAGCGCGTCAGGCACTGCGCGATCAAATTGTAGAGACGATCAAGGCACTGGACAAAAATCTGCCCGATATCGCACAAGGCGACTGGGTTGCACTGGTACTTGCGGACAGCGATGATTTTCCATCTCAATACGGGGCGCGGCGCGGCAGCTTGAAAGGGGCACAGGGCCAAGCGCAAACCGATGCGGATCAGCTCGCAACGCGCCAAGCCGCGCGCACATTGGAATTGCTGCCCCTGCGCGCCAAACTGCAAACAATGGAAACACAACAGCGCGCGCATGACGACTCGTTCAAGAATGAGGGGCAAGAGATCACGCTGTGGAGCGAGCAGCTGTCGCGCTTGGGGATTTCGATTCCCAGCCCGAACATGGACGCGCTGCAGAATTGGCAGCTCGAATTGTCTGCCAAGTTTCAAGCGTTGAATGAATTTGATCAAACGGAAGTGGAAGGGCAAGCTCGCAGCACTGCTCCGAAAGAATAGACCTCTTGCAAAAGTACGCGTTCTAATTCGTACAAGCTGAAACCAAGTTAGGCAATCGCGAATCCCTCAATGCTTCGGGACAAGTTCTTTGCGAATAAAAATACAGATTCGCGAAGATTCGCAAAGATTCGCGGTTCGGTTGGACTTTTGCAAGAGGTCGAATGAGGCATGACTTTGAACGAGCTCACTGATATTCTCGATCACATCACGGCGTGTCTCAAGGATGCGACACAATCGCCTGCCATCCTTGAATCGGCTGTGCAGCAATATGCACAACGCCTCGCACAGACCGAACAAAATCTGCGCGCGCTGGATCCGGCACAATTGCAAAAGCAAGCGGCGCATTTGCAACGCGTGCGTGAGCAATGGCAAGCGCAATTAGACGCGGCGCAAACGCTCGGCGCGGAAAAAATTGCGGATGCGCGCGCGGAGACGCAGCGCGCGTTGGATGAAATTCAAACCGCCGCGTATTTGGAACGCGTGCGCCAAGACCTTGACGAAAAAGTTGCCGAGACCCAGCACTTGCGCGATCAGATCACGCAGGCAAAAATTCAAGGCGCGGCTTGGACGCGGCAGCTGGAGGCGCTGGCTCAAGAAGAACGCGCGGCAAGGGATGAGATTGCGCGTTTGGAAAAAATGCAAAAGGGTTGGGAGGATCGCGCGCGCCTGCGCGCCCTGCGGAACGAATGTCTCGACCTCGCACAAAAGATTTCCGAGGTAGAACGAAAATGGCATGCCAAGATGGGCTAACGAACATTTGAGAACAGATTATGAATGAGCAAGCCGTCGTCCCGACGTGGATCAGCGCGTTGTCTGATCCCGCAACACCAACTGTAGTGGTGGAGCTCCATCGCACGCGTCTCGCGCGCGTCGTTTTGATGCCGTCCCCAATCTGGATGTATGTGATTGATGAGCAGCGTCACAACCAATCCATCCTTGTCAGCCTGACGTGGAAAACGTTATGGGATGATGCCTATGCCAAGGCATCCACAAAGCAAGATATTGATTATCTGAATAATTTTGGATACAACCCTGAGGGTGTGTTTGATGTGCGCACCAAGTTAGCTCAAGAGCTGCAAAAAATTTTGCCGAATCTTGCGCGCGCGCCTTCCACCTCAATTCTCATCATCGGCAGCTTTGCGCGTTTTCCCATCATCGGAAAAACGCTGCGCCCCCTCGTCGGACGTGGCGACGCACTTGCATTTCGGGATGACCTGCGCTTACCGGATGATTTGCGCGTGGCAACCGTGCGCGCGCAGATCGCGCAGCGGTTTCCACCACGCGCGCCCGCAACGTATTTTCTCTCGACGCTCAAACCGATCTTGAATGAAACGGAAACGAAATTTGAGCTGGAGCGTGTTCCGCTCGTCACGAAAGGCGCGCCGCCGCCGGTGTTGGATGGCACAATGCCAAACGTTGGCGCGCTGCCACTCTTTCGCGTGATCCCCGCGCCCGGCGAAAATCCTGTGCCGCTCTATTTGATTCTGCGCGATGGAGAATTAAAAGCCGCGCAAGTGTTTCAGGTCAACCCAACATCGAACATGCTCAAGCTCAAGTGGTGGCTGGATTATCCTTCGGGTCAATTACAAGTGCGGGCGCTCGATCTTGCCAAGAGCAGCGCGCCGGCGAACGCGGATAATTCTTTGCGCGAGGTTGATGTTCAACAAGCCGACACCCTGGAAAAATTGCCGACGCTCCGATTGACGCGTCAAGTTGATCTCGTTTTCATTTTGGACGGCACGCTGCGCCGCAAGGTCAAAGGGGAAGAGGGCGACGAATGGCTCCCCGATCTAGAGCCAGACAAGAATTTTTTGCAAACGCTGCTCAAGCAAGTGGAGCAAGAGACGCAGCTTGATCTACACTGCGGAATGTGTTTGTATGGCGACAATAAAAAGATCACGGGCAGCGCGTATGCGTTTCGACCATTTCCGCTGGCGGCGCTTAATGATTCACAGCGTTGGCTGGAGCAATGTTTGACGAACGCGGCAACAGCGGATTGGGATTACGAAGCGCTGCTCGAAAACGCCCTCGCGTGGTCGAATCCCATCAATCGCAATTCCAACGCGGGTTGGCGTCCGAACGCGGAAAAGTGGTTGATTGTGATCGGCTATGCGCCACCGCATCCCTTTCAAGGACGCGATGTTTATGATCCCAACGTTCCGTTTAGTTACGACAAATATCGGTTCAAGCACGAGCCCATGACATCCCCAATTGATTGGCTTGAGCAAATTCAACAGTTGCGCCAGCAAAAGGTTCACACGATTGGCATTTGGGTGCCGTATCCCGAGATTGATCTCAATCATCCATGCAAACATTATTCCCGCGATGTGTGGCAATACATTGGCTACGAAAGAGGGCACTATTTTGTCAATCTCGAAGAAACCCATGTGCCGCCGATTGCGAAACTCATCAACGAGTTCTTTGAACGACGCTATTTGCCGTCGCAGCCGGTCCAACTGCCTGTCACCAAACAAGCACACACCAAAGACTACAGCATCCGCAACACATCTCTGTAGGGGTAGGATTGGCACAAAGTCATCCGGTACTAAAGAGTCAGCACGCCCTCGTGCGGCATGGGTCGCAAATTCCGCATCGGGGGATGCTCGCTCGACGCGGCAAACGCGACTTTGTGCCAGCACTGCCTGTAGGGGCCATCCCTCGTGGTTGCCCGCCGTGTAGTTGCCCGATTTTGTGCGAGATTAAATATGGAGCAGTTCTATGTCAAGTATTCCAACGATTCCAGCCGGACCTCCGTTTCCGCGTCACTCTACGGCAGAATTGCTCTTGGCGAACCAAAGCAACTCCCCTCCAAATATCACCGTAGGAATCTGGGGACCAAGAGCGGCGGGCAAGACAATGTATTTTTATGCGCTCGATTTTCAGCTCTCTGCGGTAGCAGAGCATTTAAAAGTGTGGACGATGGCGCCCAAGAACGCCGAGGCGAGCGAGCTATTAAAGGACGCGGCTAAAACGATTGACTCGCATCTGTTTCCAGTCCCTACGCGGCGCGATGTGCCGGTCAGTTGTGTGTTTGAGTTTGTCAAGCGCCAAGCCAGAGGGACAGACACTTTATATCGAATGGATGTGATGGATTGGAGTGGCGAAATCTATACAAAACCTGGTAACTACGGAGAACAATTGCTGGCGTATTTGGGACGCTGCACGGGGCTCTTGTGTTTGATCGATCCGAACCATAATCCCAACGAACCGTTCATGGCGTATCTCGTTTCACTCCTCTATGATCTCCAGACGCAAAAACAGGTCAACCATATTGACACCCGTATCGCCTTTTGTTTGACCAAAATGGATGAGCCGCGCCACCGTCGCTGGCGGGGCAAAGAAGAACAATATATTGTTGAGCTGCTTGGTGAACCCCTCATCAAAAAAATCAAAAGCGTTTGCGCGTCCGGAAACTTTCGTTTTAATTTCGGCTGTTCGGCGGTGGGCTTTTATCCGGGGAGCAATCCGCCGCGCTCCAATTCCGGGATTGACTTTTCTGGCAAAGGGATCATTTATGATGTGAAACACATCGAGCCGTTCGGGGTCTTTGAGCCCCTTGAATGGTTGTTCCAGAGTTGAGAAAGCAGGATGCCATGAATACTCAAGCAGGGCTCGCGCAGTTTGCACATGGCAAACTCATTGATGGTGGACGCGATGTGCGCGGGTATACGATTGTCGCGCGCTCGGAGGGGCTGCCGCCAGAGAGTGAGTTGGAACGCGCGCGCACGCTGTCCGATGTGGGACAGCCGAAGGATTTGGGCAGCTATGCAGGTTCGGATGCAACGTGCATTTTGGAGGGGTACGCTGTTGCCGCGCGCTGGCAGCGCAGTCCGCGCGAATATGATCGTGGTTATTTCCCGCAAGAGCATTACATCTTGATGCCGCGCGCGATGTTCGCTGCGCTCGGCAACAACTTTGCCTATGTGCTTGGTTTGCTCCCCGACGAAATTCCTTGGCGTTCGCACGATGAAACGCTTGCGACGCTCGCTGCGCCCACACGCGCACGCGCGAATGAATTGAGCCGCGCGGACGCGGTGCTTGCGCGCTTTGGCGATCAGCTGTATCGCGTCCTCGAACTGGCGCTCAACAACCAACCGTTTTGTATCGTCCCCACCGAAAATGCGGCGGACACGCTCGATTTTCTCCAAACGGTCAACCTCATGCTCCCGCCCGCCATGCGTTTGGATTTTACGTGGGCGCTCAATGTTCAAAATCCAAAACGCTGTCACGCGCGGCTGCAAGTGCTTGGCGCGCGCGCGACGGGCACAGAAAATTTGAACCAAGTGCGTTTGGGCGCGCCCCTCTCTTCCTCTGCTGATCCGGCACCAAAGGAAAATTATTACGTCGCCCTCTTGAAAAAATATGTGGCTCACGTAGAGTTCGCGCAGGCATTGCACATGGTCGAAGCGCTTACACTGCCAGA
>Ga0247727_10007190_pt1 | contig 21391 bp, 17 predicted proteins | sample WisWelCaveWW1625_FD_202498 | JGI IMG/M metagenome (GOLD analysis project Ga0247727, IMG submission 202498) | Biofilm microbial communities from Wishing Well Cave, Virginia, United States - WW16-25 | ecosystem: Environmental > Aquatic > Deep subsurface > Groundwater > Cave microbial mat | place... | reverse complement strand
ACCGCCGCCGACGGCGCGCGCATGGCGCTGCGCCGCGAGCCGGCGGCCGGCGCCCGGCGCGGCGCGCTGATCGTGCTGCACGGCTGGGGCGACCACGGCGGGCTGTTCGACGAGGCCGCCGAGCGGCTGGCGGCCCGCGGGGTGGACGTGTTCGCGCTGGACCAGCGCGGGGCGGGGCGCTCACCGGGCCCGCGCGGGCACGTCGAGCGGTTCGCGCAGTACCTCTCCGACCTGTCGGCGCTGCGCAAACACGTGGCGGCGGTGGCGCCGGGCCGGCAGGTGTTGCTGGGACATTCGTTCGGCGGCTTCGTGGTGTTGCGCTACCTCGAGACCGCACCGGAAGGCCTGGCCGGGGCGATCGCCGCGACGCCGTTCGTGGACTTCTGCCGGCCGCCGGCGCGGTGGCGAGTCGTGCTGGCCCGGTTGCTGGCCGACGTGGCGCCGCGGGTCGCGATTCCGACCGGGCTCGACTACCAGCACCGCACCCGCGATCGCGCGCTCAACACGCGCATGTACCGGGACCCCGACTGCCATCACGTGGTGACGCCGCGCGCCTACCGGGAGACCATCGCGACCCTGGCGGTGCTGCGCGAGGAGAAGGTGCGCATCGCCGTTCCGCTGCTGGTGCTGCTGGCCAGCGAGGACGCTCTCGTCTCGACGCCGGCGGCGCGCGACTTCGCGCGCAGCCTCCCCGGCGAGGTGACGCTGGCCGAGCTGGGCGGGATGTACCACGACGTGTTCCACGAGCCCGACCGCGACCGGACCTACGCGGCGATCTTCTCGTGGCTGGACCGGATTCTGGGGTCCACGGGCTGAAGCCGGAGGCTGCATGGAGCCGTTGACGTATTCGGCGTATCTGCAAGTCGAAGATCTGCTGCGGCTGCAGCGGCCGCGCGCCGAGCCCGCCGAGCACGACGAGATGCTGTTCATCATCATCCACCAGGTGTACGAGCTGTGGTTCCGGCTACTGCTGCACGAGGTGGACCGGTGCCGGCAGGAGCTCTCCACCAACGACCTGTTCGGCGCCATCGCCCGGTTCAAGCGGCTCCGCACGGTGATGAAGACGCTGGTCGGCCAGCTCGACATCCTGGAGACGATGACGCCGCTATCGTTCCTCCAGTTCCGCGACCGGCTCGAGGCCGCGAGCGGCTTCCAGTCGGCGCAGTTCCGGGCGCTGGAGTTCGTGCTGGGGCACAAGCGGCCCGAGATGGTCGCGCTCTACGCGCGGGAAGGCGCGCTCAAGGCCCAGCTCGAGCAGCGGCTCGCCGAGCGGTCGCTGGTGGATCACTTCTACGAGTTCCTGGTGGCGCGGGGCGCGGCGGTGCCGGCGGCGCTGCTCCGGCGCGACGTGCGCGAGCCGAACGCGCCCAGCCCGGAGCTTACCGTGGAGCTGGTGCGGCTCTACAGGACCGAGCCGGATGTGGCGATCCTGCTCGAGCTGATGACCGACTTCGACGAGGGCCTGCAGGAGTGGCGCTACCGCCACGTGAAGATGGTCGAGCGCACGATCGGCAACAAACGGGGGACGGGCGGCTCGACGGGAGCCGAGTATCTCCGGAAGACGCTGTTCCAGGCCATCTTCCCCGACCTGTGGGCGATGCGCCAGCTGCTGTAGGGTGTCGCCGGCCCGCGCGCGGCCGCTGCTGTCGCATCCGTACAATCCCAGCGCTCCGGCGCGGAGCATGTTGGGCGCTCTGTCCTCCGGGAGACGCACGTGCTGACTCGTGGTGGCCTTCTGCTCGCGGGCGTGTGTGGCGCCCTCGCGACCGTTCCCGTGTCCCGTCCGGCGGCGCAGGCCGACCGGCTCGGGCGCCAGCGCTGGCTTGCCGGCTGCTGGGAGCTGCGCTCGCCGCGGCGCGTGACCCTCGAGATGTGGATGCCGCCGGACGGGGAGCTGATGCTCGGCGCAAGCCGGACCGTGGCGGGCGGCGTGACGCGGGAGTACGAACAGCTGCGGCTCCACGCGGCAGGCGACACACTGGTGTATACGGCTTCGCCGTCGGGTCAGCGCGAGACCGCGTTCCGGTCCACGCAGGCGTCGGACTCCGGCTTCACGGTCGAGAACCTGGCGCACGACTTTCCGCAGCGGATTATCTACCGTCGGCGCGGGGCCGACTCGCTGGTCGCGCGGATCGAGGGGCCGGGACCGAGCGGGACGCGCGGCATCGACTTCCCGATGCGCCGGGTGGCGTGTACGGCACCGTAGCCTGCCACGCGGAGCGGGCTACCGCCGGGTGCCCGGCCGCCGCTCCACCTTCACCAGCACGCCGCCCGGAATCGTCAGCACGATCACGCTGTCGCCGACTTCCTGCGCCGCGACGAACCCGGGCGCCCGCACCTCGACGTTGACCAGGTCGCCGAGCCGGTTGCTGTACCGCAACGGGTAGGCGACGGTGGGCGTCGGCATGCCCGGCAGGAGGGGGGCCCGCGCCGGCTGCCCCGGCTGTGGCGGCTGCGGCGGCTGCGGCGGCTGCGGCGGCTGCGCCGGCATCGCCACGGCCGCGGGCGGGCCCCAGATCATGTCGAAGCCGCTGGTCTCGCCGATCCGGTTGCGCTCGCTGCGGAGGGCCCTGAGCACGCTGTCGATCGCCATCAGTCGCCGCCGGCTGGAGTCGATCGCCTCGCGGCGCGACAGCTCGGTCTCGCGCAGCAGGCGCTCGAACTCGGCCATCTCCGCCCGGGCCCGGGCGAGGCCGACCCTCGCGATCTGCCGATACTCGGATTCCACGGAGTCGCGGGCGGTGCGGTACTCCTCGAACGCCGCGAGCTCTTCTTGGGTGGCGTCGGGACGCGGCACGGCGACCAGCGGAACGCGGCGCTCCGGCCCGCCGCGCCGCACGGTCAGGGTCACGCGCTGTCCAGGCTCGACCCTGCCGAACGCGCGCTGCCCTTCGCTGGTGGTCAGGTCAACGCCGTCCATGGCGGTCAGCGTGTCGCCGCGCCGCAGGCCCGCGCGATGCGCCGGGCCGTCCACGTCCACCATCAATACCACCGGCGGTTCGCGGAATCGCGGCGTGCGCCGCACGCCGCCCGCCTCGATGAACTCGGCCTGGAAGCCGAGCCAGCCCAGCGGGGTGCGGAACCCCGAGCGCAGCGCCGAAATGCCGGCGCGTTGCGCGGTGCGCAGCCGCGAATTGTAGTAGTCGGCGATCGTGGTGGCCGAGGAGCGCTCGATCGGATTGACGGTCACGTCGCGTTCCTGCCCGTAGCTGCGCACCGTCAGGCGAATCGGCACGCCGATGCGGGCGGTGGCGAACCGCTCGAACCCTTCGGGCGTCGTGAGCGCCAGCCCCTCGACGGCGAGGATGGTGTCGCCGTTGCGCAGGCCCGCCAGATGGGCCGGGCTCCCGGCCTCGACGGTCACGATGTGCGGGGCACGGGTGTAGGCGATGCGTCCAGCCCGGAGGATGACGCAATCATCGCAGGACAGGCTGACCCCGAACCAGCCGCGACGTTCGCCGGCTGTGGTGGCCAGCCGTGGAGCTTCCTGGGCTCGGGCCAAGCCTGGCGCCAGGGTCAGCGCCAACAGCCCAGCCACCGCCCACGACATCGTTTTCCGCATGTGCACCGTCCTCCACTCCTGTGTCATCGGTTCAGTACCACATCACCGACCGGGACGGCACGGTCGGCGACTGCTGGCGGTCACGCTGATTGAGGCCCCGCAACACCGCGGCGGCCAACGGATCGTCGGGCGCGATGAGCGCCATTTCCTGCGCGGCCTGGCCCAGCACGCGGGCTGCCACCGCCCGCACGCTGTCGCGCGCGGCCGGACTGGCACCGTCGGGCAGGGTGGAGAGCGAGGCCAGCGCCGCGACGTAGAGCGAGCCCGCGCGCTGGACGCGCGCCGCGACCTCGGTCGTGGACTGCGCCGATCCGCGGCCCATCGCGAACGCCACGTTGCGCGAGCCGATGTACTGGCCCACCGCGAGTCCGGTCACGAACAGCGTCAGACCCGCCGCCACCGCCCCGGCGAGCCACGCGGGCGCGGGCCGGCGCACGCGGCCGCCCCGCGCCACACTGATCGGCGTGGGCAGGTGGCCGTGGGCGCGCAGCATCGCCACCACGCGCTCCTCCAGCTCCGGGTTCGGCGCCGCTTGGCGCGGCAGCGACCCATAGGCCCGCCGCTCGGCGGGCGTCAGCTCGTCACGAAAGTCGTCGTTCATACGCTCGGGTCCTTTCGAGCTTCAGAGAGCGCGGTGCGTACCCGCCGCCGCGCATGGAACAGCTGGGACTTCGACGTGCCCACCGAGATGCCGAGCTGTCCGGCGATCTCCTCGTGCCGGTAGCCTTCGACGTCGTGCAGCACCAGCACCGTGCGGTAGCCGTCGGGCAGGTCGCGAATGGCGCGCTCCAGATCCATCAGCTCGAACCGCGCCGGGATTTCCGGCGCCGGCGCGTCGAAACCCTCGACGACGTCCTCGCGGCGGCGGCCGCGGCGGCGCAGCTGCTCGCGGGCCACGTTCAGCCCGATCGCCGTCAGCCAGCTGCCGAACGAAGCCTCCCACCGGAACGTCGTGAGCCGTTCCGTCGCCTTCAGCCACGTTTCCTGCACCACGTCTTCCGCCTCCGCTTCCTGACCGTTCATCAGCCGCAGGATGAACAAGAACAGCCGCGGCGAGTGCCGGCGGTACAGCTGGCGAAACGCCAGCTCGTCCCCCGCCAGAACCTGCTCGGCGAGTGCGCGATCCGAGTCGAGCACGACGGCCTCGGCGGCTTCCCCGCTCATTCCTTCGTTAGTCGTTGTAGCCTCGGGGTTTGGTTGGTCGGGAGAGGCGGGGGCACGGCGGCACAGCGGCACGGGGGCACCGAACAGGCCGGACGCGGTGGTTCCCGTGCCCCTGTGCCGCCGTGCCTCGCCTTTCTGTCTATTTGACAGCCCAAACTGGCACATCCCTTGCCGCGCAGATTATGGTTCTTGGCGAACTTACGGGCAACACGTCACCGGGGTGCCAGTGGGAAAGAAGGATAAGGAGCGACCGGACGCCGTGGGTGCTGAGGCGCCCGAGGACCCGGCTGGGGAGGCCGACCAGGCGCTGGCCCAACTCGAGACTGAAGATGCGGCCCGGGCGGCGGCCGAGCGGGCGTCGGGGGCCGCCGTGGTCGAGCCGGCCGCCGAGGCGGTCCAGCGGCTGGAGCGCGAGCTAGGCGAGTGGCGGGACCGCGCGCTGCGCACCGCGGCGGACTTCGAGAACTTCCGCAAGCGCGCGCTGCGCGAGCGCGAGGAAGCCGGCCAGCGCGGCCAGACGGAGGTGCTGGCCCGGATCGTGGACGTGATCGACGATCTGGCGCGGGTGGCGCATCTCGATCCCGCCAACACGACGTCGCAGGCGCTGCACGACGGCATGCTCGCGATCGAGCGGAAGTTCCTCAAGACGCTCGAGCTGGCCGGGGTCGAGCGCATCGACCCGGTGGGCGAGCCGTTCGACCCCAAGAGCCACGAAGCCGTGGCGTCGCTGCCGGCGCCCTCGGCCGAGCAGGACCACACGGTCGGCGCCGTGTATCAGCACGGGTATCAGTTTCGCGGCACGCTGCTCCGGCCCGCGCGGGTCGCCGTACTCCAGTGGGCGCCCCCCGCCTCCACGCCGGCCGACACCGGCGCCCAACCCGGCTCGTAGGGCGCGGTCACCAGGATGGCCCAGCAGAAGGACTACTACCGCACCCTCGGCGTGCCGGAAGCCGCCACCGCCGACGAGATCAAGAAGGCGTATCGCAAGCTCGCCAAGAAGTACCACCCGGACCGGAACCAGGGTGACAAGGCGGCGGGCGAACGCTTCAAGGAGATCTCGGAAGCGCACTCCGTCCTCTCGGACGCCGAGAAGCGCAAGCAGTACGACCGGCTCCGCAAGTACGGGGCGTTCGCCGGCGGCGCCTCGCGCAGTCCGCGCGGCGGCGGGGCCGGACCCAAGTTCGAGGAGTTCGACCTCGGCGGCTTCGGCGGGCTGGGCGACCTGTTCTCGTCCATTTTCGGTGGCGAGGGCAAGAAGCCCGACACCGGCCGCGGCGAGAGCGTCGAGGTCGTCGTCACGATCCCGTTCCGGGTGGCGGCGCTCGGCGGCAAGGTGCCGGTCACCGTGCCGGTCACGGAGTCGTGCCCGACGTGCCACGGGAGCGGCGCCGCGCCGGGCGCGCAGCTCACGACCTGCACCGAGTGCAAGGGCTCCGGCCAGGTGTCGTTCGGCTATGGCGGCTTCGCGGTCAAGCGGCCGTGCCCGGCGTGCCGGGGCAAGGGCAGGATCCCCTCGCAGCGGTGCGGCACCTGCCAGGGCGCGGGCGAAGTCCGGGTCGAGAAGCGGCTGATGATCGACGTGCCGCCGGGCACCGACGACGGCACCCGGCTGCGGCTCAAGGAGCAGGGCCCCAAGGGCGCCGCCGGCGCCGGCGATCTCATCGTTGCCTTCCAGGTCGAGCCCGACCGCTTCTTCGCGCGCGACGGGCTGGACGTCATCTGCCGGGTCCCCATCAACGTCGTGCAGGCCACGCTCGGCACCAAGCTCAAGGTCCGCACGCTGGACGGTAAGCACGTCGTCCTCAAGGTGCCCCCCGGGACCCAGCCGGGAAAGAAGTTCCGCATCAAGGGGCAGGGTATCGAGAAGAACTCGACCCGCGGCGACCAGCTGGTCGAGGTCGCGGTCGAGGTGCCGAGCCGGCTCTCTCCCGAGCAGGAAGCCAAGCTGAAGGAGTTTGCGAACGCGGCGGGCCTGAAGTACTAGTCCTGCCGTGCCCACGCTGTCCCGCCGGTATCTCCGCGCCGCGGTTCGCGGGACGCTCGCGCGTGATGGGTGAGCAGGCGTTGGGCGCGAATGCCGACCTGCTCGGCGCGTGGGTGCCGGGACTGGTCCGACGCGCTTGGGCCGCACGTGGCGAGCCGCCCGCCGGTCCGACGAGCCTACCGTTCCAGGCGGCGGTGCTGTTCGTGGACGTGGCGGGTTTCACTCGGCTGACCGAGCTGCATGCCGCCCGCGGGGCTGCCGGCGTCGAAGCGGCCTCGCGGATGATGGAGGGCTGCTTCGGTCGCATCACCGAGATCGCCATGGGCCTGGGTGGCGACGTCATGTTCTTCGCTGGCGACGGAGCGCTGGTGGCTTGGACGGCGGATCGCCGGGACGTGCTCGGCGAGGCCACGGCCGCCGCCGCGCAGGCCGGTCTCGCGATCCAGGGCGCGATGCGCGCCGCAGAGCCGGTCCTGGGCCATCGCGTGTCGGTGCGCGCGTCCATCGCGGCCGGGGAGTGCGCCCTGGTGCAGCTTGGCGGGGTGGACTCGCGATGGGAATGTCTGCTGACCGGCGACCCGCTGCGCCAGATTGCCCAAACCCACCTGATGGCGGAGCCGGGCCAGGTGCTGCTGTCGCCACCGGCGCGCGCGGCAGCCGCGGATCGGTGTGCGGGTGTCCCCGTGGCCGGCGGGCGTCTGGCGGTCGAGCACGTCAGCGCGCGGCCACCGATGCAGCCTCCGTCCCTGGCTTCGGCGCCGTCCTGGATGGCGAGGGTCCTGCACGCCGCGGTGCCCCGTGCGGTCGCTGATCGGCTCGCGGCCGGCCAGGGTGCGTGGCTCGCGGAGTTCCGCGATGTGACCGTGCTGTTCGTCGGCCTCCGCGAGGTGGTGGGCGGCGGGGACCCTGCACAGCGCCTCCAGGCGCCCGTCGAGGCGCTCCAGAGCGTCATGCAACGCCTCGAGGGCACGAGCTATCAGTTCCTGGAGGACGAGAAGGGCACCGGCTTCGTCGGCGTTTTCGGGCTGCCGCCGCTGGCCCACGAGGACGACGCGGTTCGCGCCGTGAAAGCGGCGCTCGCCATTCGGGAATCGCTCGGCCGCCTCGGCCTGCCCCCCGCCGTCGGCATCGCGACGGGTCGAACCTTCTGCGGCGCGTATGGCACGACCGCCCGGCGGCAGTATGCGATCGTCGGACCGGCGATGAACCTCGCGGCACGATTGATGGGTGCGACCGAGGGCATCCTGTGCGACGAGGCGACCCGGAGCGCGGCGCTCCGTGCCTGGCCGGGGCTCGCCTTCGACAGCGTGGGTCCGCTGCGCGTGAAGGGGCGCGATGAGCCGGTCCTGGCGTGGGCGCCGAGCGGTGAGCGCCGAGCTGCGGCGTCCACGCCCGACCTGGGCCCGTTGCTCGGACGCGAGTCCGAGTGTGAGCGCCTCACGGCTGCAGTGGGCCACCTTCAGCAGACCGGCTCCGGCGGCCCGGTGCTCATCGAAGGCGAGGCGGGCATCGGCAAGTCCCGTCTGGCGGCGTTCGCGGTGCGCGCCGCTCAGGACGCCGGGTTCCGCGTGCTCGCGGGAGGCGGGGATGCACTGGAGCCGGGCGCCGGCTACCACGCCTGGCGCGGAATCCTGGACGCGGTGCTCGGGGTGTCGCCGGGGACCGATCCCGTCTCGCGCCGGGCGGCGGTCGCCGCCTGCCTCTCGGCTCGCCCGCAGCTCGCCGAGCGTGCGCCGCTGCTCACGGCCGTGTTTCCCGCCCTGTCGCTGCCGGAAACCGTCACGACGGCTGGGATGGCTGGCGAGGCGCGAGCGGAGAACACGCGGAGCTTCCTGCTCGATCTGATGCAGGATCCGGCCGACGCCAGGCCGACACTCCTGCTGATGGAAGATGCGCACTGGCTCGACTCGGCATCGTGGGCACTGGCCGCCCACGCCGCGAGACGCGACGCCATCCTCCTGGTGCTGACCACCCGCCCGGCCACGGCGCGTGAGCCCGCCTACGAGGAGCTGGGCGAGCACCCCGGGGTGACCCGGCTTATGGTGGGGCCGCTCGCGCCCGCCGAGGTGGCCCGGCTCGTGACGCGGTGTCTCGGGGTGCACGCCGTTCCCGAGGAGATCGCGGACCTCGTCCAGTCCACCACGGCCGGCAATCCATTCTTCGCGGAGCAACTGGTCTGCGCGCTGCGCGATCTCGACGCCATCCGTGTCGATGACGGGCGCTGCGTCGTGACGGCGCCGGGTGGCGATCCGCAACGCGCCCTCCGCTCCGCGCTCGCCGAGCGCGGGTTGCCGTCCACCATCCAGGGCGTGCTGACGAGCCGATTGGACCGGCTGCCGCCCGACCTGCAGCTGACGCTGAAGGTGGGCAGCGTGATCGGCCTGCAGGTGTCCATGGAGGGACTCCGGGCGATTCGCCCGGTTCCCGCCAGCGAGGACACGCTCCTCGCGGAGCTGCGGGAGCTGGAGCAGCGCGGTCTGGTCGTTGCGGATCCGGCGCAGCCGACCGCGTCATTCACGTTCCGGCACGCGATTACCCGGGATGCGGCCTACGGCGCCCTTCCGTTCGCGCAGCGGCGCGCGCTGCATGCCTCGGCGGCTCGTTGGTACGAAGCGGCGCCGGAGGGGGAGCGGCCCCGGCACTACGCCATGCTGGCGCACCACTGGCGCGGCGCCGAGGACGTCTCACGGGCGCGTCACTATCTCGCGCTGGCCGGCGAGCAGGCGCTGCGGGCCTATGCGAACGTCGAGGCTGCCGGCTTCCTCGTCGAGGCGCTCGGCTTCGCGGCCGCCGCCGTTCCGCTCGAGCGCGCGGAGCGGGCCCGGCTCGAGCTCCAGGCCGGCCGCGCGTACCTGGGCCTGTCGGACTACGCCGCCGATCGCGTACACCTCGAAGCGGGACTTGCGCTGCTGGGCGCCCCGATCCCCGTCACGCCGCCGCGGATGGCGGCCGCCGTGGTGCGCGAAGTGCTGGTGCAGATCCTGCACCGGTGCTGGCCCCGGCGGTTCGTGGGCCGCGCGCGCGCGCGCCGCGAGGTGCTCCTCGCCCAGGCGGGCGCGATCGAGTCGCTGGTCGAGACCTACTTCTATCTCGGTGACTCGCTGCGCTCCCTGTACGCCGCGCTCCGGACGCTCAACCTCGCCGAAGTCGCCGGCTTCTCGTCGGAGCTGGCCCGCGGGTACGCCATCGTCGGCGCGATCTCGGGGTTCATTCCCGCGCCGCGCCTGGCGCGGGCCTACGGCCGGCGGGCCATCGAGGTCGTGCGGCGCACCAACGACGCCCCAGCGCGGCTCTGGGTCTCGATCGTGGTGGGTGTGTCGTACGCCGGCCTCGGCGCGTGGAGCGAGGCGGCGACCTTGTTCGAAGAGGCGATCGGGGTGGGCGAGGGCCTGCGCGATCGGCGCCGCCTCGACGACGCCACGGGCAATCTCGCGCTGGTGGAGCTGTTCTGCGGCGATGTGGCGGGCGCGGTCCGGCGGCTTGGCGCGACCTATGCATCCGCCGTGGAGGCGCGCGACCGCCGCTATCAGGCGGTCGCCGTGCGGCCGCTGGCATACGGTCTCATCCTCCTCGGCCGCTTGGACGAGGCCGAGCAGCGCCTGCACGAACTGCGCGCGATCCTCCAGCGAGGACTCGCGGCGGAGGTGGACCCGAGCCGACAGGACCTGCACGGGTTCTCCGCGCTGCTCGCGTTGCTGCGGGGCGATCGCGCCCAAGCGCGCGCCGAGGCGGAGCTGGCGCTGCCCTTCATCATCCGCGCCGATCCGGGGACGGCCTTCTTCGGCGCGTACCTGAGCGCCGCGGCGGTGGCGGACATTCTCCTGTGCGTTCCCGGGCCTCGCGGCCGGGCCGACGCCCGCATGGCGCGGCGCGCCGTGGCGCGCCATGCGCGCGTCTTCACCATCGCCCAACCAGCGGCCCTGTGGTGCGCGGGCGCCGCGGCGTGGGTGGAGGGCCGTTCCGGAACGGCGCGGCGGGCTTGGCGGCGAAGCGCCGCGGCGGCGACGCGGCTGGGCCAGCCGCTGGACCGGGCTCTGGCGGACGCCGCCCTGGGACTCCATGTTCGTGGCCACCGCTTGGGGGACCCCGAACTCCTTCTGGGCTTGCTGAACGCCCGGTCACATCCACGGGGCGACGCACGCTAGTCCGGGACGGGGAGTGCACGATGTTGGAGCAGGACGGGGACGACCCCGAACTGGATGGGATCCTCTGCGCCGCGGTCGCGCGGTTCCAGGCGGATCTCGCGCGCACCGGCTCCATCGCCGAGCGCGTGCACGCGCTGGTGCGGCGGACGCCGGGCACCGCCCCGCAGCCGGCGCAGGCGCTTCGCGATCCGCGCAGCTTCCCCGTGATGCAGATGCCGGTGTGGCTCTCGCGGACGCTTTCCGGATCGCTGGACCGCGACTTCCACGTGGACGTCGCCTGTTCCTCGCTCAACGCGTACTACTTCATCCGGCTCGTGGACAACGTGATGGACGCGGACGGGCCGGCGGACTTGCGCCGGCTGCTGCCCGCGGCCGCCGTGTTCCATGCGCGGTTCCAGCTGTTGTACCAGCGGCATTTTCCAGCGGGTCATCCCTTCTGGGATGATTTCGAGCGCTGGTGGTCGCGCGCCGCGGTCGCCACCGTCGAGGACGCGTTCCTCGAGTCCGTGGACGTCGAGCGGTTCGTGAGCGTCAGCGGGCTCAAGTTCTCGGCGGCCGCGGTCCCCCTGGCCGCGGCGGCGCACGCCGGCGGGCGACCGGACCTCGCGCCAGCGTGGGTACCGCTGGTTGACCGGCTGGGCGCCTGGTACCAGATGCTTAACGATCTCCTCGACTGGCACCACGACAGCCGGCACGGCATCCGCACCTGGTTCCTGTCCGAATTCACCCGCCGCGGCGCGCCGGACGAATCGCTGCCGGCCTGGGTCGCCCGCGAAGGCTTCGACCGGGCCGTCGTGCTGCTCGAATCGTGGATGGCCGAGCTGGTGGCCGGCGCGGCGGTGCTGAGGGCGCCGGCGCTGGAGCGCTTCCTCGCCGACCGGCGGGCCCTGTTCCGTCGCCAGGTCGCCGAAGCGAGAGATGGTCTGCGCGGGATGCGCGTGCTGCTGGGCGCGTTCGCGTGACTCGCGCCGCGGATCCGCCGCGGCCCCGTAGCCGTTGCTCCCCGTGCCAGGAGGTCCCGTGTCCGTCGCCGATCTCGAAACGCTGCTGCGTCACGCCGTGAGCGATGCGGAGTTCCGCAAGACACTGCAGGCGGACCCCGCCAAGGCCCTCCAGAGCAAGGGGATTGACCCCACGCCGGACCGCGTCGCGGCGCTGCGCGCGATGTCGTACCCGCAGCTTCAGGCCCTGGCCAAGTCGTTCGGCCATCCCGACGTGAGCGGGATCCAGTAGGCGAGGATGGTTGGCCCGCCGGATCGGCGGGCCGGCCCCTGACGCGCGGTGCACGCACACTTCCACGCCCTGCAGCTGGGCCTGGACCCGCCGGCGCTGCTGATCCTGGGCAACCTGCTGTGGGTCGTGGCCTACGTGCTGATCATCCGGGCGGGCTTCCGCGACCGGGCGTACGGCGTCCCGCTCGTGGCCATCTGTCTCAACATCACGTGGGAAGCGTTCTTCTTCTTCTCGTGCCCCACGGTCCCGCGCTGCGCCGATCCCGCGAGCGTACAGTGCCTGTGCTCGCCGCCCGACGCGACCGGGCGGATCATCCTGACGCTGTGGGTCGCGCTGGACAGCATCATCCTGTTTCAGGTCCTCCGCTTCGGGAGGCGCTGGCAGAACACGGAGCAGCTGCGACGTCACTTTTCCGGGATCGTCCTGGTGCTGCTGGGCATGGGACTGCTGTGGCACCGCTCCTTCGTCACGTTCTACGAGGACCAGAACGGCATCGAGGACGCGTGGATCATCAACCTCCTCATGAGCATGCTGTTTGTCGTGGTGTTGTTTCTGCGGCCCGGGGCGCAGGCCCTGTCGCTGCCGGCGGCGTGGGCCAAGATGCTCGGGAGCGCCCTGAATGCCGCCGGCCTGCTGGCGATGGAGCCGTTTCCGTTCCCGGGGCATTCGGATCCAACCATGCTGTACTTTCTGTTCGCGTCGGTGTTCGGGTTCGATATGGTCTACATCGTGCTGCTGCACCGGCGACGGGGGGAGCTGGCGGCGCTGAAGGCGGCCGGACGGCCGCTCCCCGGCTTCCCCGAGGAGGCCCAGCCGGCGTGACCCTCAGGCAAGGGCCAGGCGGCGCTCGACAAAGTCCCGGGCAAGCTGACGCCGGAGCAGGAGGCGAACCTGAAGGCATTTGCGGACGCCGCCGGCCTGCGCTACTAAGTCTCCTTCACGATGGCTGCCCGCCGCTCCCGCCCGCGAGCCGCCGGCCGCGCGGGTGAACGTGCGCTGCTGGACCGCCTCCCCACGGCCGTTCTGGGCGTGGATACCGAGCTGCGCCTCAACCAGTGCAATACCGCCGCCGAACGGGTCTTCGGTTTCTCCCGCGACGAGCTCATGGGACGCAGCCCCGCGGGGCTGCTGGTGCCGCTTGTGGAGTGGCCGGGCATCAAGGGGCGGCTGCTCCAGCTCCTGCAGGGCGACGGCCTCGCGCAGGCCGAAAGCCAGATCCTCCACAAAGACGGCCGGGTCCTCATGTGCCTGTGCCGGTACATCACCCTGCGCGATGCGCACGGGCGTGCCACGGGGATCCTGGCCACGACGGAGGATGTAACGGAGCTGCGCCGCGTCGAAGAAGAACTGCGGCGGCGCACCGAGCAGTATCGCCGGATCCTGTCCAACATCCCCGACGTGGCCTGGACCGCCGCCGAAGCCGGCAACGCGGTGTTCATCAGCGACGGCATCCTGGAGCACTTCGGGTTCACGGCGGAGGAGGTCTACGCCGGCGGCGAACAGCACTGGTTCGGCCGCATCCACCCCGACGACCGGGCCCGGGTGCAGGCCGCCTACCAGGCCCTGTTCCGCAGCGGCGTACGGTTCGACGTCGAGTACCGGATCCGTCACCGGGACGGCCACTGGATCTGGTGGCACGACCGGTCGGTCGCCGTCTACGAGCGGGACGGCACGCGCTACGCCGACGGTCTCCTGTCCGACGTCACGGAGCGCAAGATCGTGGAGGAGCGGCTCCTTGCCTCGGAGGATCGCTACCGCCAGCTGTTCGACGCCAACCCCCACCCCATGTGGGTGTTCGATCGCGAGACGCTGCGGTTCCTCGCCGTCAACGACGCGGCCGTCGGGCGGTATGGCTACACGCGCGACGAGTTTCTCGGAATGCGCATCCTGGACATCCGGCCGCCGGAGGATGCGTCGGCCGTGATGGAGGAGGTCCGCGGCGGGGCCCTCGGTGTTCGTGCCACCGGCGAGTGGCGCCACCGGCGCAAGGACGGCTCGATCCTCGACGTGGAGGTGACGGGCCACACGATGACCTTCGCCGGCCGCCCCGCCACGCTGATCCTGGCCAGCGACGTGACCGAGCGGCGGGTGTTGGAGCAGCAGTTGCAGCAGGCGCAGAAGATGGAAGCGGTCGGCCAGCTGACGGGCGGCATCGCCCACGATCTCAACAACGTGCTGACGGCGGTGCTGGCGAATCTCGGCTTCGTGGCGATGGAGCTGCCGCCCGAAGCGGTGGAGTCGCGCGCCGACCTCGAGGAGGCGCGCCAGGCGGCGCTGCGGGGCGCGGACATGATCCGCAAGCTGCTGGCCTTCAGCAGGCGCGAGCCGCTGAAGCTGGAAGCGCTGCAGCTCGACCAGCTGGTGACCGAGTTCGGCCGGACGCTCCGGCGCATGCTGCCCGAGAGCCTCGAGATCCGGATCGAGCCCGCGCCGGACATCGCGCCCATCCTGGCCGACGCCGCCGCCGTCCACCAGATCCTGCTGAACCTCGCCACGAACGCGCGCGACGCGATGCCCGACGGCGGCACGCTGGGCATCAGCCTGGAGCCGGCAAGCCTCGACGATGTGCACGTGGCGACCCACGGGTGGGGCGAGCCGGGCCGCTACGTGTGCCTGGCCGTGTCGGACACGGGTGTCGGGATGGACGCGGAGACCCGGAAGCGGCTGTTCGAGCCGTTTTTTACCACCAAGCCCACCGGGCGAGGCACCGGCCTCGGCATGGCCATGGTGTACGGACTGATGAAGCAGCACCGGGGGTTCGTGTTCGTGTACAGCGAGCCCGGGCATGGATCGGTCATCAAGCTCTACTTCCCGGTCGGCGAGAAGGCCCCGGGCGTGCCGCAGCCCGCCCCGGCCCCCCTGCTCGGGGGATCGGAGACCATCCTGGTCGTCGAGGACGAGCCGGCGATCCGCCACGCGGCCCGGCGCGCTCTGGAGCGGGTGGGGTATCGCGTGCTCGCGGCCGCCGACGGCGTCGAGGCACTCGAGGTGCTCGAGCAAATGCCGGGAGTCGCACTGGTGGTGACGGACGTCATCATGCCGCGGCTGGGCGGCTTCGCGCTCTACGAGGCCGCGCGTGAGAAGCTTCCGGGGGTGCGGTTCCTGTTTACATCCGGCTACACCGGGGCGGACGTGCGTGAGCAGTACCCGATCCTGGCGCAGGTGCCGTTCATCGCCAAGCCGTGGACGGTGGACGAGCTGCTCGACCGGGTGGCCGAGGTGCTCGGGCGCAAGCGAGCGCCTGAGCGCAGCTAGGGGCTCGGCGCGACGGTCAAGCGCAATGCCCGCCGCGGCCGCGCCAGCCGCGCGTCGTCCGCGTAGACCAGCGCCTCCCGCAGCTGCTCGCACGCGTCCTGATAGCCGCGCGCGATGACTTCCACGGTGCGGGGGTCGCCGAAGTCGAGAATGCCGGTCCCCAGCTCGTCGCGCGGCCTGATGGTGAACGGGCGCACGTAGCGGTAGCGCCGGTGGCCGGTGTCCACCTCGATCTCCTCGGGGCGCGCGTTCGCCTGGCGCGCGGCCTCGAGGCACAGCGCGTTGAAGCGGCCCAGCGTCGCCAGGTCGGCCATCATGTTCTGCTGAATCAGGATGTCCAGCGCCCGCCGCCCCACGTCCAGGAAGGTGTCGAGCCGCGGGTGGCGGGCGCCGGGCGCGTCCACCATCACCAGGAACACGATGTCGGCCCCGAGGCGCAACGCGGGCCGGATCGGCTGGTTCGCGACGATGCCGCCGTCGCCGAACGTCCGGGCACCCATCGGCATCGGCTCGTACACGATCGGCAGGGCGCTCGACGCCACGACGGCCGACATCAGGTCGTCGGCGGTCGAGACTTCCTCGGCGACGAACTGCCGGTCCACGCCGGGATCGGCCGCGAGGGCTTCGGGCGACCCGTTGCAGAAGAAGCGCGCGGTGCCGGATTCGAGGTCGGTCGCCGTCAGGAGCACCCGCATCGGCGAGCGCTTGAGCCGGTCCACATTGATCTTCGGCGACAGGAACCGGCGCCGCTCGAAGTTCTCGAACAGGCCGGGCCGGAACAGCAGCCGGCCGAGCGCCTGGAGCCCCCGGCCCAGCCACACGCGCAGCCGCAGGCTCACTGCGAGCATACCGGCGAGCAGCGTGAGCGCCGCACCGGCCGCGACGGGGTGATCCCGGGCCACGTCGGTGAACTGCGTGTGTACGTGGAAGGACTCCCAGGCGGCCGCCGCGAAAAACAGGATCAACAGGTTGGCCAGGATGGATTGCCGCAGCTTGACGGGATCCGGCCGCCAACTGCCGCCCTTCACCAGTCGCCGGAGCACGACGTACACGTAGGGCATCGTCACGTGCAGCAGCAGCACCGCGGAGCCGGCCAGCGCGAGGCTGGCCCACAGCAGCGCCGGGTGGGAGAGGTGCACCCGCACGCCGCCGACCGTCAGCTGGTAGTAGACGAGATTCGCCAGGCCCGCGGAGACCGCGATCAGGCCGCCGAGCATGAACGCGTAGCGGGTCCAATCGATGCCGACCGCGGGCGGGGTGACATCGCGCCAGGCTTCGACCAGGGGCTCCGCGTTGCCCACCAGCCCGTCGGCCTGCGAGGCGTAGCTCGCGGCGTTGATCCCGCCGATGGAGGTCGCGCTGATGATGTGGGTGGGCATGCGCGCGTCCTGAAACGCGAGCAGGACGCCGGCTTCGTAGGCGCCGCGCGCGCCGCCCCCGGGCAGTACCACCGCCACGCGGCCGCCGAACGCCTGCCAGGCGCGTTCGGCCTCGTCGCGCGCCATCTCGGCCCGGAAGGCGGGGCGCAGATCGTCCAGGGCGGGAGCCGCCGGTCTCACGCGACCAACATAGCGATGAGCGCGCGCTTGCGCCGTGACCGCCGACCGCCGTAGCATCACCCCGCTCCTCTTTCACGGGGTCTCGATGCGCGCCAGCGCCCGTCGCCGCCTTCCCTCGATGCTGTGGCCCCTCGTCGCCCTCGCGCCGCTGGCGTGTGGCCCGACGTACGACGTGGTCATCCGCGGCGGGACCGTGTACGACGGATCGGGTGGCGCGCCGGTCGTGGCCGACGTGGCCATCGCCGGCGACAGCATCGTGGTCGTGGGCACCGTTCCGGAGGGCCGCCGCGGCCGGGTGGAGGTGGACGCGCGCGGGCTCGCCGTCAGTCCCGGGTTCATCAACATGTTGAGCTGGGCCACCGAGAGCCTCATCGAGGACGGCCGCGGCATGAGCGACCTGCTCCAGGGCGTCACCCTCGAGGTGTTCGGCGAAGGCGTGTCCATGGGGCCGCTGAACGACTCGATGAAGGCCCAGGTCGTGCGCGAGCAGGGTGACATCCGGTTCGACGTCGCGTGGACCAGCCTGGGCGAATACCTCGAGCACCTGGAGCGCCACGGCGTCTCCCCCAACGTCGCCTCGTTCGTGGGCGCCACGACGGTACGCGTCCACGAGGTGGGCTACGCAGACCGCCGGCCCACGGCGGCCGAGCTGGACCGGATGCGCGCGCTGGTTCGGCAGGGCATGGAGGAAGGCGCGCTCGGCGTGGGCAGCTCGCTGATCTACGCGCCCGCGTTCTACGCCCGGACCGACGAGCTGGTGGCCCTGGCCGAGGAGGCCGGCCGCCACGGCGGCATGTACATCTCGCACATGCGCAGCGAAGGCAACCGGCTGCTCGAGGCCGTGGACGAGCTGATCACCATTGCGCGGCGCGCCCGGGTGCCGGCCGAGATCTACCATCTCAAGGCCGCGGGCCGGCGCAACTGGGGCAAGCTCGACTCCGTGATCGCGCGGGTCGAGCGGGCGCGGGCCGAGGGGCTGCGCATCACCGCCGACATGTACACGTATCCGGCCGGGGCCACGGGGCTCGACGCCGCGATGCCGCCGTGGGTGCAGGAGGGCGGGCTGCAGGCGTGGCGCCGCCGGCTGCAGGACCCGGCGATCCGCGCCCGCGTACGCCGCGAAATGACGACGCCCACCGACGCCTGGGAGAACCTGTTCCTCGGCGCCGGCTCGCCGGAGCGGGTGATTCTGGTGGGGTTCCGGCAGGACTCGCTCAAGCCGCTCACCGGCAAGACGCTGGCCGAGGTCGCGCGGATGCGCGGGACCTCGCCGGAGGAGACGGCGATGGACCTCGTGGTGCAGGACGACAGCCGCGTCGGCACCATCTACTTCCTGATGTCCGAGGACAACGTGCGCCGCCAGATGGGGCTCCCGTGGGTCAGCTTCTGCTCCGATGCCGAGGCGCTGGCCACCGAGGGCGTGTTCTTGAGGTCGAACCCGCACCCGCGGGCCTACGGCAGCTTCGCGCGGGTGATCGGCCTGTACGCGCGTGAGCAGCGGGCCCTGACCCTCGCCGACGCCATCCACCGGTTGACCGGGCTGCCGGCCGAGAACCTGCGGCTGCGCCGGCGCGGGCTGCTGCGGCCGGGCTTCTACGCGGACGTCGTGGTGTTCAACCCCGACAGCGTCCGCGACCACGCCACGTTCGAGCAGCCGCACCAGTACGCGACGGGGGTCCGGCACGTGTTCGTCAACGGCACGCACGTCGTGCGCGGCGGCGAGCACACGGGCGCCAAGCCGGGCCGGGTGGTGCGGGGGCCGGGCTGGCGGGGCTGGCCGAGGGGCTGAAGGAATGCGAGGCGTCCTTCAGGACGCCTCGCCGAGCCCGGGCTTTAGCCCGGGACAAACGTCGAATCGCATACAACGCAGATCCGGAGGAACTCACATGCGCGCGATGCGGATGTTTGCGATGGCCGGTCTTCTGGCCGTGCCTGGCGTGCTGGCAGCACAGGCGCCACCCCCCGCGCAGCTGCGCGGGCTCGACACCTACATCGAGCGCGCGATGCGCGACTGGGAGGTTCCGGGTCTCGCGATCGCCGTCGTGAAAGACGACTCGGTGGTCTGGGCGCGCGGGTTCGGGGTGCGCGAGCTGGGCCGGCCCGACCGGGTTGACGAGCACACCATGTTCGTGGCGGCGTCCACGACCAAGGCGTTCACGGCCGCGCTGATGGGGGTGCTGGTGGATTCGCAACGGGTGCGCTGGGACGATCCGGTGACGCGCCACCTGCCGTGGTTCCAGCTCTACGACCCCTACGCGACCCGCGAGATGACGGTGCGCGACTTGTTGAGCCACCGCGGCGGGCTGACGCGTGCCGACGGCACGTGGTACGCCAGCGGGCGCAGCCGGGCCGACATCGTGCGCGCGATGCGGTTCCACCCGCCGCGCTGGAGCTTCCGGTCCCGCTACGGCTACCAGAACGTGATGTTCCTGACCGCCGGCGAGGTCATCGCCGCTGCGTCGGGCCGGAGCTGGGACGAGGTCATCCGCGAGCGCCTGCTGCTGCCGCTGGGCATGACGCGCGCCACGACCACCGTGCGCGACCTGGCCGGCATGGACAACGTCGCGATGCCGCACGCGCGGGTCGAGCGGCGGATGGTGGCGGTCCCGTGGCGCAACGTGGACAACGTCGCCTCGGCGGGCTCGCTCAACGCCAGCGCCTTCGAGATGGCGCAGTGGGTGCGGCTCAACCTCGGCCGCGGCGTCTACGGCGGCCGGCGCCTGATGAGCGAGGCGGTGATCCGCGACATGCAGACCGCGCAAACGGTGATCACGAGCGACGCGCGCACCGACTCGATCTGGCCCGAGCTCCACCTCCGGGCCTACGGGCTCGGCTGGAGCCTCAACGACTACCGGGGCCGCAAGGTGGTCTCCCACGGGGGCGCGCTGGACGGGATGCGCTCCCAGGTCGCCATGCTGCCGGAGGAACGGCTCGGCGTGGTGGTCATGGCCAACAGCGACCAGGCGGGCTCGTTGCTCGTGGGGTTGGAGTATCGCGTGTTCGACGCGTATCTCGGCGTGCCGCAGCCGCGGGACTGGAGCGCGGACCTGCTCGCCAACCTGCAGTGGGGCCGCCGGCGCACCGACTCGCTGGACCGCCGGCGCGACTCGCTGCGCGTGCGGGACACCCGGACGTCAACGGCGCTGGCGGGCTACGCGGGCCGCTACGCCGACAGCCTGTACGGCGAGGCGGAGGTCACCGTGGACGGCGAGCACCTCGTGGTGCGAACCGGCGAGCTGATCGGCGACCTCGAGCACTGGCACTACGACATCTTCCGGGTCGTGTGGCGCCAGCGGCACCTGGGCCGCACGTTCGCCGAGTTCGCCGTGGGGTTCGACGGCCAGGTGGCGCGGCTCACGCTGCGCGACGACGAGGAAGACCTCGACCTGCAGACCTACGGGCGCGTGCGCACGGCACGCGGCGCGGCCGCGGGATCGCCCTAGGCGCTCTCGCCCGCGAACAGGCAGGCCGCGTGGCCGAGCACCCGGTCTCCGTCCTTGAGCCCGCTCGGCGTCGGTTTCCAGCCGCGCTCCAGCCGCTCGCGGAGCAGCTCGTCGGCGGAGGGCTTCGTCGGCCAGACGGCGACCGCCGTCAGAGCGCCGAGTCAGGTGGTGTCGAAGGCGAGCCATGTCTCGTTGGGCAGGCGCATCAGGGCGTCATGCGTGTACTCGTCCTGGGTGATCACCTCGTCCACGCGCAGCGGCGGGTCGAGCGCGCGGCCCCAGTCGAGCACGTGGGCGAGCATGGTGAGCGGGGCCAGCGTGCGCTCGAGACCCGCGCGGGCGGCAGCCGGCATCGCGGCGTAGTCGCGGAGCGGGATCATGCGGCGGCGAGCACGGCGTCGAGCAGTGGCAGGACGGCCCGCTCGGTCTGCCCCTTGGTGTCCGTGTCCACCTAGGGACCGCCGCCGCCTGCCAGCGAGCGGTTGTAGAGCCAGATCGCGCGCTGCAGGTGGTCCTGTGCCCGCCGGGTGCTCGCGGCGCCGACGAATGCGATGACCAGGCCGGCGCCGAACAGCACGGTGGACGCGGCCTCGTTCTCATTGCTGTTATTGTAGGCGTTGGCGAAGGCGACCGTCGCGGAGCCCAGCACAGCTACCGTGCCTAACAGAACGGCGAAGCTGCCCGCGATCTGCGCGCTGCGGTACGCCTCGTAGTGGAACCGCGCGGTGTCGGGGCCCGTGGCCAGCGGCTCGATGCGCGGCGCGAAGATCCCGAGCCTGCCGACGGGTGTGGCCGACGCCCCCTGAACGACCCGGGTGCTGAACGTGCGGAACTGGAGGCGCAGGGCGCACTGGTCCCAGGAACAGGGTGCCGCCTGGCCGAACACCGGTGCGACGGCGCAGCTCGCCACGAGGGCGATGATCGCAGGGGTGCGGGTCATGCGGAGTCCTCGCGTGGGGGGGGGGGGGGGGGGGCCCACGGGGCCGGCCCCCCCCCCCCCCCCCCCCCGCGGCGCCCCCGCCCGGGCCGCAGCCCGGCGGGGGGGT
>Ga0247727_10007189_pt1 | contig 21392 bp, 14 predicted proteins | sample WisWelCaveWW1625_FD_202498 | JGI IMG/M metagenome (GOLD analysis project Ga0247727, IMG submission 202498) | Biofilm microbial communities from Wishing Well Cave, Virginia, United States - WW16-25 | ecosystem: Environmental > Aquatic > Deep subsurface > Groundwater > Cave microbial mat | place... | reverse complement strand
TTGTCCGTATGTTTAAACTCGGTACGATTGTCGCTTGTTTCCCCTTGGGATTGGATTGTCCGTATGTTTACCCTTGGGATTGGCTTGTCCGTATGTTTACCCTTGGGGTCAATTATCCGCTTGTTTCCTCTTAGGATTGGATTGTCCGTATGTTTACCATTGGTGTCAATTGTCCGCTTGTTTCCCCTTGGGATTGGCTTGTCCGTACGTTTACCCTCGGAGACGATTGTCCGTATGTTTACCCTTGGGATTGGCTTGTCCGTATGTTTACCCTTGGGGTCAATTATCCGCTTGTTTCCTCTTAGGATTGGATTGTCCGTATGTTTACCCTTGGGGTCAATTGTCGGCTTGTTTTCCCCTTCGAGACCCATTCCATAAATGTCCTTATCTGAAAACCTAACCGTTTGTAATCCAGTCATCATAAAAAACAAAAGAAACAAAAATCACACAAATCGTTTCCTGTGTAGAATTTCATTTTAACTTTGCCGCGATGGAAGAGAAAAAGAGGGAAGTTCTAGCCCAGGCCTTGGTCACCTATATGAAGTATGGTATCAAGAGTCTTACGATGGATGAGATGGCCCGCCAATTGGGAATTTCCAAGAAAACACTCTACCTCTATGCCAAGGACAAAAACGACCTCGTAGAACAGTGTTTGCTCTTTGCGCACGAAGCCGATTGCACCGAAATCGAAGAAATATACGCCAGGAATCAGGACGCCATTGTGGAAATTCTCGAGGTGAGTCGATTCATTGTGGCTCGACTTCGCTCCGTTCACCCATCGATATTTTTTGACCTCGCGAAATACCATCCCGGTGCGCTGAAATTGATGCACGATCACAAGTACGACGTCGTTTGCGGCAGTGTGGTGGACAATCTCAACCGTGGAATAGATCAAGGATTGTATCGGCCGAAAATGAACGTTCAGGTTATTGCAAGAATGTATATGGCAATGATTGATCACGTGATGGCCGGTGATCTTTTCAACGGAACAAAATACAGGGCGGATGAGGTGTACACTGAATTTTTCCATTATCACATTCGCGGAATTGCGACAACCAAGGGATTGAAATATTTGAACGATCTAATCAAGAAGGATGAAAAATTATAGTCCACTGCTTTTTGCGGTTATGCTTTGTGCCTCTCTTACAAATGGACAGGAACAGTCAAAATTTACGCTCGCCGAAGCCGAGGAGTATGCGGTAGCGCATAGCTACAAGGTCACCAATGCGACGCTGGGAATGGACATCGCTCAAAAGAAAATTTGGGAAACCACAGCGATGGGTTTGCCACAGGTTAATGTCCAGGGGAATTTTCAAAACCTACTTTATCGTCCTACCTCAGTGGTTGACGCAACACTCTTCAATCCCGCCGCACCTCCGGGTTCCATTTTGGCCTTTCAGATGGGGCAGAAGTACAATACGTCTGCTACGCTTAATGTCAACCAATTGCTTTTCGACGGATCGTACATTGTTGGTCTGCAGTTCTCAAAATTTTACAAACAAATGTCCCAAACACAAGTGGAACTGACCAAACAACAGGTCAAACAAATGACGCGGGAAGCTTTTTATCAGTTAGTGGTCGCCAAAAAAAATCTACAACTGCTCGATTCATTAATTCCTGTCACAGAGCAAATCTGGAAGCAAATGCAAATTATGCTGGACGTCGGAGTTTCAGGAAGCGAGCCGGCAGATCAAATGGAACTGGCGTACAACGGCATCAAATCATCCCAGGCAAGTGCCGCAAGACACGTTGAAATTGCTATCAGCCTGCTGAAACTCCAAATGGGGTATGACCAGGAAAAGTCAATCGAAATTTCGGCGACCTTCGAGGAGGTTCTTGCCGCGGTTACGGCTTCGGCAGTCACCGGCAACGAACTTAGTGTGAAAAGCAATTCCAACTTCGTATTGCTCGAACAACAGCACATCGCCAACGAGTACTCTCTGAAAAATCAAAAAGCGACGCTTTACCCCTCGCTCGGTGCATTCTTTATGCATTCTCAAAATGCTTATCGGAATCAATTCAACTTTTTTAACAATCAAGACTGGTATCCATCGACCGTTTGGGGCATCAACCTGTCCGTTCCAGTCACAACAAGCGGAATGAAAATGGCGCGGATTAGTCAGGCCGAAATAAAACTCGACGAAGACGAAAACAACCTCGCCGATCTGGAAAACAATCTTGAATTTTCCGCTTTTCGAATTCGATTATCCATCCAGGATGCATTGGCGATGATGAAGACAGAAGAGGCCAATGTTCAACTTGCGAGGAAAATTTACGAGAATGCGATCAAACGTGAAGAAGTCGGAACAGCCAGCGCCATTCTGGTCACACAATTACAATCCCAGGCGCTGACGGCTCAAGGCAGTTACATCGCGGCGGTGATGCAGCTTTTTCAATTGCAATTGGAGTTAGATAAACTATACAATCAGTAACAGATGATAAGAGTAAAATATACTGCTATTGCCGCGCTGAGCGGATTGGTGATAGCTTCTTGCGGAGGTGGCGGAACCGGCGACGCGACGCTGGATAAATTGATTTCACAGCGCGATTCGCTGAAATCGCAACTCGCCACCGTCAATGGGCAAATAGCTTTGCTGGATACGGCAAGTGAGGCGCTGGTGCCACTCGTTACCTCAGGTGAGGTACGCATTGGAAGTTTTGTTCACAAGGTAGAAGTTCAGGGCGCCATTGACACCGATGAAAATGCACTGATCAATGCCGAAGGAAGCGGCATTATCGAAAAAATTCACGTCAAGGAAGGCGACAAAGTTTCTGCCGGGCAGACGCTGATCACTATCAACGCGGACATCATTTCATCGTCGATAGATGAATTGGAAACGGCATTGGAACTCGCCAGATATATGGTCGAAAAGCAGAAAAAACTGATGGACGAGGGGCTCGGTGTTGAGATAGAATACGAACAAGCGCTCAACAGTCAGAAGTCCATCGAAAAGCGACTCAAAACGATGAAGACCCAACAGGGAAAATCGGTTGTTCGTGCTCCGTTCTCCGGGGTAATTGATGAAATTATGGTCAGCAATGGAGAAATGGCTTCGCCGATGGGCCCACTTCTGCGAATCGTCAACAACCGGAATGTTTCGGTGACGGCGTCGCTTTCTGAAAATCTCTTGTCGAAGGTAAAACAAGGGTCGGCCGTTGATCTTGTTATTCCGTCAATGAACGACACGACGATCACTTCTGTGATTGCTTCTCGTGGAAATTACATCGATCCGGTCAACCGAACGTTCAAGATTCGCATCGATATTTCCAACAATTCCTTCTTGCTGCCGAACCAACTGGCAAATGTCAGCGTGACAGATTTCAGCAGGGACAGCGTATTGATTGTTCCATCGGGAGCCATCCTTCAAGACACAAAAAACAACAGCTACCTCTACAAGCTGACCGACAAAAAGAAGGGAACTTTTGCGGTGAAGCGAATTTCGGTCCGGACTCTCAAACAGTATAAAGGTGAATCCTGTATTGAAATCATCGACGGCACGCTGAACGCTGGCGATAGGATTGTTGTTGAGGGCGCCAAGGGAATTACAACTGCCGACCGGGTAAAACTGCTTTAAACGAACCGAATGAAAATTGACGATCTCAAGAACCAGAAGGAATTCGGTCTATCCACCTGGTCGGTGAACAACCGAAAAACCGTTTACCTGATCACCTTTATCATTGGTCTCGGTGGACTGTTTTCGTATATGGCGATGCCAAAAGAGAACTTTCCCGAACTGGCCATTCCAGAAATTTACGTTGGTATCGCGTATCCGGGCTACTCTCCGGAACTAATTGCCGATAAAATTGCCGAGCCCATCGAGAAAGAACTGAACGGGATCAAAAACGTCGACGAAATTCTCTCCACTTCCATCGACGGGTATGCCTCGATTCGTGTCAAGTTCAATTTCAATATGACCGCCGAAGAAGGTCTCCAGGAAGTCAAAGACGCAGTTGACCAGGCGAGGTCGAAAAAGGAATTTCCGGATCTCCCGATAGAGCCCAATATTTTCGAAATGGACATCTCGGAAATGCCGATAATGAACATTAACCTCTCGGGTGATTATTCCACGTTGCAACTGAAAGAATACGCCGAAAAATTAGAAGACCTGATCGAAAATCTCGACGAAATCTCGGCCGTGGATATCCGCGGAACACAGGAGCGGGAAATGATTGTGGAGATGGATCATAAAAAGGCAGCGGCTGTTGACGTATCTTTTAATGACATTCAGCAGGCCATTCAGCGCGAGAACATCACAATGTCCGGAGGAGATTATCTTGATGGAAAGACGCGCCGTACGGTGAAATTTGAGAATGAATTCAAAACGGCGGAGGAGCTTGGAGAACTGATCGTGAAGCAGGAAAATTACAAACCGGTGAAATTGAAAAATATTGCGGAGGTGAAATTCACCGATGCGGACACGACATCTTTTGCAAGGGAGCGGGGGATGACCGTTGTGATGCTCGACGTAAAAAAGCGTTCTGGTAAAAATCTCCTCGACGCATCGGATAAGATCCACGCCCTGCTGAAAGAGGTGAGGACAAAACACCTCATTCCGGATGCGGTCGACATTTCCGTTACGAACGACCAAAGCGGTCAGACCCGCGAAATGGTGGATAACCTGGTAAACTCGATTATTTCCGGAGTTATTCTCGTGGTCGGAATTCTCTTGTTTTTTCTCGGACTCCGAAATTCACTGTTCGTGGGCATCGCCATTCCGATGTCGATGTTTATGTCATTTCTCATCCTGCAGTCGATGGGCGTCACGCTCAACGTGATGGTGCTCTTTTCACTGGTTCTCGCATTAGGAATGCTCGTGGACAACGGAATTGTGGTGGTTGAAAATGTTCAGCGGTTAATGGAAGAAGGTCACGAGCCTTTCTTCGCGGTGCGGAAGGGTGTCGGAGAGATTGCCTGGCCGATTATTTCCTCCACAGCAACCACGGTCGGCGCCTTTTTGCCCCTCGCTTTCTGGCCGGGAATTATGGGTGAGTTTATGAAGTATCTCCCCATTACCCTGATGATCGTATTGACTTCTTCCCTGTTTGTGGCGCTGGTCATTAACCCGGTGTTTCTTGCGATTTATATGAAGTTGAAAGAGAAACAACCTATTCATTCAAGTATTCGCTATTGGGCCTCTGGAGCGGCAATTCTTTTTGCACTTCCGGGCGTTGCTGGAATTCCAGGAGCCGGAGAGTTGTTGTATTTTCTCTTTTTCATCATCGCATTCACCTTGCTTTTTATCGCGCAGCTCAGTGGTTCGCAATCTCGAAAAGTGGGGTTCGGAATCCTGCTGGGTGTTCTCACCGGATTTTTTGTCGGTGGAATGATATCCTCTGTAGGGATGACGACGGCTGCAAGTCTTCTCTTCTTTGGAGGTGTTTTGTCCTTCCTCTCGCAATATTTGTTCATCGACCCGGTCTCACCGTTCAAGCTGTTCCTCCGTCCTGCCGCCACACTGATCGGCCTTGGAATTCTTTATGCCTTGAGTGGTAGTTACACGTTCAGCAATTTTCTGATGCTGGCTGGATTTGGAATCTTGATGAACAAAATTTGTATGCCGATGATCACCGGTTTTCAGTACAAATTTCTTCCCAAGATGGAAGCAGCTTATGAGCACCTTGTTTCCTGGGCCGTTGAAAGGCGACCGATTCTCGTTTTTGTTGGTACCATCGGCCTGTTTTTCTTTTCGTTTGTCCTCCTGGGTGTTTTTACGCCAAAGGTGCTCTTCTTCCCGGAGGGCGATCCAAAATATGTGAACATCTTTATCCAGCATCCGATTGGAACTGACATTAACGTAACCAACGAAACCACAAAAAAAGTGGAACAAATACTGGAAAAGGAAGTGCTCACAAAATACCTCGCCGATACGGTTGAGAAACCGCGAATCGAATGGATCATTCAATCGGTCATTGCACAAGTGGGCGACGGAACTTCCGACCCGACACAAGGTCCTGTGATGGGAAATACGCCACACAAGGGAAGAATCACGGTGAATTTTGCCGAATTCAAATACCGTGGAAAATACAACACGCGCGACATTTTGAATGAAATGAGCGAAGGTCTCAGCAATCGTTTTCCGGCCGATGTTCAGATTACCGTTTCACCCAACAAGGAAGGTCCGCCGACGCCACCGCCGGTGAACATTGAGTTGAGTGGAGAGGTGGAGTACAGTCAGTTGATCGAAGTGGCGGACTCGATTCGACTTTTTCTCGACCGAAAGAACATCAAAGGTGTCGATGAACTCAAACTCGACGTTGAGACCGGAAAGCCGGAATTGCCCATCGTCATTGACCGCGACAAGGCGGAATGGTTCAACACTTCTACGTATACCATTGCCAACAACATCCGAAGTGCCTTGTTTGGTCTCGATGTTTCGACGTATAAACTCGATGACGAAGTATACGACATTGTGGTTCGGTTCGATCAAGACAACCGGAACGACATTGACGAACTGCTCAACCAGAAAATCACCTTTATGAACAACAAGGGGCAGTTGTTGCGGATTCCGATTCACGCCCTGATCGAAGAACCAAAACCAACAACCACATACAGCACCGTGGTTCACAAAAATCAGGTTCCTGTGGTGAGTATATCTTCCAACGTTAGCGTCGGCGAAAACCCGAACGAAGTAGTGGAAGAAGTGAAAAGTGCAATGGCTGACTACGAAAGCGAACACGAAATTCCGACAGGGGTAGCTTACAAATTCACGGGAGAACAGGACGAACAGGCAAAAGAAATGGCGTTCCTCTCCAAGGCGTTGTATATTGCGTTGGGCATCGTTTTGTTGATTATTGTTGGACAATTCAATGGATTCACCTCATCACTGGTGATTATGATGTCCGTGCCGCTGAGTTTTATTGGCGTGCTTTTAGGCGAGGTATTTTTCCAGATGGATTTTGTCATTATTATGACAATGATTGGTATCATCTCACTGGCTGGAGTTGTGGTGAATAATGCCATCGTGTTGATCGATTATACCAACGTGCTCAGGCGCAGACGTCGCGAAGAATTGGGGCTTGGAGAATTTGACCAATTGCCGATGAAGGATATTACGACCATTATTGCAAAGGCCGGAAGGACGAGGTTGCGGCCTGTACTTCTTACGGCGATTACAACAGTTCTCGGTCTGGTGCCACTTGCGATGGGAATCAACATTGATTTCATTACGCTGATGTCGGAATACAATCCTCACTATTATATGGGTGGTGATAACGCGCTGTTCTTTGGTCCGATGTCGTGGACCATTATTTTCGGATTGACCTTTGCGACCTTCTTAACGCTTGTCGTGATTCCGGTGATGTACCTCTTAAGCTGGCGACTGAAGGTCTGGATTTACCAGATTATGGGGAGTAAAATGAGGACGGATATTTAGAGGAACTCAATCGTACTATCCGCCTCACCAAATTCTAGTAAAAATTCGGCCTTCTCTGCGTGCTTTGCGGTTAAATCCACTATATCAAATGCCAATAACTAATTGGGTCTAGAGAGCTCTTCTGTTATGTAATTATGCAATATTGCATAATTACATAGTTCGCCAATTATTCTTCACCTTTGAGGCGCTACCTTCGTTATCCCTCAAAGGGAACGCTGTTCCGGTATAGTCGATGAAATATTCAATAGCATTCAGTCTGTTAACTCTGGTTCCCTGGATGGCCGGAACATCACAGTCACCTGAGGCGTCGAAATTTCGCGAAGCCTTTGAATTCTTCGACAATGGAGATTACGTCGCCGCGGAAGCCGTTTATACGAGGGACTTGCGTTCCGACCGGCTGCACAAGGCAGGCCACTGGATTATTCAGGGTTTTATCCGGAATAAAACGACCAGCAGTGAATCGGGCCGATATTGCTTTCTGCGCGCTGCCGATTATTTAAGGGGTTCGTCAGAGTATACGCTGATGTGTTATGCTTTTCAGGGTCTCGGACAAGGGTATTTCAATGAAGGAAACTACGACCGCGCAATCCTTGCATATCAGCAAATGAAAATGGTGGCGACGTCCGCCGGATTGTCCGAACAGGAATGGACGGCCGACTTTTTGCTCGGCCTGAATTACCAGCAGTTGGGAAAAATACCTGTGGCTAACGTGTATTTCAGGGAGGCAATCCGTTTAGCAAAATTACGCGCTGATTCGTCCGATGTTTTCCAGTCGCAGTATAAGTACGCCGCCAACTATATGTACTTTGTCGGTTACGACTCCACTACCTACCACTATGCCGATTCCGTTTTGAACGTGGTCCACGACGCTGAAAACTATCTCCACGACGCCGACTATACCGAACTTGGCCAACTGCACGACTTGTACGTTAAAGCCTATGTAGCGAGGGATGACTATGATCTCGCCAGGGAACACGCCATTAAATCGCTCAACTATTACATCCTTTCGAAGGATACCATCAACATAACCGGAGGTTTTCTCACGCTTTCCCAATCGTATATGGATATTGAAGACTACGATTCGGCCGAGTGGTGTATCGAACAAGCTTATCGTCTCAAGGATGCGGATTCCGTCAATTACCACGCATATGGATTCGATCTTGTGTATTGGTACAATTCCTATTTCATCAACAAGTCGAAGGGAAATGCTGAAAAGGGACTGGCAGCGTTGGAGCAGTATTTTTATCTCGATATGGACGAGAAGAACAGGAACGATATGGATGTCCTCCAGATGCGCGAGGAATTTGAAAAGGCCAACAACGAACGAATCGCCGAAACGGAGAGACGGGGAACAAAGGCGCTGTACGACCAACGTCAGCAATTTATTCTCTTATCTGCTGGCGGCGTAATTCTTTTCCTGCTGGTCCTTGGTGTGGTGCTTTACTTCTTTTATAGAGGGAGGAAGGCGCGAAAAGAGCGATATCTGCGTTTTCAGATGATGAATGCGGAGTACACCGCTTTGAAGGCGCAAATGAATCCACATTTTATTTTCAATGCCTTGAATTCGATACAGCACAGTATACTGACGAACAAAATGGAAGAGGCGTCCTCGTTTCTTTCCCAGTTTTCAAAATTGATACGGGCAGTGCTCGACTCTTCGTCAGAACCATTGATTCCACTTGCATCCGAATTGGAAATTTTACGGATTTATGTCGGTATTGAGTCGCGTCGTTTCGACCATTCGTTCAGTTACGAAGTCATTTTGAACGATCCTAACAACCGTGCCGAGAAAACGGTGATTCCGCCGATGATCATCCAGGTATTTATAGAAAATGCAATCTGGCACGGCTTGATGCCGAAGGACGGCGGAAAACATCTTGCGGTTTCAATATCTTTGCCTGACGATGGAAAAATCATTTGTGAAGTGAGCGACAACGGGATCGGTCGCGAAGCTGCCAAAACCAGACAGGAAGGACAACGAAAAACACATACCTCAAAAGGCATCCAGAACATCACCGAGCGCGCGGAATTGCTTAAAAGAACTGCGAAAATGGATTTGTCATTTTCAATCTCCGATACAACAGATCTCTCTGGACAGGCCAGCGGTACAAAAGTTACGATTAATTTTAATTCTATATGATCCGAATAAAAGCAGTAATTGTCGACGATGAGCGCAGTGGACGGGAGACGCTCCAAATCATACTGAATAAATTTTTCGGGGATCAGATTGAAGTGCTTGGTTCTGCTGCCGGATTGCGAGAGGCTGAAACTCTTGTACAAAATTCCAATCCGGACCTCGTTTTTCTCGATATGGAAATGCCGGATGGACCAGGGTTGAAGTTGCTCAGCGGGACAAAGCCTGTTGCTTTTATCACCGTGGTTACTACCGCCCACCGGGATTATGGCATTGAAGCGCTCAAGGCAGGTGCTGTTGATTATTTGCTAAAGCCTGTCGATCCGGAGGAATTGCAAGTTTGCCTGCAAAAAGTGCGTCAGTTGTACGACGAGCGGAAAAAACAAAATTTAATGGAAGTGCTTCTCGACAAAGTCGATGATCTGAAAACGGCAGCAGGTAAAATTGCCTTGCTCACGAATAACAACCAAACGGTCTTTGTCGAGAAAAAACGAATTGTTCGCTGCGAAGCCGATGGGAACTACACCGTGGTCCGGCAGCTGGATGTAAAGCCGATTATGGTCACCAAACAACTCGGAGATTTGGAAAGAATGATTGAATCGGACCGCTTTTTTAGAATACACAAGTCACATCTTGTCAATCTCGATCTGGTAAAATCAATACAAAAGTCGAAGGACGAAGTCACGATGGAGGATGAGGCCGTTCTTCCCATTTCCCGAAACCTCAAGGCCGAATTTCTTAAGAAAATGACCGGAGAGTGATAGGCCAAAGTAGTTCATACAGGATTTCATTCGACTTATACGGAATGCGGTGAAATAACGCCACTCCCGGTTAGAGCCCCCCGTCTTTATTATCAGACGCAGAAACAAAACGCTAAATCGCTACCTATCAAGGGTGACGTGAAATGTGGGCGGGGTAGATTGAGGCTCATTTGATCCCCGCCTGCATTTTTTTTGAAATTAATTCGGCAGCGTGAAGTATCCGTTTCGAAGATGGTGAAGAAATAGTCAGCGTTGATTAGTTGTTTCATTCGGGACTATCAGGTCTGAATCGCCCCAACGTTGTAACGTTGGTCTGCCTTGCGGTGATTCGCCATTTCAATTCCCATTGAAAGTACTTTTCGTGTTTCCAGCGGATCGATGATGGCATCTACCCAAAGTCGCGAAGCTGCGTAGTATGGTGATATCTGTTCGTCGTAGCGGGATTTTATTTTTGCGTACAGCGCATCCTGTTCCTTTTGGTCCGGTTCTTTTCCCTGCGCTTTCATTGAGGCCACTTCGATCTGAAGCAGTGTTTTGGCCGCAGATGCGCCACTCATCACCGCAATATTTGCCGTCGGCCAGGCGACAATCAGCCGGGGATCGTAGGCCTTTCCACACATCGCGTAATTTCCTGCGCCGTACGAATTGCCGATCACCACGGTAAATTTTGGCACAACGGAATTGGACATCGCGTTCACCATTTTTGCACCGTCTTTGATAATGCCGGAGTGTTCCGACTTTGAGCCGACCATAAAGCCGGTGACGTCCTGTAAAAACACAAGAGGAATATTTTTCTGGTTGCAGACCATAATAAAGCGCGCTGCCTTGTCGGCGGAATCGTTGTAAATCACACCACCAATCTGCATTTCGCCCTTGGACGACTTCGAAATTTCGCGTTGATTGGCGACGATGCCGACACTCCAGCCGTCGATCCGGGCATACCCACAGAGTATGGTCTTGCCGTAATCCGCTTTGTATTCGGTGTATTCCGACTTGTCGACAAGGCGTTTGATGATTTCGCGCATATCGTACGGCTTGGCTCGGTCGTTTGGAAGAATGCCGTAAATCTCCTTTTCGTTTTCAGTTGGAGCAGTTGCTTCAATGCGATCGAAGCCTGCCTTGTCTTGTGCACCGATTCCACTCACAAGATCTCTGATCTTATTCAGGCAATCGGCATCGTCTTTTGCTTTATAGTCGCACACACCACTAACGGCAGTCTGTGAAGTCGCTCCGCCAAGTGTTTCGTTGTCGACCTTTTCTCCAACCGCCGCCTTGACAAGGTACGATCCAGCCAAAAAGATGGTTCCAGTTTTATCGACGATCAAACTTTCATCGGACATTATCGGAAGATAAGCTCCACCTGCGACACAGCTTCCCATAACTGCGGCGATCTGGTTAATTCCCATTGAAGACATCACAGCGTTGTTCCGGAAAATTCGCCCAAAATGTTCCTTGTCGGGGAAAATTTCGTCCTGCATTGGCAAATAAACGCCTGCAGAATCCACGAGGTAAATGATCGGCAATCGGTTCTCCATCGAAATCTCCTGTGCCCTGAGATTCTTTTTACCAGTAATCGGGAACCACGCGCCCGCTTTTACAGTAGCGTCGTTGGCCACAATCAGCACCTGTTTTCCACTGACATATCCAAGTTTTACCACTACGCCGCCGGAAGGACATCCGCCGTGCTCGGCATACATCCCTTCGCCGGCAAATGCACCCATTTCAAAGGTCCGTGTGCCTGGATCAACCAGATTTTCGATTCGTTCCCTGGCCGACATTTTGCCTTTTTCACGAAGTGCTTCAAGCCGCTTTTTACCACCGCCCAGCTCCACTTTCGCCAGGCGCTGCTCCATTTCGGAAACCAACATGCGCAGTGAATCGTCGTACGTATTAACCTCCAGTTCCTTCGCTTTTACAGCCATACCTGTTTTGAATCTTGGTCCAAAGATAGCAGAATGTTGAATTTTGGATTAAATTATTGATTTTCAATGTTTGATGTGAATAATGCCTTTCCTTGAAACGATCAGACTAAATCATATTCCCAGCAGTGCAAAATCTGAAATCAGATATCGGACATCGTAAATCGGAAATCAAATCCTTAGTACTTGCGACTGGTTATGCTTGTGGCTCTGTCATCGCTATTATCTTTGGTTCGTGAAAATTTTCAATTTACGCGTGTATGGCCTCCTGATCCTGGATAACAAGATTCTTGTGACCCACGAACACCGCGGCGATATGGAAATGACAAAATTTCCCGGCGGAGGTCTCGAGTGGGGTGAGGGACTGGCCGATTGTCTGCGGCGTGAATTTCGCGAAGAACTGGATTTGAAGATCGAAGTGGGCGATTTGTTTTACACCAACGAATTTCTCCAGCTTTCCGCATTCAACCCTTTGCATCAGCTGCATAGTTTCTACTTTCGGGTCCATTCCGTGTCGTCTGTTCCAGAGCATTATTTCGGCACGCGGGCCGACCTGCTCCAGCGAAAACAGGTTTTTGAATGGAAAGAAATCTCATCAATTAATCCAGAAGACGATTTTACTTTTCCGATCGACCGGATTGTAGCGGCGAAAATCAGGTCAGCCCAGTCGCTTTAAAACATAGGCACTAACCGATTCATAAAACTGCCCTGGAGTAAGCGTCCGCCACGCGAAATCTGCGAGTTTCCCCCCCCGAGACAAAATACTGGTCGAGGCCAGGACTTTGAAATTCCTCGAGCACGTGGTTCCGCAGGTTCAACACCGCAATCCATCCGCCCTCGTCGTCGGCCTCGTTAAACCACTCTTCATAATAGGAATCGTCGTCCGAGTGAAAATTGAGGACATTTTCGGCGATGAGAATGAACTTGGAAACGCCTTCACTGGAGAGTAGTTCGGCTACTTCGCGCTTCAGATACATAATGTCATTGTTCACCGCATCGTTCCATTCGCCAAACAACTCAATAACCGCAAAACCCTCGTCGTAATCGGCATACAGTAATTTTACAAACAGCGTGGGCGAGCCGATATCATCCCATTGCGGATGGATGCAATAGTTGTAAATGCTGTGTGTGAACTCAAATTCATTGTAAATGCGCTCGAAAAAGGGTGATTTTTCGTCCTCTTCAGCGGTGTACAGGCCTCGCCAGTTGTAGAATGGTTCAATGGTATGCAAAATCTACTGCTTTTCGTTGTTTTGATGGACAAAGATATGCGATGAAGCGGGAATTCATTAAATTTGTCGCCTAATCAGAGAAAAATAAAGATGAAAAATTTGCTTAAAATAGTCGTTGCAGCGGTTTTGGCTCCGGTGCTTTTTTATTCCTGTTCGGGTGATAACACACGCGAAGATCAAGCGGCAGCAATCATCGGTAAGATGGATTCCCCGTTTGTCGTGGTCAATATGGTTCCGCAAAATTTGATGGATAAGTCGAATATTTTTGGTGGTGCAATTCCAGAGACCTTTGCGTTGGTCATCGGTTTTTTTATCGATGAAAAAGTGACGGGAATCGACTATTCCGTAAAATCTCAATTCGTCGTATCTGCGGGATCTGGTTTTACCCCGAATATGTACGTGATTTTTAAAGTGAAGGATCAGGACAAATTCAAAGAATTGATGGACAAGGAAGCCAATGCGGATATAGGCGAGAAGGACGGATTCAATTACGCCATTAAGGAAAGTGAAATGTACTGCGTAACCTGGAACGAAGAGTTCGCAATACTCTCAAACATTCCGATTGATTTTGCAGCAATGTTATCTGGTGGAGGTGGCGATCAGGGAATGAGCCAGATCACCAAGAATATCGATCTGATTAATGCGGCCGAAGATGGCGAGGCGGATGCGACCTATGCTGAATTCCTGAAAAAGGAAGGTGATCTAAGCGTTTATTACGATGGCAAAGGCTTGTTTAAATATCTCGAAGGAATGGAAGCGATGAAAGAAAACGAGGACCTGCAAAAAATGAAGGAAACGTATGAAGGTATGTCGGTAGAAATGTACCTGAACTTTACAAACGGCTCAATGGATTTCGAGTGGATTACTACACTCACCGAGGACGTGAAGAAAAAAATGGATTTTATTGGCAATAAAGGAGTCGATTCCAAACTACTCGCTCAGGGAAATTCTGAGATGCCGGTTGCTGTGGGATCGTACAGTATAGACATCAAGGCGTTCTTGGATTACTTTAAAGAAAATGCCGGCGAGGACGGACTTGATGACATAAACGATGGCCTTGCCGAAATTGGTTTGAACCTGGATGACGCTGCAAGAGCATTCTCCGGAGAGATGGTTTGGATTCTCGACGACATCCGTACCATTACCAAAACGGTCGACTATGGTTATGGAGATGGTCCGATTTCTTATGAAACCACCGAGCCACTTTTCGGAATGGTCGTTGGGGTAAAAGACAAATCGGTGATCGAAAAAGCGCTTAAGGCCATTATGGACGAAAGCGAAGCGGCTGGACAAATGGCGGTGTCTGAAAATATGTCCGAAGAGGAGAAGATGAATATGATGATGGAGAGTGCGATGAGAGGTCCGGAAATTGTGAAATTGGGCGAAGGAATTTATCAGGCGGATGAAGGATTTTTCTACATAGGCAGCGATGTGCTGTTCGTATCAAATGACAGTGCCTGGACAATGAACGTAGCGGCTGGAAAAGCTTCCAAGGTAAAAGACGTGAAAGGCGACCTCGGTAAATATCCGTTTGCATTTTATACCAATTTCGCTCAGATTGCAAAAATTGAGAGTATGAAGGAAGGCAAAGAGATGTTAGATATTTTCAGCGAATTCCACGGCGGAGGAAATATGGATGGTGGAAATTTTCATTTGATTATGATGGATAAAAAACGCAATGCCCTCGAGATTATTACCGAAATGGTATTTGATCAGATCAACAAGGCCGAACAGATGAACAATCCTCAGATTATGGAGGAGTTTGAAGACTCGGCAGAGGAGTGCGAAGGTGGAGCTTGTGAAGAAGGTGCCTGCGAAGCAGGGTCTTGTGAAGGTGGTGAGGAGAAGCCAGAAGAATACTAAGATGGACTGAAACCATTCAGAAAGGCCCAGAGAGAACCTCTGGGTCTTTTTTTTATACAGCATTCAACCGTATGCCAATGACCAATACGTCGTCGATCTGATCCCGCTCTCCTTTCCACTCTCCAAATGCCCTGTTCATTGCCTCCTTTTGCTGTATTGATTCGAGATGTTGAATGGACAACAGCAAAGTTCTGAATCGATCGGTTCCAAACGATTCGCCGTCCGTTCCGCCGAACTGGTCGATGAAGCCATCACTGAACAAATAAATCCCCATTCCGTTTTTGATGTCGATGCTGTGCGAAACAAACTCAGCACTTTGTTTTCCGTCACGCCGAAGTGATTTGCCACCAATGGATGCAAAGGTACCTTTGATGATTTTCAATTCTTCGGGGGTGACCAGATATAGTGGATTCATCGCACCGGCATAACTCAGAATGCCTTTCGCGTGATCAATTTTCAAAAACGCGAGATCCATTCCATCCATTGAATCGGAATCATCGTCTCCCTGCTGTAATGCCTGGACCACTCCGAGATGCAGCGCATTGAGTATCGCCACCAGATCTTCCTCCTTGCGTTCGTTGACAATTTGGTTCAACAGGCTATGCCCAATCATCGACATAAGCGCGCCAGGAACGCCGTGTCCCGTACAATCGATCGCTGCGATGTACGAGGTGTCTCCGCGATGGCTGTACCAGTAAAAATCACCGCTTACAAGGTCTTTGGGTTTGAAAAGAATGAAACATCCCCCCAGATGTTTCGCAATTTCAGCCTCCGATTTCATCATTGCGATCTGAATCTTACTCGCATAATTAATGCTGTCAAGGATATTCTTTCGCTGTTTGTCAATTTCGTTTTTCTGCTCGGAAATTTCCGCGTTGGCGAATTCAACTTTCTCCTTTTCGAGTTGAAGAGACCGGGTTCGTGTGGCCACTTTGTCTTCGAGATTTTTTTTGTCGCGGATAAGTTTTCGCTCTCTGAATTTGACCGCTGAGAACAAAAGTAGAAGTGAGGTAATGCCGCAAATACTATAGAATGGCAAAGTCCTCCAAAATGGTGGTGTAATCAAAATGCGAATCCAGGCGCCATCCTCGTTCCAGAGCCCATCGTTATTACTCGCCTTTACTCGGAAAGTATATTCGCCGGGATCAAGGTTTGTGAAAGTCGCATATCTCCTGTGATCACAATAGATCCATCGGTCATTGAGGCCTTCGAGTTTATAGGCGTAGTGGTTTTTTTCCGGTTGGGCAAAGTCAAGTCCGATGAATTCAAAGGACAGGAAATTCTGATCGTAGGGAAGTTCAATGTACTTTTTATAGGTAACTGGCGAATCGAGTTCGTAAGGTTTTTCGAATACACTCAGTGAGGTAATATAGACAGGTGGCTTGTGTGGATTGAGTTGGATGCTGTCGGGATGAAACTCAAGAAGACCGTGCTGCGTGCCAAAATAAATTTCACCGCTACTGGTTTTACAAACGCCGCCGTCGATAAAGTCATCATCAGGTAAACCGTCGTTTTTGTAAAAGTTGCGGAATGCGGCCGGATGGTATTTCTCGCCAGTTTTGTATCTGAGTTCTCCATTTATAATTTCAACTCCGGAGGGCGGCGTAAACCGGCACAGACCATTTCCGGTTCCAAGCCATAAATCTCCATTGCCATCCTCAATAACCGAAGCAACCACATTGTTTGCCAGTCCTTCATTCTTGGTGAAAGCGTAGAATTTTCCCTTTGTGCTTCCGTCTGCTTTTTTTTGTACGATCATCGCGTTTAGCCCACCACCTGCTGTCCCCATCCACATCAGACCATTTTCGCCTTCAAGAAAGGAGAGAATTAGACTTTCGCTAAGTCCCAGCTCACTCTTTTTTCCTCGAATGAAATGCGAAAAGATTTCTTTTTTTGTATCGAGTACGTGGAGGCCGCCAACGCGCGTTCCAATCCATAAACTGTTCTTGGAATCCGTATACAGTATTTGGACTTCGTTGTCCGTAAGACGTGTAGAGGTCGAGTCGGACGCTGCAAAATGCTTGAATGTCCCCGAGAAAGGATCGATACGAGATAGTCCTCCAGGTGTCCCAACCCAAATCGTACCGTCTGCAGCGACGTTGATTTTATATATGAAATGGGGTGCTCGCGACGTTGCAAATTCTGGAAAGGAGAATTTATTGGTGAGTGTATCGAATGTCCCAAGGGTCAACGAAGCACTGCCGAACCATAATCTTCGGTCCGGACCAAAGGCCATTGTATTCACAAACGGATATCGACGGGTTCCATTCAGAAGAAGTGGAATGTCGAGATGTTCAAATTTTCCTGACGTGGGAGTAAAAACCGACAGATGCGTTGAGGCACCGCCAATCCAGATTCTATCTAATGAATCTGCCAAAAGGGTGTACACCTTGTTGGTGATTAGTCCTTCGTTTCTGTTTTCGCTATGAGAATACACCTTGAACTGGTTCATTCGGTAATCGTAAATATTGAGGCCGCCAGTAGCCGTCCCAACCCAGACGAGACCCTGTCGGTCCTCGTAAATTACTTTGATGTCGTTATCGGAAATGCTGCGCGAATTGATTTCGCTGACTCGGTGGTTCTCGAAGACATTCATAGCCGGATTGAGCACGTCGAGGCCTTGTTGTGTGCCAACCCAAAAATTTCCGCGTGAATCTTCAAGCCAGCACTGCATTATGTTCGCACTGAGATTTCCGTTCTGGCGATCGTAGTGTTGGATTTTCTTCGTTTGGGGATCGAATATATCAATGCCGTGGGTCGTCGTTCCGTTTCCAATCCAGATGCGTTTTTCTGAATCGACGAAGACCGAATAAATGAGGTGCTGAACTGCCTGATCCAGACTTTGAAAATTCGGAATATCGAGCGGCGTGAATGTCACTGTTTCTGTATTGACCGTGTAGATTGGAGATCCGTCTGAGAAACTACTCGCGAGAAAAGTGTTCTCGCCTGTTCGGTGAAAACCGGTTGTAGAATTTACGGGAAATCCGCCGCTGTGTGACATCGCGGTGTTCGCGTTATAAATTTGGAAGCGACCTGATGCTGGATCAAGTTTTTTGATTCCGCAACCATACGTTGAAATCCAGATGTGGCCCTTTTTGTCTTCCAGCAGATCGTTGACCAGATTGCAACTCACGAATTCCTCTCCGACTTCGGCGGATAAATACGTTTTGAATTTATCCGTTTGTTTGTTGAAAACACAAACACCTTCGTTGCTGCCAATCCAGAGCCGTCCGTCAAGGGTCTCAAGTAGACAGGTAATTTCTCCCGATACAATGGAAGTGGAGTCAGATGGATCGTGCCGGTAGATATGAAAGAAGTGGCCGTCGTAGCGGTTCAAACCGTCCGCCGTGCCAATCCACATAAATCCTTCTTTGTCCTGAAGGATTGCCCGAATCTGATTGTTCGAAAGTCCGTTATCGGCCGAAAGATGCCGGAACTGCGCGTGTTTGGGAGGAAGCTGCGAAAAACAGGGAGTAAAAACGGTGAGGACTGAGGTTACCAGAATTCGGCGCAGAACCAACAAAGGCAATGTATGGAAATCGATATGGAACACCGGGTGCACTTGGATGTCCAAAGTAACAAAAAATCAGGGATTGACTGTTTTGCGGTGAGTAAAAAGACTCAGGCCCGGATCCATTTTTCCAGACCTGAGTCACGCTGATCACAATTAGGATATTTTGACAAGCCGCGATTTCCCCTTTTCAATTTCCTTTTTTGGGATATGAATCGTGAGAATTCCGTCGGCACAACTCGCCTGAATCGCTTTGTCATTTGCATTTTCCGGCAGGGTGAAGTTTCGCCGGAATTTTGTGTAACTGAATTCGCGTCTCCGGAAATTCTGCGTCTCCTTTTTTTCGCTTGATTCAGCTGGTTTTTCCGCCGATACCGAGAGTAAATTTTCTTTCACCTCGATCGCAATTGCCTGTTTGTCCATTCCTGGAACGGCCAGTTCAATCGAGTATTTCGTTTCGCTCTCGCTGATGTTCACAGCAGGTAGTGTCGAATGGAGCCGTTGTTTCGGCTGAAAAGGGAATGAAAAATCCCCGTCGAAAAAATTCTTGATTACGGAATCGCCGTATACCGGCAGTTCACAGTTTTTCTTTGTTAGTGCATTCATAAGTTATGTTTTTTTGGCCACCGGGCTCACCGACCCTTAAGCGGATGGAGTAGATGGGTTGTTTGTTTTAGTCCTTGGACAAACGGAATACCAGAGCGAAATCCGATGACGAAATGACAGTTTTGATGGAGATATCCCGACAATATGACTGAAACTGAAATTATAAATGACTGATTGTCATTATTATGTAGATAATCAGGAACAGATTATATCCCGCGGCAATGTAAGACTGCTCCTGACCGGGTAGAGAAAAATTCCGGTTTTTCAACACAATTCGCCCGGTGTTTTGGCGAAACAGCTTGTGTGGTTGGCTAACCAAATCAGCAGGCAAATTTGGATTCCTATTTTTTTTCAGAATCAAAAAGTACCAGCATTCGACGCAATAGTACAATCCTTCGCCAGACCAGTGGTCTACCTTCGCAGGGAGTTTGAATTGAAAAAAAATTAAAAGCACTTATGAAAACAACAGTCCTATTCTCCGCCCTTTTTGCAATGGCCCTTTTTGCATCGTGTAAAAAAGACGAGGTGATCCCTCCGCCACCTCCGGAAAACCACAATCCAACTGTGCCGGTTATTAACGCCGGACCTGCGGATAATTCGACGAACAATGCATCACCAGTTACATTTGGCTGGGACGCGTCCACAGATTCCGATGGAGATGACGTAGTTTACGACATTTATTTAGGTACGGATCAAAGTGCATTGCCAGTTCTAAGTGCTGATCAGACCGGAACATCGTATACTTCGACTCAGTTGGAACTTGAGGTTTTGTATTATTTCAAAATTGTTGCAAAGGACGGATTGGGTGGCACAGCCGAAAGTGAAATACGAGAATTTACCACGTCAGCATTCGGCTCCTTTACAGATGACCGCGATGGACGGATTTATCAAATACTAAAAATCGGAACGCAGACCTGGATGGCCGAAAACCTGAAATACGATCTGGCCGGTGAATCCTGGGCCTATAATAACAATGAAGCCAACGCAGAAGAATACGGCCGCTTATATACCTGGGACGGTTTGGCGGATGCTATTCCGAGCGGTTGGCACCTCGCTACGGACACCGAATGGAAAACACTTGAGTCGTACCTTGGAATGTCTGCCTCCGACCTGAATCTGTCGGGATACAGCGTTACTCGCGGCACAAATCAAGGTACCCAACTTCAAATTGGTGGCTCGTCCCTTATGAATTTTCCCCTTGCGGGATTCAGAAGCGGTGCATCCTTCAGCGCAATTGACGACAGAACCTATCTCTGGGTAAATACAACCGTTGGTGGTGGTGATGCCTACAGAAGACGGCTCGTTGGAGGTGAACCATACGTCTATCGCTTTACCAATCCGAATGCAGGATTCGCAATCTCCGTGCGATTGATAAAAGACTGAATTTATTCTGGTCCGTTAAATAGTGAGAACCTACATCAAATCCGAAACAAAGCAAGAGCAGAAAAAATGTATGAAAGCCCAAAATAAATTTCATTCCTTTTTCTCTCGATGGAAGAGAAATTTCGTACTATTCGTAAGTACTTTCTTGTTGGTTTCGATCGGAGTGTCCTGTGGGAAAAGCAAACTTAAGTCACTGGATGGTGGATGGAAGTTAACATCTGGTCAACAGATAGTCACATTAACCGAATCGGACGGAGGGTTCACAAGAACAACATCATATTACCAAGAGACAGTAACGAATGTAGAGGTGTACTATGTCTACTATTTCTGGGGTTCAATGAGTGAGGGCTATGCAAACAGTACGTACGATTACAGTTTGGACTTGAATTTTGATAAGGATGGAGATGTTAAGGGATCGCACACTAATCCAGGTGCATCAAAAAATCTGGATGGTGTTTGGGCGATTGAGAGCGAAGAAGAAATTATTATGTCTATTACAGGTACTTCGTTGGACTGGCAACCGAAGTTGGTTGGGTTGTTTGCAGTTAATACATATGTTAAAAATCAGTTGTTGACCATCTCAACCTATGACGGTGACAGCAATCCAACA
>Ga0247727_10007188_pt1 | contig 21394 bp, 19 predicted proteins | sample WisWelCaveWW1625_FD_202498 | JGI IMG/M metagenome (GOLD analysis project Ga0247727, IMG submission 202498) | Biofilm microbial communities from Wishing Well Cave, Virginia, United States - WW16-25 | ecosystem: Environmental > Aquatic > Deep subsurface > Groundwater > Cave microbial mat | place... | reverse complement strand
CATAGGCGCGCGCGTCGCTCCAATTTTCCAAAGTATGTGTTTCGGGAATATGCCAGTGGCATTGCTCCGAAGTCTCGTCTTCATACAAACTGAGATGCACGCGCGTTTTGACTTTGGAAATTTTTTCGGCGAAATTCAAATCTGCCGGCGCATTAAAAACCGGATTGCCGCCGAGCATGAGCAGCATCTCGACTTTGCCCGCGTCCATATCTGCGACCAATTCGCGCAACGATTCGGTTTGATTCACCGGTTGCGCTTCGACCGCATCCGTGTAGATTGCCGTTCTGCCGACATTGCCGAGCGCGTGATTCATCGCGTGCGCCAACGACTGCACGAATGGCGAATGGTGCTCGCCCGCAATCACGAGGCTCGCGCCACGATGTTTTTGCAAATCGCGCGCAACAACCGAAATCCATTCATCGGCCTGATTACTCTCGACGGCAACGCCCAATTCTTTCGCAATGGCACGCGCAAAATTCTCAACTTCACTCGCGCGCATCGAGCGGCGGTGATCCGCCATCGTGCCGGTAAGTGTGGGACTGCTCTCAATCGCGTAGAGCCGATTCATTTCTTTGTTGCCATCATGCACGCGGCGTTTCGCCGTGAATTCGCGGGCGTAACGCAAACTCCCCGGCAGATCAACGAGAAAATCTGAATCGAGTGAAAGAATGACTTCGGCTTGCTCGAAACGATATTGCGTTTCAACATACTCACCGAAGGCCAAACGGCTGCCCTCACGCGCATGGTCGCGATTGGCCGGTTCGTATTGATGCCATTTTGCGGCAGGAAACGCGGCGAGTATCGTTTGCAATTGCTGCGCGAGTGTCGGCGAAGTGATGGTCTCAGTGAGAATACGCAAACCTTCGCCCCGCTTCGCCTTCAGTCCTTCCAACTCGGTGCTAATCGCGGCGACGAACGCCTCCCACGTGTTGATCTCGCCGAGATGCTTCACCACTTGCGAGCGATCCGGATCATAAAGCGTAAGCACCGAAGCTTGTGCAAAAACATCGGTTGCACCCAAACTCGCCGGATGCTCGGGATTGCCTTCAACTTTGGTGGGGCGGCCTTCATGACTTTCGACGAGCACGCCGCAAGCATAGCCGTTGCGCACATTGGCCGTCGCAAAATAAAGCGGCCTGCCACCGACGAGCTGCTCCGGCGGCTTCACATACGGAAAAATTTTCTCTTCCGGCTGGCGCGTGCAGGCATTGATTCCCGCGAGCAGCATCGACGCGCCCATCAGTTTAAGAAAATCCCGCCGGCCCAGCTCGACTTTGCCGACAACCGTTGGCGCGAATTCGTGGTGAATCGCCTCTTGAAATTCTTTGGAACTCGCCAGCTCTTCAAGACTGCGCCAGTATTGCTTGCCGTTCTGGTTTTCCAAGCGCGCGCGGATGGCGGCTAAATCGAGTTGATCGACGTTATCGGGTTTTGTATTCATGTAGCGTAGTCACACAATTTTTCATTAGTAGCTCAATTCTAATCTTTCCCTCGTTCACTTCTTTTGATCGTCCACATACTTATAACGCCAAGTTACATAACCGTTTAACTTTCCTAAAGGTATAGTGTCAAAAACGATCTTATTATTATCACCGGTAGTTGAGTGAAAAACCTCTATTTCTCCTTTCGTGTTTATTTTATAAAATAAGTAGACATGAGCTTTTGGCTTGATGATTATATCACCCATCTTTAATTTGTCAAATCTATCATTCTTCTTTGGACTATCTTCAATTACCTCGCAGTAACTTTGAAGTTGAGTAGTTCCACGATGCTCTTCATTAAGTTCCCAAACCCGAGTAACAAAGCCTGAACAATCAACTCCATAAGTATTCCCTTGATAAGTATTTCTCGTTTTACCATCTTCAAGCGTAGTGCAGATATTTCCTGCTTTCCCACTATCGGCAATAGCTTGCGTAAACTTGTCTATCGTACTTCCACCACCCCAACAATATGGCATCCCAGCAATAGTAATAGTTGAATCGCTTTTAAAAGGCGTTTTGATATAAACGGGCTTCGTACATTGCTTTAAATAATTGCGAGAATACATTTGCCATTCTAGATTCCTGTACTCTTCGGCATTTTCTATTATTTGTTCGCGAGTAATTTTCCCTTCGCTAGGCATGTTGAGAAATAATGCGCTCCACAGCAACAACATCGTTATATTATTCATAGCTATCTCCTTAACGTTTTATTTAACCACGACGACGCCATTGTTCAACTAATAAATGGTTCTGCAAAGGACGCAGATGATAAATATTTCCTTTTTCATCAAGAATTAATTCTCGAGTTGGGTGTGCCACATAATCAATTTCAATAGGAATAAAATCCTTAAGCCGACCGTTTGAATCATACCATCGTATTTCTTTTTTAACGTGAATCTCCCGAGCAGGTAGTAATTCTTCAACTATTACAAACATGCTTTTAGATGGACCATCGCCTAAATATTCGATTGAGCCAAGAATATTGACATCAGTTGCAACAACGAGCTGTTTTTCTACAATCTTTCTTCTCCGCTCATCAATTTTTTCGTAGGTATAGCGCTCTGGGACTGTCCGTGACTCAAATTTGCCATCAGGCATGTTGAGAGTGTAAACCTTTTCTTCAGAAATACGCACATTGAGGTTATTATTTTCATCGAATTCAAGGCTTCCAACAAAATTGCCTGGAATGCGATACCGTGCCATAGAGCTAGTAACTGGTTGATATTCCAAGACAGTGTTTAAACTGGGATCGAACACAAAAACAGTGCCACCGTTCTTAACAACCATATCCGAACCACGCATGTTGAGAATTGCATGATCGAACTTTCCATCACGATGAAAAATTTGGACTCGCTCATTGACTGTGTCCAAAATATATATTTTTGCATCGGTAACTGCAAAACTTTCTGGTCCAGATGGCAATACGTCTTCACCGCCTTCAATCAGCCCAACTTTCCCCGTCTCGTTGCCATAACCAAGTTTAAGAATAGTAAATTTTTCGTATTGTCCCTCCTTTGAAAAATTTGAGCTTGTCTCCCGCGACTGCTGATAAATAGCAAGCCCATATACGCTCGAAATTATTAATAGTACAAACATAACCAAACTTAAGGCTACTTTCATAATTCTACCTCCTTACGTTCTGAAAATTATATTTGTCCGACGTCTTTTCAACCTTTTTAAACTTGTTCTTCATATTTTTCTCATTCTCTCTTCCTCTCATTTTTTCCTATATGATTCGAGCATCTATTCTGAAACACCCAACTAAATCTCACCGATGACAAATCGAACAATTCGTGAGCTTCTGAATTTTATATTCTTTCATCAAGCTGTCGCCATAAGCCGTTTGATGCGTTGGCGACTTCCACGTCGTGCTGAAAACTTCCTCACGAGGCCGCACGAAACGCTCCGGCGCGCGGTGGCAACTGAGGCACCATTCCATGTTCAGCGAGTTCTCGCGCCACGTGAGCGCCATCTCGCCGACCGGCCCGTGGCAGGTTACGCAGGCCATGCCTTTTTTCACGTGAATGCTGTGATTGAAATAAACAAAATCCGGCAAGTCGTTGACACGCACCCACTCGATGGATTTTTCCGTGCGATAGCTTTCGCGCACCGGCTCCAGCATCACGGCGGTGGCATGAATTTGCGAATGGCAGGTCATGCAGGTGTTCGTCGAGGGAATGCCGGCGAAGTTGCTCTCTTCCACCGAAGTGTGGCAATAGCGACAATCGATGCCGAGCTGGCTCACATGATGGCGATGGCTGAACGGCACCGGCTGTTCGCGCACAACGCTGGCTTGCGTCACATACGGCGAGCGCTCGATGACGCCGACAATCCACAGCAGCCCGCCGACAAAAAACACCGCGCCAAAGATGCTGACTTTGGAAAAGGTATTGGTGCTCGGATGAAAAATCTGCGGCATGGGTAAAATTTGTTTGGTGAAAATGACAGCCGAGAAACATTTCGGCGAAAACGCCAGGTGGAAAGATAATAAAGAATTGGCGTTTTGTCAAGTGAGGGATTGATAAAATTTGATTAAATTTGAGACAAGCTGGTTTGGAAGAAGTAAAGCCCACAAAACAAAAAACCCTCATCTGAACTCAATCCGATGAGGGCTTTTAATTTTTCAACGAATCCGCTCAACCCAGATACTTGCGCAGCGGCTCGAGGCGCGAACGATGGCGCAGGCGCCGCAGGGCTTTCTCTTTGATCTGGCGGACGCGCTCGCGGGTGAGCTTGAAATGTTCGCCGATTTCTTCGAGCGTCAGCGGGCGGTCGCCGTCCAGCCCGAAGTAGAGACGAATGATTTCCGCTTCGCGCGGCTTGAGTGTGGAAAGGACTTTGTCGATTTCCACCTGCAACGATTCCTGCATCAGCATATCGTCGGGCGGCGCGTAACGATCGCTCTCCAGAATGTCGAGCAGGCTGTTGCCTTCGTCTTCTTTGAACGGCTCATCCAGCGACAGATGGCGCGCCGAAGTTTTCAGCACATCGGCCACTTCAAACGCGGTCATCTCCATCTTTTCGGCGATCTCTTCCATGCTCGGCTCGCGGCCATACTTCTTCTCCAGCTCTTCGAGCGCGCGGCCGACTTTGTTGATGGCGCCGACGCGGTTCAACGGCAGACGCACAACGCGGCTCTGCTCCGCCAATGCCTGCAGAATCGACTGGCGAATCCACCAGACGGCATAGGAGATGAACTTAAAACCACGCGTCTCATCGAAACGCTGCGCGGCTTTAATCAGGCCGAGATTGCCTTCACTGATCAAATCCTGCAACGGCAGGCCCTGACCCTGATATTCCTTGGCCACGCTGATCACGAAGCGCAGATTGGCTTTCACCAGTTTGTCCAATGCGCGCGAGTTGCTCTTGCGAATTAAACGCGCCAGCTCAACCTCTTCTTCCGGCGCCAGAGGCGAATAGCCGCCGATCTCCTCGAGATATTTCTCGATGGACTGCTTCGTGCGATTATCGGTGGTTTTACGTTTTTTAGCCATTTGCTTTTCCACACCAAGCCCAAGCTCAGTTTGACTTATCACGACTTTACTCTACTCGACTTGCTGCATTAGAATTCGATTGGCGCGTCTTATGGCTTTTTCGCGGCGAATGCGACGACGCTGGCTGGGTTTGATGTAATACGTCGATTTTTTAAAATCCCGTAAAACCCGAGCGCGATCGCATTTCCTTTTAAAGCGCATAATAGCGCGGTCTATTGATTCATGTTCTCCGACGGTAACTCGGACCATCCTTCTACCCCTTTCTGGGATTAAGGTTAGTGTCATTTTGTTCACTCTGTCTGAAGATCAAACAGGGAAAAAATAACTCCCGTCCAGCATCTTGGTTATTTATAGATACTGAAAAATAGGTAGAAAGTTCCAGTGTCCCTCCTTAGTATAAGTTCTGTATTTTAAGCTGGGACGAGTTGGAGAAAAACAAACCTAAATTTCAAAATTTAAGGAAATTTATTTACAGTGGAAATCAGCTTACTGCAAGTGAACAAAAAATCAATTCCTACTGCAAAAAAATAAACCCGAATTTCTGGACAAGCTGCAATATAATGCTTCTGAAATGATTTGTCAAGGGTTTTGACAAAATTTTCTCTTTTATTTTTGTCGTTTTTCTGCCGTGATTACGCGGGATAGGGAAGCAAAACCATAAACTCCGTGCCATGGTCCACCTCGCTTTTAACCTGAATGCGGCCGCCATGCTCTTCCACAATTTGTTGCGCCAGGGATAAGCCAATGCCAGTGCCCTGCTCTTTCGTCGTATAATAAAAATCGAAAATTTTATTCAGCTCACTGCCGGAAATCCCCTTGCCGGTATCCTGAAAAAAAATTGCTGCGTAAGTTGCGCCGCCAGACTCTTCAAACGTCGGCGTATCTTCATCGCTGCCGGGGGATTCGGTTTTATCGATGCCGATGCGCAATCGCCCGCCGCCGGGCATCGCCTGCACGGCGTTCAGAAAAATATTGAGAAAAACCTGATATAATTTTTGCGCATCAATCTCGACGACAAGACCGGGAAGCCTGTAGTCGCGCTCGACCCGAATCCCTTTGGTCAACGCATTCGGCAATTCGGCTTTGATGAGATCGTCCAGTAACCTGCTGAGGCGCTGCGGCGTTTTCTCCAGTTTTGGCGGCTTGGCGATGAGCAGAAAATTGCTCACCAGCGATTCGACGCGGCCGATTTCCGAATTCAGGATCTGGTGATACTGCTCCAGCTTGCGGGAGTCGATCTCCGTCCGGTGAAATTCGCGGCGCATCAACTGCATGTTGATGACCATGGAATTGAGCGGATTGCGAATTTCGTGGGACAGCACCGACGCCAGTTTATTCAGCGTCTCCAGCCGTTCGCCGCGTTTGAGCTGGCGTTGAAATTCGAGCAGGCGGCTCGCCATGGTGTTGATGTTTTTCGCCAGCCGGCTCACTTCGTCGTGGCCGAGCGGGCGAATCCGATGCCGGAGATCGCCCGTGGCCATGCGCTCGATGCCGGAGACGAGACTGTTGACCGGCTCCACGATCTGGCGCGTGTACATCGCGGCAATCAACGCGGCCAGCACCACACTGACGAGCATGAGCAGAAAAATCTGCAGTTTCATTTTTTGCGCCGGCGCAAAAGCCTCGCTCGTCGGCTGCTGAATCACCGTGCCCCACTGTTCCTGTGAAATCGGCGCGTATGCGGCAATCATCTCGACCCCGTCGCGATTCACATAAATTTTGTGATTGTGGTGGCCGGTGGCGACACTGTCGAGGATATCAGCTTCTTCAAAGCGGCCTTTTTCCAGCACCATGCGCCGGTTGGAATGCGCGATAAACTGGCCCTGTTTGGCCGGATTAAAAATGAACGCCTCGCCGCGCTCGCCGATGGCGTTGCTATCGACCACGTCCCAGATCGCCTTCAAATCGACTTCGCCGCATAACGCGCCGATCACTTCATCGTGAAAAAGAATCGGCTCGGCGATCTCCATCGTCGGCAGATATTCCGGCGACAGATACACTTCGGAATTATACGGCTGATTCTGCAAAATGCTCGGCAGCAGCCCGTTGCTCGCAGGATCGAATCCCAAATTGCCGAAGGCCGTGGAGCTGATCACGCGGCCGTCGCGATCGATGATGGAGAGGCGTTTAAAAACGGCAAATTGTGCCACCATGTTGTTGATCATCAAATCCTGATCCATTCTCCCCAGATTGGTCAGGTCGGGAATCTGCGCCGTGAAGCGCAAAATCTCGCGCGCCTTGCCGAGGGTGGCGGCAATCATGCCGGCCGAACGCCGGGCAAATTCGAGATTGCGCTCCAGAATCGTTTGCCGGATGGCAGACTGCGCCGTGTCGATCAGAATCTGGCCGGTCAGCAACAACGGAATCGACACCAGCAAAATATGGGAAATCAACAGGCGGGTGAAGAGTCGATAACGAAGTTTTATGCGGTCAGCGGGCATATCGTATTATCCTGAAAAAGCTATCCCTGACTTTGCCGGTTACGGCCGCGGCTTGAGTTGCCACTCCTGAAACGGTTTCAATCCCTGAAACGGTTTCGCTTTGCCGTTATCGAGAAAATTTTGAAACCTGGCCACATTGATCGCGTGCCAAATCTGCCAGGGATGATAAAGAAAACTGGCCGGCTGATCGCGATTGATGAGCAGTTGAATGTACTGCATGTTATCGCGAAACGCCTCCGTGCCCTGGTATTTTCTGGCGTTGACAAAAGCCTTTTGCAGCGTCGGGCTGTCGTAATTGAGAAAGCCGGGGCTGAAAAATTCTTCAAGGCTGGCCAGCGTTTCCTCAAAGAGATGGCGCAACAACACGGCGTCGTAATTGCCGGTGCGCAGCCGCTCCTGAATTTCGCTAAAACTGAGCGGAATCGGAATCACGTCGATATTGATCTGATTCCACTTTATTTTTATCCGCCGCACAATATCTTCCTTGAGCTGCGAGCTTTGATCATAAAAAATGCGGAAGCGCAGCGGCTCGCCGTTGCGGACGAGAATGCCGTCGCGATTGGTTTCCAGCCAGCCGGCCCCGCGCAACAGCTCGAGCGCTTTTTTGGGTTTGTAGTTGTATTCGTTGATGCCGGGCGGCGAGTAACGGCTCTCCCTGGAAAATGGGCCGACGCCGATATCCGCGCCGGTGGTGAAAAAACTGCGTTTGATTTCCTCGCGGTCAATGGCGGATGACAGCGCCTGGCGCACGGCGCGTTCGCGCAGCAGCGGGTGTTTGAGATTGTAACAGATCATTTCCATCGCCTGCGCGGGGGCGGGCAGCGGCATAATGCGATAATTGCGCGTGGCATTGGCGATTTCCGCGGCGACCGCCTCGCTTTCCAGCGGGGCGTAATCGATTTCGTCCAAAATGATCGCCGACGTCAGGCTGCGGTCGGTGCGAAAAAATTGATAAATGATCTTTTGCGGCCGGCGCTCGTCATTCACGTTGGGCGGAATTTCCACGCCATGCGGCTTGAACTGGATCACCAGCCGCTCCGGCGAGCCTTCGAGCATCTCAAACGGCCGGGAGTTGCCCTGGCCATAAACGCGAAACGTTCCCTCGCCGGTCCGGATCGTCACCTCGCGATAATCACTCTGGCCGGTGAGCAGGCCGATCACCAGATTCTGTGCGTTGGCGCGCCGCGCCGGCGAATCCGCCGGCGGCTGCGCGCTCGCCTCGACTGCAACGAAGGCGAATAACGCGACGAGAAATAGATTTTTTGGTTTTTTGATTTTTTTCACACGCACTAAAAAATTTTCAAAAAAACCGCGATTACCCGCTCAATATCGCTGCGGCTCACGTCAAGATGCGTCACCGCGCGCAAAGTGGTCGCGCCAAACGGGACAACAAGAACGCCTTCCCTTTTCAACGCTTCAACGGCAGATTGGACGACCAGTTTGGTTTGGGCAATATTCATCATGACAATATTCGTTTGCACCGTTTCGAGGTCGAGGTCAATGCCGCCGTGGCCGTGCAGCGCTTCGGCGAGACGTCTCGCATTCGCATGATCTTCGGCCAAACGCGCGCGATGATGTTCGAGCGCGTAAATGGCCGCCGCGGCAATGATGCCGGCCTGCCGCATCGCGCCGCCGAACATTTTGCGAACCCGCCGCGCCGGCGCGATGAAATCTTTGCGGCCCGCAATCGCCGAACCGATGGGCGCGCCCAGCCCTTTGGAAAAACAGACCGACACGGAATCAAAATGTTGAACGTAATCTTGCAACGCCACGCCGGAGGCGGCACTCGCGTTCCACAAGCGCGCGCCGTCGAGATGCATGGACAGCCCGCGTGAGTCGGCGAGCCGGCGAATCGACGCGATTTCTTCCAGAGGGAAAATAGTGCCACCGGCGAGATTGTGCGTATTTTCAATCGTGATCAAACGGCTGCGAGGAAAATAATACGTCTCGCCACGCAGCGCCGCCTCAACTTGTTGCGCGGTAATGACGCCGCGCTTGCCCACGATGGTGCGGGCCTGCACGCCGCTCAACGCCGCCATCGCGCCGGATTCGTAATGCAAAAAATGTGCGCCGGCTTCGCAGATCAGCTCATCGCCGGGTTGCGTGTGGCAGCGAATGCAAATCTGATTGCCCATCGTGCCGCTGGCGACGAACAGCGCCGCTTCCGTGCCGAGAATTTCGGCCACCATTTCCTGCAGGCGATTGACCGTCGGATCTTCGCCAAAAACGTCGTCGCCCACTTCGGCCTCGGCCATCACCCGGCGCATGGCCGGCGTGGGCCGGGTTACCGTGTCGCTGCGCAAATCGATCGGATTCATTAAAGATAGTTAAAGCTTTTCAGCCTAAATTGCAAGGGAAAATTTCCAGGCATAAAATTTGTCTGCTTTTTTAAACTCCGGTTCATGGATTACTTCCGCAAATCAACTGCGCGCGCCCGGTTTCAGCGCGACCAGGAAATTGATGGTTGTGGAATAACTTTGAGTTTGCTGGCCGGTCGTTTAAAAAAATCAAAAAAATTGCCGTTGACATTGGCGGCAGATTCGTCTAAATTTACCTATCACCATGTAAATTCCAAATTGCGAACGAGGCGATAACATGAAAAAACGAGCAACGATTATCGTGAAAGTGCCGCGCGAAAAAGTCGAGAAGATGCGCAAAATAATGAAAGCCGCGACGCACGAGCAGGCGGTCGACGAGATCATGGACAGAATCCTGCTGGCGGCCAAAATCGAGCGGGTGCGCAAGCTTTATCGCTCCGAAAGGCCGGAACAGGCGCTGGAGCAGGTTTTTGACGACATGTTGTATATGGCGAAGATGGAGCGTCATTTAAAAAAATACAAAGGGAAAGCAAACTTCGTGAAAATCTATGAATAAATTTCTGCTGGACACCAATATTTACATAGATTATTACAACTCGAATAAGTTTGCAGATACTCTGGACAAAAGCAAGGCTCCGGGCAAAGTGTATGTTTCTGCCGTAGTCATCATGGAGCTTTATTCCGGAGCCTTCACTAAATCTGAAATCAAGATTGTCGATGATTTAGCGCAGACGGCGAGAATAACGAACAAGCTGGTGCTTCCTCCTGGGCCGGACTATTTCGAAGCCGGAAAACTACTCGCCAGGCTGCAACGCCAGAAGGGATACGAGATCAAAAAGACGCTCGGCTTGACGAATGACGTTCTCAATTTTTATCATCACATATTTTTGAACCTATGCAAACCTGTATCGTCAAAGTGCGGAAAGACGGACTACTGTCGCCGCCGAAGAAAGTGCGGGAGCAATTGCGGCGTCGAGTCGGTGATGATCTGGAAATCGTCATGCGGCCCCGACGTGCAAAGACGCCGCTGGAAGAGGTGCGTGAAAAGTTGAATAACCTCGTCATGCCGGAAGAAGCCGAGCGGTGGTTACATGCGCCGTTGACTATCTTTGAAGGGCGTCGCCCGATCGATCTCATCAACCAGGGAGAAGGTGACCGTGTTGTGCAAGTTCTCGGGCGTTTGGAAGAAGGAATCCACTTCTGATGCCGCGCACCTTGTCCGAAAAGATGCGGGACGCTTTGCAATGGGCAGTGTCCTTTTCCGGCGTTTGTTTTCGATGTGTTCCCTTGAAATTCGCGAACGCGCAGGATATTATCTCCGGCAAAGGAAGTATTGCCTATGGTGGCCGTTTCAATTTCAGATGCAACCATGCGGCGGAGATTGGACATCACGAAGCAAAGCATGAGCATGCCGGACTGGGAGAAGCGTCAAAACCTCGACGAGCAGGAAGCCTTCACCCAGCAAATTGGACGGCTGGCGCGTGATACCGGTTTTGAAGCTATCCTCGTTCCCTCCGCAGCTGCGCGCGGCAAAAACCTTGATGTCTTTTCGGACCGCCTGCTGGAGGGATTATACCTGAAAGTGATCAATCGCCATCTGCTGCCGCCTGAACGCTAATCGCAAAACGCGGCGCAGAAAAATCAGCTTGCTTTTCTCGCCGCCGCCTGCTATATTTTTCTTGTTATCATTATATCAATAAGTGGATACAATGTCGGGCGTTTGGTTCATCGGCGGCGAGAAAAACAGGCATGCGAATTTTTAAGTTTAAACGCGCAAATCCGAACGCAGGGCTCCGGCTGTTGACACGCGCCGCCGGCGCGTGCAGCAATGGCCCTGTCACATTCTCGCCCCGGATACCGCAGCGGCACAACGGTATTGAATGCACCCCGTCAGGTGCATTTTTTATTTTTCGAGGAGGTTCCGTTTGTTGGAAGATCTAAAAACGCTGGTCGAACTGCAACAGGTCGATAGCGAGCTGCTGGCCCTGGAAAGGGCCAAAGGGGATTTGCCGAAACGCGTGCTCGAATTGAAGAGCCAGCTCGAGCAAATCGCCGCGCTGCGCCAGCAAAAGGCCGAAGCGCTGGCAACGGCACAGAAGGATCGCCGCGCCGCGGAGGGCGCTGTGCAAATGGCCAAAGAACGCAAAAAGAAATACGACGAGCAGCTTTATAGCGTCCGCAATAATAAAGAGTACGACGCGGTCACCGCTGAGATTGAGATGGCGGTGTTCGACATCGACGAGAACGAAACCAGGATTCTCGAAACGATCGAACAGGAAGACGGCTTGAAAAAAGAAGTCGCCGAGCAGGACGAGCGACTGGCCGCGGCGCAGGGTGAATTCGACACGCAACAGGCGATCCTGACCGCGCGCGAAATGGAAACCCGCAGCATGGCCGACACGTTGCAGGCGCAGCGCGATGCGCTGGTCGTAAAATTGCGCCGGCCGATTTTGAACGCGTATCAGCGCATCCTCAACGGCAAAGACGGTCTGGCGGTGGTTGGCGTGGTCCGCGGCTCGTGCGTCGGCTGCTCGACGCGCATTCCGCCGCAGCGCGTGATGGAAATTCGCGAGATGAACCAGGTCCGTTATTGCGAATCCTGCGGGCGCATTTTGGTCTGGAATGAAGCGGACGAAGAAACGGTAAACAAAATCGAACCTGTCGGCGCCGCTGTCGCCGTTTGATCGACACCGCACTCTTCATTTCATCTTTTGGGTTTTTTATCTATTTCAAAATATGTCCAAAGCAGGCCAGACGGTCGTGGCGCGGAAACGCGCCAAGGAAAGTCCGAACTCCGCAGGGCAGGGCGGTCGCTAACGGCGACGCGGCGTGAGCCGCCGGAAAGTGCCACAGAAAATACACAACCCCGCTGCAAGGCGGGGAAATGGTGGAAAGGTGAGGTAAGAGCTCACCGCGGCGCGGGTGATCGCGCCGGCATGGTAAACCCCGCCCGGAGCAAGACCAAATAAGTTCCGCGTGACGCAAGTCAAAAGAGTTGCCCGCTCAATTCCCGCTGCAAAGCGGGGCACGGAACGGGTAGGTCGCTAGAGATGTCGAGCAATCGGCATTCGAGATAAATGATCGTCGTCCCGTGATTTTTGCGGGAAACAGAATTCGGCTTATCGGCCTGCTTTGGATTTTTTATTCACGTCGTCCCCGCCTCCTGCCTTTGCGGGATGGGCGGCTGTCGAACAGGGAAAGTTTTGTTCCAGCAACAGCGCCCCACAAGGGGCGGGACTACACAGCGAAATTAATTTTTTCTATTTATTATACAGGAAATCGGGGTTGTTATGAATCTGCAGTGGGAGTTTATTGAAACGACGCCGTTCGCAGCCGTGACGAAGTTGGCGCAAAGCCTCGACGTGCCGCCGATTATTGCGCGCATCATGCTCAATCGCGGCATCGATTCGATGCACAGCGCGAAGGATTTTTTCAACGTCGATCTGCCGCAATTGCACGATCCGCTGCTGATGGCGGACATGGCGAAGGCCGTCGAGCGTCTGGCGCGCGCCATCAACCGTCAGGAACGCATTTTGATTTACGGTGATTATGACGTTGACGGCACGACCGGCACGGCGCTGCTAACTTTGGCGCTGCGCGCGTTGGGTTATCAGGCGCCGCATTACATTCCCGACCGCATGCGCGAAGGTTACGGCCTATCGCTCATCGGCGTGGAAAAAGCGAAAGCTGCCGGCACCGATGTCATTCTCGCGGTGGATTGCGGCGTGACGGCCCGGAAAGAAATCATCCGCGCGCGCGAGCTGGGCATGGATGTGATTGTTTGCGATCATCATCAGCCGAGCGCGCAACTCCCGCCGGCGAATGCGTTGCTTAATCCGAAGCGCAGCGATTGTCCGTATCCCTTCAAGGAACTCTGCGGCGTCGGTGTCGCGTTTAAATTAATGCAGGCGCTTTTTCGCCAGCTCAAACACGACGAGAACGAGCTCTACCGCCATCTCGATTTGGTGGCCATCGGCAGTGCCGCCGATATCGTTCCGCTCGTGGACGAAAATCGCATTTTCGTCAAACACGGTTTGGAGCAGCTCAATCGCACGGAGAATGTCGGATTGCGCGCGCTGCTGCAGGTGTGCGGTTTGCAAAATACGCTCATCGACTCCGGCCAGGTTTTGTTCGTCATCGCGCCGCGCATCAACGCCGTCGGGCGCATGGGCGACGCCGGCCGCGCCGTGAATTTGCTGATTTCCGAAAACGCCGCCGAGGCGCTGGCGATCGCGCAAATCCTCGATGCCGAAAATCGCGAGCGCCGCAGCGTCGACGACGAGACGTATCGCCAGGCGATCGCGATGATCGAAACGCAATGCGATCCGCAGCATGACACCGCGTTTGTGTTGCACCAGGATCACTGGCATTCCGGCGTCATCGGCATCGTCGCCTCGCGCCTCGTGGAAAAATATTATCGTCCGACCGTGATGATTGCGACGACCAACGGCGTCGGCAAAGGCTCGGTGCGCAGCATCTCCGGTTTCGATATTCATCACGCGCTGTCGCAGTGCGCCGATATTTTGAAAGCCTTTGGCGGCCACAAATACGCCGCCGGTTTGACGATTCAGCTCGATCTCATTCCGACGCTGCGCCAGCGTTTGCAGGCCGTCGCGCGGCAAATGCTCACCGACGACATGCTCGTGCCGAAGCTGCGCATCGATGGTGAAATTCGTTTGAGCGAAATTGAAAGCCGGCTGGTTAATTTCCTGAAAGCGCTCGCGCCGTTCGGCCCGCAAAACATGCGCCCCGCCTTCGTCAGCCGTGGCGTCCGCGTTGCCGGCACGCCGCAAATCGTCGGCAACAATCATTTGCGCTTCCACGTCACGCAGGACAACAAGCGCCTCGATTGCATCGGCTTCGGCCTCGGCGACAAGCTGCATTTGCTCAACAACGGCAAAAGCGAAATCGACCTCGCGTACTTGATTGAAGAGAACACGTATCAAGGCAGAACCTCGCTGCAATTGCGTGTGAAAGATATTCGGTAGCCCAGCCGACCCGACTGGAATTGGTTTCTAATAAGTCAAGTCATAGCAGGAATAATTTGCCCAAAGCCGTGAACGAAGGTGATTTGAATTTTGGGCTTTATGGTTTTGCAAAATCATTGTGGCAAGATTATTTAAAGGCTTTTAATTATTTTGCCACAATCATTTTGCCGAAATAAATTTATGGTTTGCAAGATAATGATGGCAAGATGCCTGCCCTGCCGCAGGCCGGGGATTTAAAAGTTTTTAATTGTTTTGCCACAATCCCTGGCCTGCGTCAGGGCAGGCATCCTGCTAAAATATCTTTGCGATCCTTTGCGTCTCTGCGGCTTGGCGTGCGCTTTTGTTTTTTGGAATTACAACTCGCATTATGTTTTTGCACGCCGAATCGATCTGATAGAACAAAAAGCGATTTTGAAACAGAATTCTGCATGAAGCTTTTTGAATCCAAATTAGACAACAAATCCGAAACCTATAAACAGCGCCGCAGTTGCATGCTGCAGTTGCTGAGTGAATTAAATATTCGCCGCAAACAAATCATGGAAGCGTCGCCGGAGGCGGTCGCCAAATTGCAAAAGCGCGGCAAATATCCGGCGCGCGAGAAAATTCGCCGCGTGCTCGATCCTGGCGCGCCGCCATTGGAAGTTGGTTTGTTCGCCGCGTGGGATATGTATCACGACATTCCCGGCGGCTATCCCTCGGGAGGAACGATCGTGCAAATCGGTCGTGTCGCCGGCAAGCTTGCGGTCATCGTCGCCAACGATCCGCTGGTGAAAAGCGGCGCGTGGGTTGAGATCACCTGCAAAAAAAACCTGCGCGCGCAGGAGATTGCAATGGAGAATCGGCTGCCGATCATTTACATGGTGGATTCCGCGGGCGTGAATCTCGAACGGCAGGCGGAGATTTTTCCGGATCGCGAGCATTTTGGCCGCATCTTCCGCAACAACGCGAAAATGGCGGCGATGGGCATTCCGCAAATTTCCGTCGTCTTCGGATTTTGCGTCGCCGGCGGCGCGTATTTGCCCGGCATGTCCAGCGATCTCGCGATGATCACCGAGCATTCGAGCATGTTTCTCGCCGGCCCGTTTTTGGTAAAAGCCGCGGTCGGACAGGAAGTCGATATGGAAACACTCGGCGGTGCGGAAATGCACAATTCCATTTCCGGTGTCGCGGATTATCGTTTTGAAACGGAAGACGAGGCATTCGCCTTTATTCGCAATCAAATGGCGATGCTCGGCGCCAACGGCCGCGCACCTTTTGATCGCATCGCACCGGAAGAGCCGCAATACGATCCCGATGAATTGCTCGGCATTCTTCCCGATAATGCCTCCGGCACGTATGATATGCGCGAAATTATCGCGCGTCTTGTCGACGGCAGCCGCTTTGAAGAATACAAACCGGAATTTGGCAAAACCATTTTCACCGGCTTCGTGCGGCTCGGCGGTTTTGCCGCCGGCATCGTGGCGAATCAAGGCATGTCGATGAAACGGCAGATGCCGCCGGATCATCTCGGCAAGCCGCAGCCGCCGCAGGTGCAAATGGGCAACGTGATTTATTCCGACTCGGCGAATAAGGCTTCGCATTTTATCATGCTCTGCAACGAGCGTAAAATTCCGCTGCTCTTTTTTCACGACGTCACCGGCTTCATGGTCGGCAAACAAGCGGAAAACGGCGGCATTATTCAAGACGGCGCACAATTTGTGAATGTGCAGGCCAACTCCGTTGTGCCGAAATTCACCGTCGTGATTCGCAACAGCTTCGGCGCGGGAAATTACGCGATGTGCGGCAAAGCCTACGATCCGCGTTTGATCTTCGGCTGGCCGACCGCGAAAATCGCGGTGATGGACGGCGGCATCGCGGCGGACACGGTGCTGCTCACCAAAAAAGAATTGTCGGATGAAGAACGCAAAGCCTTTCGAAAAAAACTGGTCGACAAATACAACGCCGAAGCCTCGCCCTATTTCACCGCCGCGCGCCTGATGGTCGACGGCATTCTTGATCCTCGCGACACCCGCAAATCGCTGATTGCCGGTCTGGAAATGGCGGCGAACAATCCGGAGATGGCGGAGTTCAGGACGGGCGTGATGCGGATGTGACGTAGCCTTGTCGGCCCGACTGGAAAACGGTGATGACAATTCGTCAAAATTTTATCATTATGAAAAACAAAGTTCGGTGGTGAATAGCAACTTCTGGCCTAAATAAGAAATACCATGCAAGCGCTACTTCAAAAGCTATCGCGTGTCCTTAAATCTGAACCCGACGTCGCCTTCACCTATCTCTTTGGAAGCGTTGCCAAGGGCCGCAACGGGCCGTTAAGCGATGTCGATGTCGCAGTATATTTTTCGCCGGAAGGGGATGCGCGTTCACGATTCCGTCGCCAGATTCAGTTGACTTCAAAACTGAGCAACGCATTGAAGCGAGATGACGTTGACGTGGTGCGGTTGCAGGATGCGCCGCTGGATTTGGCACGGGACGTTGTTGAAAATGGAAAGATGCTTTTCTGCCACGATGATAATCTGCGTGTCGATTTTGTCTTTCGGGTTGTCCGCGATTATCTCGACGCCGAGCCCTTGCGAAAACTGGAGTGGGAAGCATTAGAAGCATATTTTGAAGACGAAAACTATGATCGTTCGATCCGACGTTATCCGCGCCCGCCTAAAAAAGCTGCGGGAAATGCTGGCCGAGCTAAAAGAGATTCGCTCGCGCGGAAGCGAAGCTTACTATGATGATTCGATTCTGCAACTGGCGGCTGAACGGGCTTTGCAAATCGCATTGCAATGTATTCTGGATATCGGCAATCACATTATTGTCGAGCTTGGATTGCAGTTGCCGAAAAGAAATGATGAGATTCTGGAAACTCTTGGCAAGGCAAATTTGATCTCAAGGGATTTGGTTGGACGATTAAAGGGTTTGGGTGGTTTGAGAAACATTCTCGTACACGATTACCTGAGCTTGGATCAGGGGATGCTTTACGAAGAACATTTGCAACAATTGGACGATCTTCGCGACTTTGTGAAGGCTATTACGGCGTATCTTAAAACCTTGCCGAAGCAAAGTTCTGAAAAGCGCGGGGACCGAAAATCAAAAAGAAAAAAGCGTTCTTGAATCCATGATGATAAAGAAAAATAATAAGCGTCGCCGTATCTCGACCAAGCGGAAGGCTCTCAAGCCGGTTCCAAGTTTTAAAAATTTGGAAGAAGAGGCGAATTTCTGGGACACACACGACACCACAGAATATGCTCTGGAAGATTTAGACGAAACCATTGAAGTGGCCGGCCCGCTCAAAGCGAGTGTTGAAAAAAGGCGCGCCGAGCGTCTCGCCGCGCTTCTGAAACTGGAGCCCAAGCATTTGCGCGCGACGCAACGAATCGCCCGGCGCAAAGGCACAACTTCAGAGGCATTGCTGAAGACCTGGATTGACGAGGGCCTACAGCGCGAGGCGGTGCAATTAAAAATTTTAAAAGATGGGAAAGATAAAATATTTTCGGCAAGCTGCCACTTATAGCTGTGGCCCCGCGTGTCTGCGAATGATGCTGCCGGCTTTTGATCTCGAAACGACTGAAATTCGATTGATCGATTTGTGTGGCACTACCCCTTTGGGAACGACATGTGAGCAAATCTACGAAGCCGCGCAACTCCTGGGGTTGGAAGGTGAAATATTTAAGGGATTGAGCCAGTCTGAACTTGATGAACTTCCGAAAAGATGTTTGCCACTCATTGCGTTAATCGACGCCGCGGTTTTGTATGGTGGCAATCTCATGTCGGGACATTTTGTTGTTTTGAATATAAAAGACGACCAAATCATTTATCACGATCCGGCCAAAGGTCCGAGTTGTTCTGTATCAAAAGACCTTTTTCTCTCTGCATGGAAAGCATTTAATTTTAGAGGAGTACGACTATGGAAGCCACGAAAGCCTACGAAAAAGTAAAAGATTATTTGATCGACGAAGTTGGCAATATGGTGCAACCCGGCACGCCGATTTTAGATGCGAAAATCAAGGCGTGGAAAGTTCCGGTGCTTTGTAAAACCGAACGGGGCATTTTTGTTGTAGGTGAAATAGGCTTGGATCAAAACCTTAATTTTCTAACGATTCCGACAAAACCTCAGATGCTCAAAACGTTGGACAAGATGACACGGCACGTGCCGGTTTTGGTCTATGCCGATCCAGCAAAGCTTCGCAAAAAAGGTGTGCGTCACGTCACGGTTTAATCAAATTAACCGATCATTTGAAATGCGATCATGATCCCACGTTCTCCCATTCTCATCGCCAACGGCCAGGGCTTCTGGGGCGATTCGATTCTCGGCCCCGTGCGCCTCGTTCGTGAAGGCCCGTTGCATTATCTCACGCTCGACTATCTGGCCGAGGTGACGATGAGCATCATGCAAAAACTCAAGAGCCGCAATCCCGAGGCGGGTTACGCGACGGATTTTATCGAGATGCTCGCGCGTATTTTGCCGGCGTGCAAAGAGAAGGGCATCAAAATTATCGCCAGCGCCGGCGGCGTCAATTCGGCGGCGTGCATGCGCGCAACGGGCGAAGTGATTAAAAAGCTCGGCCTCTCCGGCATCAAAGTCGCAACCGTCACCGGCGATGATGTTCTCGCGCGGCTTGCGGAATTGCAGCAGCAGGGCGAGAGTTTCAAAAATCTTGATGACGGCCGCCCGCTTGCAGAAGTTGCCGGCAAAATTACTTCGGCGAATGCGTATCTTGGCGCGTTTCCGGTGGCCGCGGCGCTCAATCGCGGCGCGGATATTGTGATTTGCGGTCGCGTCACCGATCCCTCGCTCGTGCTCGGCCCGATGATTCACGAGTTCGGTTGGAAACCGGATGATCTCGACAAGCTGGCGGCGGGAACGATTGCCGGACACATCGTCGAATGCGGCGCGCAATGCACCGGCGCAAATTACACGAATTGGCACGAGATCACAGATTTTACCCGCATCGGCTATCCGATCGTCGAGGCGTATCCGAGCGGCGAATTTTTTATTACCAAACATAACGGCACTGGCGGCAAAGTGAGCGTCGATACGGTCACGTCGCAACTGCTTTACGAAATGGGTGATCCGCGAAACTACCTCACCCCCGATGTGATCGCCGATTTCACTTCGATTCAACTTGAACCGGCGGGCGTTGCTCGCGTGCGCGTGCACGGCATCAAAGGCGCGGCGCCGACAAAATTTCTCAAAGTCAGCGTCAGCTACGAGAACGGTTACAAAGCGATTGGCCAACTCACGATTTCCGGCCCGGAAGCGCTGGCGAAAGCGCGTCTGTGCGCCGAGATTATCTGGCAGCGTCTCGAACTTGACGGCGTTACCTTCGGCGAAGAAAATAAATGCGTTGAATTTCTCGGCGCCGGTGTTTGTCACGAAGGCATCGTGCCGGCGATTGATCCGCCGGAAGTGGTTTTACGCGTCGGCGTGAAAGATAAAGACAAAGCAAAAGTGAATCGCTTCGGCATGGAGATCGTGCCGTTAGTCACCAGCGGACCTCCCGGCGTCACCGGTTTTGCCGGCGGCCGTCCCAAAGCCACCGAAATCATTTCTTACTGGCCGGCCCTGGTCGGCAAAGACAAAATCAAGTCTAATGTTGAACTGGCTGAATTTTAATCAAACCCAAACCTCGTTACAGCGACAGCACTTACAACTTGAGGAAGAGGCTTTACCCATGGAACGTATTCGCGAAATACAAACGCAACTCAAAGAATTATCCTCACCCATTGATGAGCAACAGCCGGCGGTGGCGATGATTCTCTCGGCCGGCCACGGCAAACGGATTAAATCCGAGAAATCAAAAATGCTGCACGACATTTGGGGCGTGCCAACGGTGACGCGCGTGGCCAATGCGGCGCGTGATGGGCTCGGCGCCAACAATTTGATTCTGGTCGTCGGCATCAAAGCGCTCGAAGTCGCCGAGGCGCTCGGCAAAGCTGAAGGCCGCATGTTTGAGTATCAAGGCCATCAACGCGGCACCGGCGATGCCGTGCGTGTTGGTTTGCAAGCGCTGCCGTCCCCGAATTACCACGGCGCCATTTATGTTTTTCCCGGCGATATGGGTTTGCTGAACCGCGAAGCCGTGCAGGATTTTCGCAAAGATTTTGAAAATAATCCATGCGACATGATCGTGCTCACCGCCGATTATCACGGCGATCCGGCAGAAAATTATTATGGCCGCATTCTGCGCGTGCCGGCGCGCGATGTCGACGGGAAACCTTCCGGCGAAGATCACGGCAAGGTGATTGAAATTCGTGAGCATCGCGATATTCTCGCGATGTCGCCGGAGCAGCCGTATCGCGTCGATTACAACCATCGGGTTTATAGTTTGGCGCAGGAGGAATTGTTGAATTTGCCCGAATTCAATACCGGCGTTTACGCTTTCAAGGCGCAGCCGTTGCGGCGGTATATCGAAACCCTGCAAACGAACAACGCCCAGGGCGAGCTTTATGTGACCGATTTGATTTCAATATTCAACAAAAACGGCTTGACGGTCCGCGCCTCGCGCGCCAAAGACCCCAGCACCGTGCTCGGCTTCAACAACAAAAGCGTGTTGAAGGAAATGGAAAAAATCGCGCGCGACAAAGCGTATGAGCGGCTGAAAGATATCGTCCTGATCAACAACAAGGATGATTTCTTCATCGCCGACGAAGTGATCGAGCAGATTATCGAAATGGATAAAA
>Ga0247727_10007187_pt1 | contig 21395 bp, 16 predicted proteins | sample WisWelCaveWW1625_FD_202498 | JGI IMG/M metagenome (GOLD analysis project Ga0247727, IMG submission 202498) | Biofilm microbial communities from Wishing Well Cave, Virginia, United States - WW16-25 | ecosystem: Environmental > Aquatic > Deep subsurface > Groundwater > Cave microbial mat | place... | reverse complement strand
TCGCGCCGACCTTGCGCGACTCTTCATAAACCGGCCAGCCGGTATCGTCCGATTTGCCGCCGACTTGCATCAGCTTCATATTTTTGTGCCAACTGCTGATGTTCCAAATCGAGTTGTCCGCTGCCAATTTATCGCGGATATAAATATCATGGCCGGCGCCGATAACGTCGGGCGCGGTCAAGGCAAAGAAGATACCGTTATATATAAATGATGATTAGTGCCCAAATCGCCGTCCCAAGTGAGGCCCAGCCGATTCATTCGCGCGATCGGGAAAGATTGATAGCCGCCGGCGCCGTAGTAACTGTCTTCGTCATGATTCCCGACCGAGGCGAAGTATGGAAAATTCAGACCCAGAATACTGGTGATTTGGCTGTCCCACGATTTGAAAGTTGTCCTTGGAACGAGACCCGCGTTGCCATTATAACGATAGACACAAAAAAATGCAAGTTTTTTTCATAAAATTTTCTCGCGGGCATGACCCCGTCGCGGCCAAATTCGTTGTTGACAATCTCGCCAAACTTCGTTACTTTTTAAAAAGCGAAAATTAGAAATTGTGATTAGACCCCAGGAACCGAAGCGGGTGCCGGGGTCTTCTTGCTATAATAACACTTGCATCGAACATGCCTGATACGCGCAATAAAATCCTGTGGGTGGACGACGAAATCGAGTTGCTGCGGCCGCATATTTTATTTCTCGAAGAAAAGGGCTACACGGTCCGCCCCGCCGCGAATGCCGATGACGCGATTTCGCTAGTTCGGCAAGAGGCGTTCGATCTGGTTTTGCTCGACGAGATGATGCCGGGCAAAGACGGGCTCACGGCGCTCGCCGAAATTAAAGAAATCAATCCCTCGCTGCCGGTGGTGATGGTCACGAAAAACGAAGAAGAACGGCTGATGGAAGAAGCCATCGGCAGCCGCATCGACGATTATCTCACCAAGCCGGTGAATCCCAGCCAGATTCTTTCCACCTGCAAAAAAATTCTCGACGCGCGCAAAATCACCGGCGCGCGCGTGTCGCGGGATTACATTGCGGAGTTCAATCAAATCGCGCGCGAGTTGCTCGAGCCGCTGGCGTGGCAAAATTGGATCGATTTGTATTTGCGAATTTGCGAATGGGAAATCGAGCTGGATCGCCATCCCGATCTCAATTTGCGGCAGATGCTGGCGGAGCAAAAACGCGAGTGCAACGCCGAGTTCGGCAAATTCATCGGAAAAAATTATAAAAATTGGATCAATCTCAACGGCGGCGCGCCGGCGGCGCGACCGTGGTTTTCACCGGATTTGGTGCGCCAGTTTGTTGCGCCTCTTCTCCGGCAAAATCGCCGCGCCGTGTTTTTGGTCATTGACAATCTTCGCCTCGATCAATGGCTCACCATCGAGCCGCTGCTGCGGGATCGATTCAATATTGCCAAAGAATATTATTTTTCGATTTTGCCGACCGCAACGCCTTACGCGCGCAACGCCATCTTTGCCGGAAAATTTCCCCTGGACATCGCGCAGCAACATCCGGATTTGTGGGAAAGCGACAAGGACGATGAAACCAGCCTGAATCGCCACGAGCGCGAACTTTTGGAAGCGCAGCTTGCGTCGCTGGGCGTGCGATTGAAGCCGGAGCTGAAATATATAAAAATCTTGGACGTCAACGAAGCGAAGAACGTCGAAAAGCAAATCGGCTCGCTGGCGGAGCTGCCGCTGCTGGCGCTGGTAATCAATTTCGTCGATATTCTCGCGCACAGCCGCAGCGACTCCGAAGTGCTGCGCGAAATCACGCCGGACGAATCGGCGTATCGCTCGCTCACCAAATCGTGGTTCGAGCATTCGCCGCTTTTCCGCATGTTGAACGAGCTGGCCAGCCGCGGCAATACGATCATTTTGACTTCGGATCACGGCAGCATTCGCGGCATGCGCGGCGCGAAAGTGATCGGCGACCGCGAAACTTCCACCAATTTGCGCTACAAATATGGGCGCAGCTTGAAGGTCGAGGCGAAGCACGCGATTATCGTCAAAGAGCCGCGTGAGTATCGCCTGCCCTCCGCCGGCATCAACACCAATTTTCTTTTTGCCAAAGAAGATTTTTATTTTGTCTATCCGACGAATTACCATTATTATTTGAATCATTACCGCGACAGCCTGCAGCACGGCGGCGTTTCGATTGAAGAGATGATTCTGCCGGTGGTGCGGCTCGAACCGCGATGAGTTGCAATTTATACGAAAAATGATTTCTCCCCACGAATTGCAGCAAGTCCTTGACGGCAAAGCCGCTGTCACTGTTATTTCTCACGCCGTTGAAGAAACACACCAATTAGCGGCGCAACTCGCGGCGCAAATGCAAAAAGGCGCGGTGATCGCTTTGTTCGGCGATTTGGGCAGCGGCAAAACCACTTTCGCGCAGGGCTTTTGCGCCGCCGGCGGCGTGACCACGCCGATCACCAGCCCGACTTTCACGTTGATGCACGTTTATCGCGGCCAGCGCTGGGCGATTTATCATTTCGATTTTTATCGTTTGCAAAACGCGGCGGAAGCCCGGGCGCTGGGCTGTGAAGAATATTTCGACGGCGACGGCGTTTGTCTGCTTGAGTGGCCGGAGCGGGCTTTGGCATTGCTGCCGCCGCCGCATTTGCAAATTCATCTCCGCATTCCGGATTTTGCCGCCTCGCCGCATCGGCGCGAAATCAAAATCCAACGCGCCGATTTCGTTCAGCAAACAGGAGATTGAGTTTTGATTCTCGGCATTGAAACCGCAACGACCATCTGCAGCGTCGGCATCGCCGCCGGCGAGCAGATCATCGCCGAGTTGCGTTTTAATATCAAAAACATTCACGCCGAAATTCTTGCGGACAGCCTCGCGCAACTGCTGCGGCTTGCCGGAATCCCGCTGCAGCGTATCGAGGCGTTTGCCGTATCAATTGGGCCGGGCTCTTTTACCGGATTGAGAATCGGCCTGGCGACGGCGAAAGGCTTGGCCTTTACAGGCAACAAGCCGCTGGTCACGGTCAGCACATTGCTCGCGCAGGCCGCGGCATGTAGTCACTGTTCAGTAAACAGTAAGCAGTGGTCAGTCGTGCCCGTTATCAAAGCGCGGCAGGGCGAAGTTTACACCGCCCGCTTTCGCCATGAATGGCCGGCGCCGATTGCAGAAAGCGATGAAATATTAATCGGCGCCGGAAAGTTTTCACATTGGTTGAAAAAGCCGGCAACTCTCTGCGGCAACGGCGTGGCGATGCTGCAAGCGCAGGGCGTTTTGGAAAATTTATCGGGCGTTGCCATTGTTCCCGAAGCCGGCGCCATGCTTGGCGGTGGAATCGTGGCGCGTCTCGGCGCAATTAAATTGGCCGCCGGCGAAGTTGCCGATCTCGCCGCGTTGGAGCCGCGTTACTTGCAGGAATTTGAAATCGGGCCGAGAAAATCGAAGTAATATGATGCACGCCCAGCCTGTCAACGAATGGGGCGCGCTGCTTCGTCCCATGCAAGCGTCCGACCTCGAGCAAGTGCTGGCGATTGAGCGGCGCAATTTTTCCAAACCGTGGACGCGTCGCGCCTTTCTGGCGGAGATTGAGTCGGCGCCCGTCTCGCAGCCGTTGGTGGTCGAACATGACAACCAAATTGTCGGTTATGTCGTGCCGTGGTTCGTCGCCGGCGAAATGCAGATCGCCGATATTGCGATTCATGAAGATTTTCGGCGGCGCGGCTTGGCGCGGCAAATCATGAATCATCTGAGTGAATGGGCGCAAGGCCGTAGTTGTCGCGTCGCGCATCTCGAAGTGCGGCGCTCGAATACCGCGGCGCAGCGGCTTTACGAAAGGCTGGGTTTTCAAACCACCGGCGTTCGCCATAATTACTACGGCGCGGACGAAGACGCTTTATTGATGAGCAAAACCCTAAATCTTGATTCGGTCGAGCCTACGGAGAGGTAAAGAAAATGGCCTGGTTTAAACGCGAACGCGGCGGCTTGTTGCCGCAAAAGAAAAAAGAGATGCCGGACCTATGGGTGAAGTGCGACAAATGCGGGGAAATTCTCTACAAACCCGATCTGGAGAAAAACTGCCAGGTCTGCTCTAAATGCGGCCATCATTTTCGCATCGGCGCGTGCGACTACATTAAATTTTTTCTCGATGAAAACAGCTTCCGCGAAACGCACAAAAATATCGTGCCGGTCGATGCGCTCAAATTTCGCGCGCATAAAAAGTATGCCGACCAATTGAAAGACGCCGCGAAAAAGAGCGGCAACTCCGACGCGATCATCACCGGCGTCGGGCAGCTCGGCGGGCGCCCGGTCATGCTGGCGGTGATGGATTTCAGTTTCATTGGCGGCAGCATGGGTTCGGTCGTCGGCGAGAAAATTGCGCTGGCCACCGACGACGCGCTGCAACGGCGCTGCCCGCTCATTATTATCAGCGCTTCCGGCGGCGCGCGCATGATGGAAGGCGCGCTGTCGCTGATGCAAATGGCCAAAACCTCGGCGCGGTTGGCGCGGCTCGCCGACGCCGGCATTCCGTTCATTTCAATTCTGACGCATCCGACCACCGGCGGAGTCACCGCCAGTTACGCGATGCTGGGCGACGTGAATATCGCCGAGCCGAGCGCGCTCATCGGCTTCGCCGGCCCGCGCGTGATCAAACAAACGATCGGTGAAGATTTGCCCGAAGGTTTTCAAACCGCGGAGTTTTTGTTGAAGCACGGCTTTGTCGACGCGATTTTTCCGCGCACCGAAATGCGCCGGCAACTCATCAATCTCTTCGATATTTTTTTCCCCGCCGAACCGGCCAATGCAAACGACGGCGTCCTCGCCGGCCAGCAAATCGATTTGTCGAAAGCACATGTTTTTATCTGAGTAATTCTAAGCGTGGCTTGGGCTGCAATGACTTTGTGGTTTAATTTTATGACTAATCCAGATTTAACCAAACATTCTCTGGCGAACAAGCCGCTAAACAGTCTTTCGAGGCCGCATGTTCTGTTGACCAACGACGACGGCATTTTCGCGCCGGGACTGTATGCGCTTTATGAAAGCTTGAGCGCCATCGCCGATATTTCGGTCGTCGCGCCCGATAGCGAGAAAAGCGCCGTCGGACATGCCATCACCATCACCGATCCGCTGCGCGTCATGCCGTTTGAAAAACACGGCAAATTTTTCGGCCACGCGGTGCAGGGCACCCCGGCCGATTGCGTGAAAATCGCTTATTTCGCGCTGCTCGATCGCAAGCCGGATATGATTGTCTCCGGCATCAACTACGGCTCGAACACGGGCATCAACGTGATTTACTCCGGCACGGTTTCCGCGGCCACGGAGGGGACGATTCTCGGCATTCCCTCGTTTGCGATTTCGCTGACGACGTTTATAGACGCGGATTTTACGTATGCCGCCAAATTCGCGGCGAAATTGGCTCCGCTCATTCTCGCCAATGGATTGCCGCAAGGCACGTTTTTGAATGTGAATGTGCCCAACGTGCCGGAGCCGCAGATTCGCGGCGTCGCCGTCACGCGCATGGGCATGGCAATTTATGCCGATAAATACGACAAGCGCATCGACCCGCGCAACCGCGTTTATTATTGGCTGACCGGCTCCAAAGTGGAATTTGATGAAGGCGAGGACGTCGATGACGGCGCGATTGAAAAAAACATGGTTTCCATCACGCCGATTCATTATGACTTAACCAATCATCGGGCTTTGGATGATTTGAAGCGGTGGGAAATCAAAAAGTAGGGAGCGAGCTGCAAAGATCATCAATGGTGGCGCACCCTCCGACAGTGAAAAAACACTTGCGCTTGAGAAAAAAATTTAACATATTACTGCCACGCCGTTCGCTGCAATCTTCATTAAAAAGGTTGCTGTTCCGGCACGAGCAGGGAGAGAGACATTGCCACCTGATCGTTGCTGAGGCAGTCGCCCGGCGTTCACCCTAACTTATTCGGAAGGAGGAACAATGTCACAGAGACAAAGGCTATGGTTGAAAACGAGCATGATGCTGATCGTGCTGTTGGGTTTAGGTGTCTGCTCGGTTTTTGCCCAAACTGCGACCCTGAAGGGCAGGGTGACTGATGCCCAAAGTGGTGAAGGTTTGCCGCAAGCTGCCGTTCAGGTCACTGCCGCTGGGGTCCAATCCGGCGCCGCATCCAATCTTGATGGTAACTATGAAGTGCAAAATCTGGCTGCCGGCAGTTATTCGATTATTGTTTCGTACATCGGCTATGAGAGAAAAACCTTGACCGTTACTCTCAGCGCCGGTGAGACGAGGACGGTGAACATCAGCTTGAATGCCACCGGCGTCGAGTTAAACCCGGTGGTCGTTTCGGCTTCCCGGCGGCAGGAAAAAATTCTCGATGCGCCGGCTTCAGTGTCGGTTTTGGAAGCGACGCAAATTCGCGGCCGCGCGGCGACGACGCCCTCGGATTATCTGCGCGGCATGCCGGCGGTCGATATTTCCAGCAACGGTATCTCGCAAACCAATGTGACGGTGCGCGGGTTCAACAATATTTTTTCGACGACGCTGCTTTCGCTCACCGACAATCGCTACGCGAACGTGCCGTCATTGCGGTTGAACGCTTACAATTTTATTCCGTTGACCGCCGAAGATATTTCCCGCATCGAAGTCGTTTTGGGCCCGGGCGCGGCGCTGTACGGCCCGAACAGCTCGAACGGCGTCATGCACATCATTACGCGCTCGCCTTTCGAATCGCCGGGAACGGTTGTCAGTGTCGGCGGCGGCGGCCGTGACTTTCTCAATTTTGGCCGCTCCGCCAATACTTCCGGCGATCCGACCGGCGGCCGCAACATCTTTATGGGCGGCTTTCGTCACGCCAGTGCGTTGGGTGACAATGTCGGCTTGAAAATTTCCGGCCAATATTTTCGCGGCCAAGACTGGGAGTACTTCGACCCGGCCGAGCCGGCGACCGTTACCAAATTTCGCCCCACCGCGAGCGGCCCGGTGTTTGTCGGCGGCCCGGTCTCCAACGCCCGCGATTTTCAAATTGAGAAATTCGCCGGCGAATTGCGGCTCGACTTCCGTCTGGGTAACGAGGCCACGTTAATTTTCAATAGCGGGTATAATCAAGCCGACCAAATCGAGCTGACCGGCATCGGCGCAGCGCAAGGCATTGACTGGGGTTACTTTTACGGCCAGGCGCGTTTTAATTACAAAAATCTTTTCTTGCAGGGGTTCGTCAATGGCAACAACGCCGGGGACACGTATATTCGGCAAACCGGCCAGTTGATCGTTGACCGCTCTAAACTCTTCGTTGGGCAGCTTCAACACAGCACGGCTTTCGGCGAGCGGCAACGCTTTACTTATGGGTTCGATGGCCTGTTCACCCGGCCGAATTCCGATAATACGATCTACGGCAACAATGAAGACGACGACAATTTGAACGAGTTGGGGGTTTATTTGCAATCGGAAACCAAGCTGCACCCAACCAAATTGGATTTTATTGGCGCTCTTCGCGTTGACGACAACAACCATCTAAAAGATCCGGTTTTCTCGCCGCGCGCGGCGATGATTTTCAAGCCAAATGCCAACAACACGCTGCGCCTGACTTACAACCGCGCCTTCAACACCCAATCGCCGCTGGATTTTTTCCTGGATATTTTGCAGTCCCTGGTTCCCAACCCACTGCGAGCGATCAACCCGGCGTTTAGCCAGTATCTGATTACCGGTCGGGGGCGTGGCGTGCCGGTCGCAACCGGTTTCACGTTCGCCCGCGACGCCAACAACCGCCCACGCATGCGATCCCAATTCGATCAAAATGCGGATTATGCCGATGCCACCGTCAATAGCGTGTGGCCGACTTTCCGCGCGATCATTTTGGGAGGCATCGCCGACCCGACACAACGCGCGCAATTGAATGCGCTTCTGCCAACGCAACTGAGCGAAACCATTAACGCCATTCTGCGCAGCCTGGCAACCGGCGGCGTTCTCACCCCGGATCAAGTCCAAGACGTGGAGCCGGTTCGGCCGAGCATCACGAATACGATCGAAGCCGGATATAAAGGCGTGATCAGCAATAAGCTGTTGCTGTCGGTTGACGTTTATAGCACGCGCATCAAGGACCGCGTCGCCGGACTGCAAACGGTAACACCGGGGGCTTTTCTGGATGCGCCGAATTTGTTGCGCGTGTTGGGTAAAGACATTGCCGCGCGTTTGATTGCGAGCGGCGTGCCGCCGGCGCAAGCCGCGGCTCAAGCCGGGGCCATCGTCCAGTCACTTACGCCGACCATCAAGCAATTCGCCGCCTTGCCGGTTGGCGTCGTCAACCCCGAACAGCAGGCCAACAGCCCGACGAAAGACACGGATGTGGTTGCGACCTACCGCAACTTCGGCGAGGTCACGGTCAATGGCATGGATCTGAGTTTGTTCTACAATGCCACGGCGAATTGGGCGTTTGGGGTCAATTATTCTTTTGTCACGAAAAACGGCTTCAACATCTTCAAACGCCCGAATCGCGTCATTTACCGCAACGTCGACAACACCGGCAATAATATCCCGCTCAACGCGCCCGGCAATAAAGTTGCCCTGTCGATTCAATATCGCGCGCCGCAGAGAGGCTACGATGTGGAATTGCGCGGCCGCTATATCGATGGCTTCCCGCACGAAACCGGCGTGTACATCGGCGAGGTGCAAACTTACAGCGTGCTCGATTTCAACTTTGGCTATGAGCTGCCGTTCTCCAAAGGCACACGCTGGTCGATCAACGCGCTCAATATTTTGGATAAAGAGCATCGTGAATTCATCGGCGCGCCGATCCTCGGCCGGTTGATTTTGACGAGAATCACGCAAAGTTTTTAAGATTTTTTTGTGTGATTTGATTTCATACCCAGCGGGTGCGAAGGCGCTCGCTGGGTTTTTTTGTTGGAGGAAAAGATTCAGGCTAAGTACTGTCTTTCGTAAATTCGATCCGAGATTGTTTTTAGGATTAAAAAGTGTTAGGCGCTCAGTTTGTCTGTCATCATGAATAATGTTTATATTAAATTACAACTTTGTGTTATAACCGCCATTATACGAAAACGGCCGGAGAGACATTAAATCGCTTACTCAATGCCTTGATTTGTGCGACATTGAGTTGCCTTTTTCCATTGAGAATTTCTGATACAACGCCTTGACTTCCAATTTCAGGTAAATCACTTTGTCTTAAATTGTGTTCTTCCATGAACTGCTTAAGAGACGAAATAGAGTCGCCCACTGGTTCTGGAACATACTTATTTTCATAATCCTCGATTAAAGTGCCCAGTATGTCAATCAGTGAATCCAGTGTATCGTTTGGCTTTTCACTGACTTTATCGATCAATTGATCCAGTAGCTTGACGGCCTTATTATACTGTTCCTCCGTGCGGAGAGTTGAGACCACTTTGGAGACGGTTGGCCATACTTTGATGGCGGCGGCTAAATTGGGAGCTAAGTTTGCCATGCTTCTTCCTTCCATTTACCTTTGTCATATTCCTTGTGCGTCAAAATGCGTCTGATAAATATGCGTTTTTTCCTGTAAACAATATATGCGATCAGCCGCGCTTTATTGCCCCCAATATTAAAAACCGCTAATCTTCCCGCTTGATCCACACCTGCGAAGGCTCCTCGTAATTCAGAAAATGAAACGAAGTCGTTGTGCTTTGCCGTGCGATACCAATGATCGAGCGCTGATATGGTGTCGGGGTACTTTTCGCCAAATTCCAAGAGTCGTTTTCGTGTGATAATATGCACGCATCAAATATATCTCAATTTGAGATTAAAAGCAAGGAATATTTTTGGACGAATACGCGCATAACCTTTGTCTTTCAGAGAAACTTCCCACCTCGATCTACTAAATGAGGGGTTTTGCAGAAATTTCGGCACAAGCACTCAGTTTCGCAAAGCCGGCATGACGCCAACTTCAATCTCTGCACAGTGCTTTATTTATTTGCAGAGCGTCGAACTCGTGACGATTACTTTCTCAAATTCACCACTAAACTTACGCGCGCCTAACACCGCTGCTCTGCGGTGGGGCGACTTCACGCGCGTTCGGATTAAAAATCATGCTGCCGTCGCCCCATCCGCAGCAACACGAGGTTAGCGATCTGCGTTGACTTTCATCGTTAATTCTGTTGACATTAAACAACAACTGTGTATTTTCATGTCTACACTTTATTTTATGTTTCACTACTTTGACTTGGCTCATCATTTTCATGCATCTTTCTCCCTCCTCGCCGCGGGAAATCCAAAAGCTCATCTCTGAGCATACTTACAAATTTATCATCATGGCCGATTATGATATGATCCAAAACCGGTATCTTCAAGTATTCACCGGCTTGAATAAGTTCTCTTGTAATATCGAGATCATCTATGCTCGGCGCTGGTTCGCCAGTCGGGTGATTGTGACCAAGTATTATCGCATGGGCATTGGCTAAAATTGCGGCTTTGAATACTTCACGTGGATGCACAAGAGTTTCTGTAAGTGTTCCGATGCTTATCGTATGAATCCCAATTATTCGCCATTTTATATCCAACATCAATACGACAAAATGCTCACGATCTTCGCCTTTGAGGTAGGTTCTCAGTACTTTTACTGCATCCTCGACTTCTTTTACAACATCTACCTTGACAGACTTGGTCGAGCTTCTTACGAGCTTAACTTTGTATGTTTGAATCTTGTACATCATCGGAGTATTACGAGATAATCAAGTTCAGGTACGTTCCAACCTAAAGCTTTTAAAATGGGGTTAAAGGTTCGGACTGGCACTCACGTTCGCGAAGCCATCACGAACTCATTGCTTCTTGAGCGATTCGTTTTATCTAAAATTTTCATTACAGTTTTGGGCTCTTTTTCTAAAATATTGAGCAAAACCAATGCTGCTCCCCTCGGTTCTCGATCACCACGTTCCCAGTGCCGCAATGTGCCAAGTCCGATGCCAAAAGTAGCGGAAAATTGAATTTGTGTCATCCCGACGTTTTTTCGTACCCGCTTCACATCAACTTGAAGCGGTTTATAAACTCTCGCTTTAACGTCTTTTCCTTCTGCAAACGCAATTGCGTCTTTAAGACTCTTTTCTATTCTTTTGAAAGCTGCGCTCATTGCTTTACTCCGTATGTTTTAACCAAAATTGAAACCAGTTTTGCCATTTTGTTTCGTTCCGCTTTGGAAAGATTTTCCTTTTCATTCTTTCCAAACATGTTTAACAAGAAGAGTGGCATTGTTTCGTTGTAGAAATAGTAAATGACACGAACACCACCACTTTTTCCCGATCCCCTACGTGCCCACCGAATTTTTCTCACTCCACCAGTTCCTTGCATTATATGGCCTGCTTGGGGGTTGAGCGAGAGAAAGTTCTTTAGCTCATCTTGGCTTTCATCGTCCAAAAGTCTGTCGGCATCTCGAATATACTCGGGCAACTCTACAAGGGTATGATACATGAATAAAGGTAATCCAATGGATTATCAAAAGCAATAAGTATTTCAATGGACTTAATATGCCTTGTGGCCGTTAGAAATGGGGTGAAAAACTTTCATAACGAGCACACCTATTCGCGAAGCCAGCATGAACTCATCACACTACTGCCCTATGCATCGACGCAGTCATCTGTATCGTGACGGTCACTTCCACAATGAATGCACGGTCTGTGCTGGCCAGTGTTGTGATGTTCGCTTCCACAATGCCAACACGGCCTGTGCTCACTAGTGCTGTGATAATCGCTTCCACAGTGCCAGCACGGTTTATGTCCGCCAGTACTGTGGTAATCGCTCTCCTTAGTTTATTATTTTTTCAAATAACCCTGTCGACACCCATCGCACTGTTTCCTTCCCTTCCATCTGAAACCTGTATTAAAATCTAGATGGCGCGACATGATGTCTCTCACCATTAGCAGTTATCACATCAAACGAGCCATCTTCATACCATTCAAATCTTTCAACAGTTGTTTTGAAGGTGGTGTTGAAAGGATGACCATAAACGAGGACATAAAGTTTTCCAATGTGCTTCTCACCGGTTTCTTGAGGATTAGCGCCCTCGTATAATCGAAAAACTACTTCATGGTAGTCTTTGCCACCCCGCAGACTCGCGCGGACAAGTCCACAACTAATTGCCAGCGCCACTTGGATTTTTGGACGTCCCGCGCTGATTGACAAACGCTAAAATCACCGCCTTCCAATCACCGCGAAATTTCTTCGCCACCACCTCATGGAACTGCTGTTCAACCTCGGCCGGAATGTCCTTCCATGGCCTCGAATTCGCGTCGTCCGCCCAGAGTGTATCCAATGGACTGCGCACGCCGTTCACGCCATGCTGGAGCACATGCGTGTATTGCATGGTGGTATTCAGATCGGAATGCCCCATCAATTCCTGCACGGTTCTGATGTCTTGGCCGTTTTCCAGCAAGTGCGTGGCAAAAGAATGGCGCAACGTATGGCAATGAATGTGTCGATGATTTCCCGCCTTTTTCACGGCATCTTCAAAAGCGCGCTGAATCGTCCGGTCGCTGGTATGATGGCGCTGCTTATGCCCGGTAATTTTATTCGGCGAAATCGTCTCTGAAGGGAATAGGTATTGCCAGCTCAATTCGCGGTTGAGCCGAGGATATTTGCGCGCCAAAGCATCCGGCAGATCGACGCCGCCAAAACCTTGTTTGAGATCCCATTCGTGCAAGTTTTTCACCCTGGCAAGGTGATCTTGTAACGGCATTTTCAACGGCGCCGGCAGCGGCACCATGCGATCCTTATTGTTCTTGCCGCGACGGACGAAAATTTGATTCCGGGCGAAATCAATATCTTTCACCCGCATTTTTAAGCATTCGTCCAAACGCAAACCGCAGCCGTACAGCAAAGCCGCCATCAGCCAGCACCGGCCGGAAAGGTGGGCCAAAATGGCTTTGACTTCTTCTTTCGACAAAACCTCCGGCAGGGTCGCCGGTTTTTTCGCCCAGGTGATCTCGCCGACTTTGCCGATTTCTTTTCTCAGAACGTGTTTGTACAAAAACAGAATTCCGCTGAGCGCCTGGTTCTGCGTCGACGCCGCAACACGCTCTTTAACGGCCAAATGCGTGAGAAACTCGGCAATCTCCTTTTCCCCCATTTCAACTGGATGGCGTTTTTTATGAAAAAAAATGTAGCGCTTGATCCAGTGAACATATGCTTCTTCCGTGCGATAGCTATAGTGCTTGGTGCGCAGAGCGCCGCAGACTTGGTCCAGCAACTTCGGCTGAGCTTCCGTCGCCTTGCCCTTGACCGGCTTGCCCTGGAGTGGTGGGTGATTGAATTGATTCATTGCTACCCCTATACAATGAGTTCAGCGCTTCACGGGTATGAACAAACCCCGATCCTTCTCACAGCAAATGTGTCGCAATATAAACAAGTCTCCGGCGAAAGTCAAGTTTTTTTGTCGCATTTTTAAGTCAAAAGTTGATAAAGCAAATATGTGCAACTCTGACAGATACTTTATTCATTCGCCTTCACCACTACCAGCGTCATATCATCTTTGGGAGAATCTGCCGTTGCCAACTGCTGCAACTGCGAAATAATTTTTTGCCGCATGTCAATCGCCGGGGCGCAGCCATTCGCTTGAATGATTCTTTCCATCCAAGATGTTTCCAATTCATCTCCCCGCTCATCGCGCGCTTCGGAGAGGCCGTCGGTGTAAAATACAAAAATATCTCCGGGGCTGAATTTCAATTTAATTTCTTCCAACTCATTTTTGAAAATAGGTCCGTTTTCCAAGCCGAGGCCGAGGCCTCTGGGAAGGTGCTGGCGGCAAACGTTTTCGCTGGCCGAATAATGAATGAGCGGCGGATGGCCGGCGCGCACCAAACTCAGTTGGCGCGAGGCCACCTCAAACGCGCCGCACATCAGCGTGATGAACGACTGCGCCGCGAGGTTTTGAAAAGTGATGGCATTCACTTCAATGACCAAGTCTCGTATTGATCGATGATGTTTGGCGCCGGCTTGCAGCATGCCTTTGAGCTGCGACATGTACAGCGCCGCCGAGGCGCCTTTTCCAGAGACATCGCCGACCACCACGCCAAAACGGCCGTCGGGTAAATTGAAATAATCATAGTAATCGCCGCCAACTTCCAGCGCCGGAATAGAGACGCCGCTGATGTCGAGGCCGGGAATCTGCGGGTCGGCTTGCGGCAGCGAGCTCAATTGAATGCGACGCGCCACCTCCAATTCTTTTTTCAAGCGATCCTGCTCGCGCAGTTTCTCCGTCAGCAGCGCGTTTTCAAAGGAAATATTGATTTGGTCGCCCAGCGTTCCGAGCAGGTCCAAATCTTCTTTGTAATACGGCTCATTGCCGGCTTTGCTGCCCAGCGTCAGCAAGCCGGTCAAATTTTTTTTCGACAAAATGGGAAGCACCAGCTCGGCCTGCAATTTCTCCAAACGGCTATTTTCCTCGGCAGAGATCTCGCCCATTTGTTCTTCCAGCGACGAGAGATCGATGAGTTGTTGGCGTTCCTGCAACAACCGGATGATCTTGTCGTGCGGTTTAAAGTCCGGCAGATCGAGCAGCCCGGTATCCGAGGTCACCCGCACCCGCCATTGCGGCTTATTCTCCTCATGCATGAATAAAGCCATCGGACGAACTTGCAATTTCTCGGCGAGAAAATTTTTGAGCAAATCGACTAAAGTCTCCAAATCGACGACGCTTACGAGCTGATGTCCGAAATTCCGGATGGCTTCACGTTGGAGGAAGCGCGAGGAATAAAAGCGCCGATCCAAAAAATTTTGCACGCGATTTTTTAACGGATTGAACAGAGCGGCAATGAGCAGCGTGGCGATGATGACAACCATTTGGCTGCGGGCGCCGGTAAAAAACAAGACGAGCTGCCCGACGCCGAGCACGACGAGAAAGTAAGCGGCAATCACGATTCCCGACACGATGGCGTAAGCCGCGCCGCGCTTGGCGATGACGTTGATGTCCATGAAACGGTGTTTGACGATGACGTAGGCGAGTGTCAACGGCCAGAGCAGAAGCAAAAAGACGGTAAATTCGCCGCCGGGAAAGCGCAGCTTAAAAAGGAGATCGGGCAAAAACCGATAAAGCAGCGGTGGCATCAAGCTCGCCGCGGTGCCCCACGCCATGATCTGGGCCTGCTTTTTGATATGCGGATTGGGCGCTTTCCGGATTGAATGATCGAGCACCCGCATGGCCATGACGAAATTGAGCGTGAGCCAAATCCCCCAGCCGTAATCTAATATCAAACCTCGCCACGGTAATTGCTGAATATCCGCGTATATTTGGGGAATGATCAATATGGCCGGCGAATAAATCAGCGCCAGCAACAGGCGGGGATGTTCTTGCAAAATTTTTTTCTCGACCGGAAAAACCAAATAAAAATGCAGGAATAATCCCACGGCCAGCGGCCAGGCCGGGAGCAGCAGCCACTCGAACCAGTGGGGCAAATGGCGATGAAGCGTTTCACAAAGCTCCAGGCTCTCCAGCATCGCGACCGCCCAAAAGAGCAGCATGAGATAAAAGAGATGGGCGACGCGATCTTGTATTTTTTTGAGGAGGACGAATATCCCGATGATGCAAAGCATGTAGCCAAAAATGCCGCCGGGCAGTAAGGAGAGAAAAATTTCTTCGAAGAAAAAAACGTTTGAATACTTTTGCGTGATCAGGGCGATCTTTAATTCTCGGGCGCCTCGCGCGATGGTTAGTTCGATTCGCTGGCCGATGGCGAGGTCACGAAAACATTGTTCGAAACTCTCAAGGCTCGTCATCGGCCTATTATTAAAGGCCAAAATGACGTCGCCTTTTTGCAGGCCCGCCAAATCAGCCGGCCCTTCGGGCTCAACCTCTTTGATGACGACTCGGCCTAAATTCGCTTCAAAGGCGTAATGTATTCCGGCGGCCGGATTGGTCATTAGCCAATAGAGGTGGGTGAGCGTGCTCGCCGCCAAGTATAAAGACACGAAAAGTCCCAGCAGCAGCAGCAGGGAGATTTTCCAAATTTTGAAGGTTTGCGCCATAAAGCAGCACGGCCTGCCAGTCGGTTTATCGCGTCATTCTGAAAGGGTCTTTTTAGAAACGAACACGATACTTGTATTGCAAAAAGATGCTTCCAGCATGACATTTTTTATCACGCCGATTGCACGACGGGGGTTGTCGAATTAACCGCTTTCGCATATTGCCCGAAAAGATGCGCCTGCACCATGTAGCCCCAGAAATTCGTGAACGGCGAAAAAATGCCGAGCCCGGCCAAAAAGAGAATGGCGTTGAGAATCGAAGTGAAAATCACGATCGTCAAATAATTGCCGAAATCATTTTTGAGCAGTTGCGAAATTTCCGCCAAGCGAAACGCGGCGGCAAAATCGTTTGTCGCCGCGAACCGAATCAAACCAAGATTGCCCAGCACGGTGACGCCGATGAAAATGCCGATGGCGGTGAAGACGATGCCCAAAACTTTTTCATAGTCGGCAAGTTCGGCGATGGCGAGATTGACGATGATGATCGCGCCGAGGCCGCCGATCACGATGAAATAAACGAACAGAATGATCGCGCCCAACAGGCCGTCGGCAAAAAATTTATTCCAATCCGTCCATTCCGGCAAAAGTTTTTTTTCGCCCTTCATTACGTTGCGTAGAACGCCGATATAATATCCAATCGCAGGAAGGGCGGCAAAAAAGAGAATGCCGGTGAACACGGCGATAAACAAACACAGGCCGCCGATGGCGATTTTTTTCGGCCAATCTTGGTCTTGAAAGATGTAGGAAATGGCTTCGGAATAGTTCATGGCGCGCTCCTGATTGGTGTCGAGCTGGGCTTTCGGGCGTGAATGTTTGTAAGCGCCAGCAACTCGCTGTGAAAGCCCGGCTTTGCTTATCTTTTTACTGAAAAACCGGCAAAATGTTTTGGTTTTGCGATTGGAATTCGGAAAATTTTTTGATTCGGCAGGATTCTGTTTGCGGCGCAAAATTCAATGCAGCGCCGGCGCGGTCAAGCTTACCGTGTAACCGCCGTCGCGAAGAATCTCCAATTGCCCGCCGATGCGCGCCGCCCGCATTTTCATGTTGCGCAAGCCCTGGCCGGTCAGCTTCTCGTCGTCGCGCAGGGCTTCGCCGTCGTCGCGGATCGTCATATTGAAACTTCCATTCATATTTTTAAAATGAATGTCGACGCGCGAGGCGTCGGCATGTTTCGCAATGTTATTGACCGCCTCTTTGAAAATCAAATAAACGTTTTGCCGGAAATCGACCGGCAGTTTTTTTTGCAGCTCCAACCCGACGATGTCGAAAAAGTATTCGATCGACTTGACGGGCAAAACGCTCGCGGCAAAATCGCGCATGCGGTCGATGAGATTGCCGAGGGTGTCGTTGCGGGCGTCAATCGACCAGACGATGTCGCTCATCGTGGTCACCAACTCGCGGCTCATCGCGCCGATTTTTCCCAGCGAATCGCGCACTTCGTTCGGATCGGAGCTTTCCTGAATGAGCTCGGAGTGCAAGGAGATTTTCGTCAACGTCGCGCCGATGTCGTCGTGCAGATCGCTGGCAATGCGCACGCGCAGGCGCTCCACTTCCAGCAGCCGCGAAACCCGATACCGATAAATGAGCGTCAGCAGCCCGGCAAATGCTGCCGCGACGAAAATCCGAAACCACCACGTTTTCCAAAACGGCGGCGCAATGACGATTTTCACTGCCGCGCCCGACTCGTTCCAAACCCCGTCATTATTCGAGCCTTTGACCCGAAAGACATATTCTCCCGCGTCCAAGTTGGTATATCCGGCATAGCGCCGCGTGCCGGAATGAATCCACTCTTGATCGAAGCCCTCCATCTTGTAAGCGTACTGGTTTTTGCCCGGATTGGTGTAATCCAGCGCGGCAAACTCGAAAGAAAAAAAATTTTCACGATGCGACAGCGTGATGGTTTTCGCCGCGGCAATGGCGGTGTCGAGCTTGACCGCCCTGTCAAATTTTTTGAATGCCGTCAGCACGATCGGCGGAATGTTCGGATTGTCCTGCACCTGCTTCGGGTAAAAGCGGTTGAAGCCGTTGATGCCGCCAAAGAACAGCTCGCCGCTGCGACTGCGATAATAAGCGCCGACGTTGAATTCGTTGCTCTGCAAGCCGTCCCGCAAATCAAAGTTTCTAAATTTTTTCCCTTCCGGAAGATGTTCGTTGAATTTCGCCAGGCCGTTATTCGTGCTCAGCCAAAGATTTCCCTCGTCATCGCCGAGAATGCCGTAGATAAACGCGTTCGGCAAACCGTCTTTTTCATAGTATCTGATAAACTTTCCGGTCGCCGCCTCAAACTTGTTCAGCCCATCGGCGGTGCCGAACCACAGCGCTCCCGCGCGATCTTGATAAATCGAAAGCACGCTGTTGTGGCTGATGCTGTTCGGGTCGTTAGGAGTATTTCGATAGCGCGTGGCTTTTCCCGTTCGCGGATCGAATTTATTCACCCCGCCTTCGTGCATGCCAAGCCATAAAGCGCCGGCGCGATCTTCGTAAATGGTAAAAACACTGTTGGAACTCAGACCGGCCGAGTCGTTCGCTTGATGGCGGAAGCGCGTAAAACTTTTCGCGCGACGATCAAATCGGTTCAAGCCGGCGGCTGCAACCCAAAGATTCCCCTCGCGATCTTCAATGATGGAAGTCACAAGATTGGCGGCCAGACTTGAAGGATTGGCAGGATCTTTACGGTGGTGTGTAAATCGGCCGGTCCGGCGATCCAATTGATTGAGGCCGCCGCCAAAGGTGCCAATCCACAGCGTCCCGGCGCGATCTTCAAAAATGACTTCGACGAAATTGTGGCTCAAACTGTTGGGGTTCTTCGGATCGTTTTTGAAATGAATGAATTTTTGCGTCGCCGCCTCGAATTTATCCAACCCTTCGTTGGTGCCAATCCACAAATCTCCGGCGCGATCTTCGCAAATGGCGTTGACATTTTTGTAAACGAGGCTGTTGGGATTGAGCGGGTCAGGCGTGAAATGTTTGAATTTTTCCGGCATGCCATAGAATTTATTCAATCCCACGCTCGTTCCCACCCAAATATTGCCGGAACGATCCAGGCATAGTGAAAGCACGCGATCATTGCCGAGGCTCGCCGGATTGGCCGGATCGTTCCGGTACGAGATAAATTTCATGGCTTGACGATCATTGCGATTCACCCGGCATAAGCCGCCGGCATACGTTCCAACCCACAGCGTTCCGAATTGATCGGCCAGCATGGCGTTGATACTGGGATGAGAAAGCGAATGGGGATTTTCCGGTTGATTCTTATAAGCGATAAATTGTTGGGTGGTGGGATTGAATTTATTCAAGCCGCCGTTGTATGTTCCAATCCACAGCGCGCCGTCAGGATCCGCATAGATTGAAAGCACTTGATCGGAGCTTAGACTGTGCGGCGCTTTCGCCTCGTGGCGATAATGCGCAAAGGTTTCCGTTTCGGCGTCAAATTTATTCAGGCCGCCGCCGAAGGTGCCGACCCATAGCGTCTTGGAATGATCTGCGTAGATCGAGGAGACAAAATTGCTGCTGAGGCTGCCCGGCTGATCTGGATTATTTTTATAATGCGAAAACTTTCCGCTTTGACGATCGAGCTTGTTCAAACCGCCTCTGAAAGTGCCAATCCAAAGCGCGCGCGTCCGATCTTCACCGATCGTCCTGATATTGTCATGGCTGAGGCTATGCGGATTGTTGGGATCATGCCGGTACCGTCTAAAAGACTGGGTGCGTCGATCAAAGCGATTCAAACCGTTGATGGTGCCGATCCAGAGCGTCCGGTCTTTGTCTTCATAAAGCGTCTGAATGAAATTATCGGATAGCGACGTCGAATCCGTAGAATTGTGCTTGTACACCGTGAAGCTGTAGCCGTCATATTTATTCAAGCCATCTTCCGTGCCAAACCACATGAAGCCATCGCTATCCTGCAAGATGGCATGAACCGTGCTTTGCGACAACCCGTCTTCGATGGAGAGGCGCTGGAATTTGAGTTCCCGCGGCTGTGGATGGATCGTCTCGACGGCGCACAGGCCAAGCGCGATGAGCGCATGGATTTTTTTAATGGAGAGATTCATCGGTTGATTGAATACAGTCCGGCAAGAAATTCATGACGATTCGTTTTTCCAGCGTCAATGTATCAAAATTTGTCGAAAGAGTCAATATATTAAATGATGAAATCAACCAACGCGCGCAACCTCCCGCGCGATGTTCCAATAGACATTTTTAATGGCCATTTCATATTGCCTTTTTTCTTTCCAGATTTGCCAGTTCCACGCTTCCGTCTTGTGCAAACCGGTCCAATGCACCCAGCCCATTTGATTGACGTGATCGGCCGGAACCGGAAAGTCATGTTGGTGAATGATTTTGACGGCGCCATTTTTTCCGACTAATCTTTTCTCCCATTTCTGCGATTCCACCGAGACCAAGCCTTCATTGTCGCCTTCTCGATCGTAAGTAATCTGCCAGGTCTTTTGAAAGGGCAAAAAAGTTAATTCACGTTTTTGCGCGCTGGCATAAACTTGATAAACAACGGCATTGGCGGCTTCGGCTTCGCGGGCCGAGTCGTTGAAATCCCGGCAAGCTGCCGTCGTCAAACTCTTGAAGCCCTCCAAATTGATCACTTTGCCGAGCGTGTTGAAAATTTTATGCAAGCGGCCATTTTCTACAAACCAATCTGCCACGCTGGCGCCCAGATGCGGCGTGCCCAATGTCGTCAACGTCGCCACTTGATCAGCCATGTCGTGATTCACGATCATGTGCCGCGCATCCAAGCCGCCCATGCTATGCGCAATGAGGTGAACTTTTTCATGGCCGGTGTCGGCAAGAATTTTTTTAATCGTTTGCATGAGATCTTTGGCGCGCCTCTCGACGTCGGCGGCGAAGCTCACGCTGGTGTGGTAAACTTCAAACCCGTGTTGTTTTAAAAAACTGGCAATGCCTTTGAAGTAATGAAATTTATCATAAACGCGGCTGAAATCATACAATTTCAGCTTTCGCACGACGAAATCGACGAGGTAATCGGGGCGGGTAATGCCGTGGGCGAGGATGAGGGGAAAAGTTTTTTTTGCGGTCATGCCATTTCGTCATTTGCGTTCTACGTAGTCCCCGTCCCGGTGGGCGGTTGCCGAAATCAGTAAATGGCAATTTTTACAAAAACGACCCGCAAGGGGTCGGGACTACTTATTTACCCAAGAAAAAGAAAATCACACTCGAAACAAACAGCCCGATCCACAGAATCGGATTGGCGTCATAAACAAACGCGATCACGCCGCCGATAATGCACGAGCCAGCCATCAGCGCGCTGCGCAGGCCGCTGAGCGGATTTTCCGGCGCCGGCGAATCAATCAACTGCCGCAAGTAACGTGAGCTTGATGAAATGAACTCCGGCAGGCGCACCATCACGTCGACCAATTCCGGCACGCCGCGCATGAACTGCTTGAATAATTGCTTGGGGTCGTAGTGTTCCGCAAAAATCGCGGCAACATGCTTGCGGGAAAGCTCG
>Ga0247727_10007186_pt1 | contig 21399 bp, 19 predicted proteins | sample WisWelCaveWW1625_FD_202498 | JGI IMG/M metagenome (GOLD analysis project Ga0247727, IMG submission 202498) | Biofilm microbial communities from Wishing Well Cave, Virginia, United States - WW16-25 | ecosystem: Environmental > Aquatic > Deep subsurface > Groundwater > Cave microbial mat | place... | reverse complement strand
TGCCGACGATGGGCTATTTGCACGAAGGCCATCTCAGTCTTATGCGTTTGCTGCGACCGCGTTGCGATGTTCTCGTGACGAGTATTTTCGTTAATCCGAAGCAATTCGGGCCAACAGAAGATTTGGCGCAATATCCGCGCGACCTGCAGCGCGATTTGAAATTTTGCGAAAGCGCGGGCGGTGATGTTGTCTTCCACCCTGCCGTCGAAGAGCTGTATCCAAAAAATTTTCACACGCACGTCGAGGTCGAGCACCTCACTGAAACGCTGTGTGGGCCGTGGCGGCCGGGACATTTTCGCGGCGTGACGACGGTGGTTTGCAAACTCTTCAATATCGCGCAGCCACACGTTGCGGTATTTGGACAGAAAGATGCGCAGCAAGTCGTCGTTATCGAACGCATGGTGCGCGATTTGAATGTGCCGATAGAAATTGTAGTGGGGCCGACCTGGCGCGAGCCGGACGGCTTGGCGATGAGTTCGCGCAATGTCTATTTGTCACCGGCGGAACGCCAACAAGCGGCCGCGCTTTATCGTGCGCTCACGCTGGCCGAACGAATGGTTGGCGAGGGCGAACGCGATCCGGCAAAGATTATTTTGGCGATGAAATCACTCATTCGGCGCGAAGTTACTGCACCAGTGATCGAATATGTCGAAATCGTTGATCGCACGACATTGCATTCAACACCAAAGATCGCCGGCGACCTCGTCATCGCGCTGGCGGTGCGAATCGGCAAAACCCGTTTAATCGACAATTTTATGCTCGCCGTATAAACTGGGCACGAAATTTCGAAAAATTTTTCTCGTCAAACCTCTTGTGCTTGGAGGGAAGATTTATTATCTTGTGGCTTCGCCAAAATCGAGCATTCGCAAAAAGAACGAACAATCAAACCACCTCAGCGAGTTTGGGTTATGGCATCGTACCTGGAAGAGAGTTTGCAACGCGGCATCGATCTGATCCGCAGCAAAGTGATCGAGATGGGCAATCTCGCCGAGCACGCGCTGCAAGGGAGTTTGCAGGCGCTGGTCGAGCGCAAACATCAATTGGCCTATTCGGTAATCTTGCGGGATCAATATATCGATGAAATGGAAAAAGAACTCGACCGTTTATGTTTGGAATTTTTGTTGCGGCAGCAACCCGTCGGCGCGCATCTGCGCCTGGTTTATGCCGCGATCAAAATCAACAACGAATTGGAACGCATCGGCGACTATGCCGAAAGCATTGCGCGACATTTTCTCCGAATCAGCGCTTTTGAGCCGCAGCCCAACTACGCCAAATTTGTCGAGATCGCCAATCTTTCGATTCCGATGCTGCGCAATGCGATCAAGGCCTTCGTCGATCAAAACGTCGAGCTGGCGCGCGCGACCACTGAGCTGGAAAGCAAAGTGGATGGCATTCGCAACAGCATTCACGAAGATTTGATGCAGTTGCGCGAACAAGGAAAACTGCCGTTGGAAATGCTCGCGCCGCTGATGATCATCGCCAGCCGTTTCGAGCGCGTTGCCGATCAGTCGTGCAACATTTGCGAAGAGGTGATGTTTATGTGCTCGGGCGAATATATCAAACACAAAGGCGGCGAGGTGTTTCGCATGCTTTTTGTGGATGACGGCAACTCGTGTGCGAGCCAAATGGCCGAGGGCATCGCCAATGCGCTCAATCATTCCAAATTCGTGTTCAGCAGCGCCGGCATTTCGCCGCGTCCGGTTGACGCGCGCACGGTGCGGTTCATGATGGACAAAGGCATCGATATTTCGCGCCAAACCTCCAAATATCTCAATCAAATTCCGAATCTCGATCATTATCAAGTCGTCGTGGCGCTCAACCCCAAGGCGAGAGCAGCTTTTCCGCCGCCGCCGACAAAAACGGTGAGCATTATGTGGGAAGTGGATGATCCGTCAAGAAAGGAGGGCGGATTGGATCAGATTCGCGCGGTGTATGAAAAGACGTTTCAATTTTTAGAAACACACATCCGAGATTTGGTCGAAGCGATTATCGGCGATGAGACGAATGAAATAAAATAGTTTTAACCATTTTATCGAGGAGCAAGGACATGATTAAAAACATGCGGTTTCATGTTATCGTTCTAAACACGATCGTCGTTTTGGCGCTATTGCTTTTGCAAATCGGCTGTTCGAAGCAAGGCGACAGCGGCGAGAACAAAGCGCCGGTAGAAAAAGTGAGCATTCAAAATCAAGGCTCGGACACGATGGTGAATCTGGCGCAGGCGTGGGCCGAAGCTTATACAGAAGTCGATTCAACGGTTTCAGTTGAAGTTTCCGGCGGCGGATCGGGAACCGGCGTCGCGGCGCTGATCAATGGCACGGTCGACATTGCCAACAGCAGCCGCAAGTTGGAAGAAGGCGAGCGCGCGAAGGCCGCACAAAACACCGGCAAAGAGCCGCAAGAATTCATGGTCGGTTATGACGCGCTGGCGGTTTTTGTGCACAAAGATAATCCGCTGGAAGAAATTACCCTCGAGCAGATCGCGGACATTTATAGCGAGGGCGGCAAAATTGCCAAGTGGTCGCAGCTCGGCGTGAAAAATGCGGCGTGCGCCAAAGACGAAATCATCCGTGTCAGCCGCCAAAACAATTCCGGCACCTACCATTATTTTCGCGAAGCGGTTTTGGGCAAAGGCCACGATTTCAAGCTGGGCTCGGTTGATATGAACGGCTCCAAGGATGTTGTCGAACTGGTGAGCAAAACCCCGTGCGCCATCGGATACAGCGGCATGGGCTACGCCACGCAAGATGTGAAGATGCTGCGCGTTGCCAAGAAAAAAGGCGAGCCGGCTTACGCGCCCTCCATTGAAACCACGTTAAATCATACTTATCCCATTTCCCGCCCGCTTTTTATTTACACATTGGGTACTCCGAGCGAACACGTGCAAAAATATCTCGATTGGATTCATGCCGACGCCGGCCAACAGATCGTCAAAGAGAGCGGCTATGTGCCGTTGCCGAAAGACAGCAGCCTGGGTGGTGGAACTCCGGCAAAGGAATAAATCGCGATGACGAATAAGCGCCGTTGGGGAACTCTGGCTGAGCCTATCATCGAAGGGTTGATCCGATTTTGCGGCATCAGCGCCATTTTGTTTGTCCTCGGCATTTTTTTCTTCGTGTTTCGTGAAGGGTCGGATTTCCTGATCAATAAACTGGATCTGAAAGAATTCTTCACGAGCACGCAGTGGTATCCGGACTCGCCGAGCAATAAGCGTTACGGCGTGCTGGCGTTGCTTGCCGGAACCGCCAGCGTCACGGTTTTAGCGATGATGATCGCGGTGCCTTTTGGTTTGGGTGCCGCAATTTTTATTTCGGAATTTTGCAGCCGGCGCGCTAGAGAAACCTTTAAAATCGTCATTGAATTGCTTGCCGCGATTCCGTCGGTCGTGTGGGGATTCATCGGCCTGACGGTGATGAATCCGCTCATCATCGATCTTTTTGACGCCCCCATTGGCCTCAACGTTTTGAATGGCGGCCTTATTCTCGCCCTGATGAGCGTTCCCATTATTGTTTCGATTGGCGAAGATTCTCTCAAAGCAGTTCCGGACTCCTTTCGCGAAGCGGCGCTCGCCCTCGGCGCCACCCGCTGGCAGATTGTTTATCGCGTCTTGTTGCCCGCCGCCAAAAACGGCTTGTTAGCGGCAGTTTTGCTCGGCATCGGCCGCGGCGTCGGCGAGACGATTGCCGTTTTGATGGCTACCGGACACGCCCTCAATATTCCCCATAGTTTGCTTGATCCGGTACGCACGCTCACTGCGACGATTGCCGCCGAGCTGGGCGAGACGCCAGTCGGTTCGGATCATTATCAAGTTTTGTTTATTATCGGTATTCTGCTGTTCTCGATTACCTTTGTGGTTAATTTAACGGCCGATCTTGTCGTCAAAGGGATTCGCAGAAAATGACGTCTGGCTGCAAGTTGCTAGTCGCGGGTTGCTAGTAAGATCAATTCGAGCAACTAACTTCAGCAACAAGCAACCAGTAACCAGCAACCAGCTCATGTTCACCGAGACTTCATTAGTTCGCAAAAAGCAGCGCACCGAATTGGCAGCGCGGGCCGTTTTTCTGTTGATGACCATTTTGATGGTCTTGCCGCTGCTCATGATTCTGGCCTATCTTTTTTATAAAGCCTTTCCGGTTCTTTCGCTCGATTTTCTTTTGGACAATCCGAAAAAAGGCATGCGCGCCGGCGGCATTTGGGCGCCGTTCTTGGGCACGATGTATCTGGTCGTCATCTCGCTGCTCATCTCCGCGCCGATTGGCGTTTTCGCCGCCGTTTATCTCAACGAGTACGCTCGCGAAAATTGGTTCACCCGCATTATCAATCTCGCCGTCGTCAATCTCGCCGGCGTTCCCAGCATCGTGCATGCGTTATTCGGGCTCGGCGCTTTCGTTTTGTTCGCCGGCATGGGACGTTCCATTCTCGCCGCGTCCCTCACGCTGGCGATCATGACTTTACCCGTGATTATTGCCAGTACCAAAGAGTCCCTCGCCTCTGTCCCGATGGCTTTCCGCGAAGCGTGTTGGAACGTCGGGGCGACGCGCTGGCAAACCATTCGCCATATTGTTTTGCCGAACTCCATCAGCGGCATCTTGACCGGCGTCATTCTGCAAGTTTCGCGCACCGCCGGCGAAACCGCGCCCGTCATGTTTACCGGCGCGGTGTTTTTCAAAGCCATTGGAGAAGGCAACATTTTTGCGTATGGCCTGTTCGACCAGTGCATGGCGCTGTCGATGCACTTGTTCACGATTTCGACGCAAGTTCCCGATGTGCCCAAAGCTTTGCCGTATGGCACCGCCGTCGTTCTTCTCGGCACCGTGTTGCTGGTCAACGCCCTGTCGATTGCGTTGCGTGTTTATTTACGCTCGCGGAAGAAATGGTAGACGCAGTATTTGTATTGGGTGCTGGTGCTGTCGGGCTAATTAACTGTCAGTTAGGCGCGTGGAAAGTTGCGATGTATACTCATTTAGAGAAATAAATCTTGCAAATAGGGTGGTATGGAAAATGAACAACTACAGCAAAACTCTCAAACGGCAAAATAGAGAAAAGCAGTTACAGATTCGAGAACCATCGGCAGAGTATGTCCGGAATAAAGAAATTACAACTTTCTTTGGCCAGCCGATGGTCAAAGGGACTTTCACCAAAATTAATTCCACTAAATTAGTGCCAGATACTCTAGCTTTATTCTACAGTCATCCGAACGGTGAAATATGGGTTGGGGATGCTATCGTTTGGCTTCGCTCATTGAAAAGTGAGTCTGTAGACTTAATCTTTGCTGATCCACCCTATAACCTTAAAAAAGCAGAGTGGGATAGCTTTGAGTCACAAGAAAAATATGTTGAGTGGTCGTTACAATGGATAGAACAAGCGGCTCGGGTTTTGAAGCCTACTGGTACGCTCTATGTCTGCGGATTTTCTGAAATTCTAGCTGATATAAAACTGCCTGCAACGCGTTTCTTTAAAGGGTGCAGATGGCTGGTATGGCACTATAAAAATAAGGCCAATCTTGGTTCAGATTGGGGTCGTTCACATGAAAGTATTCTGCACTTTAGAAAGAGTCAGCAGTTTACTTTTAACGTAGACTATGTAAGGATTCCATACGGAAATCATACGCTAAAATACCCCGAACATCCGCAAGCTGAGACCAGCCAATACGGAAAAAGCAACTGTGATAAAGACAGGCTTTGGCGACCACACCCGCAAGGGGCTAAACCTAGAGATGTCATTGAAATCCCTACCACATGCAATGGAATGCACGAGAAGACATCTCATCCAACTCAGAAACCTGAAGAACTCGTGAGAAAGATTGTCCAAGCGTCATCAAACGAAGGTAATTTGGTTATTGATCCCTTTTTAGGGTCGGGAACAACTGCTGTCGTCGCTGAACAACTTCACCGTAAGTGGAAAGGCTGCGATATCTCGCTTGAATACTGCCAATGGGCATCACAAAGAATTGAGTTAGTAGAAGACTGGTCAATTGAAAAATGGATAAAATACGATCTTGAGAACACGGATCGAAGAAAGTCTATACGATGATAGAAACCACATTAGCAGATTTGCAAACCAGTGTACAGGATAGATCAGCCTTTGGCTCTATAACCGCCTATTGCACAATTTGCGAGGCTTTTCTAAGGTTTATCCAAAAAGCGCAACCTACGCGCATAGTTTCGCCTACGCACCATAATTACGTTTTTTATCAGTACGACGAGACTTATAATCACAAAATCACTCGTCCTCTAAATGTTGATTTGTTTATCGAAACAGCCAATGACCTCAAAGTTGCGTTTGAAAGATTTATCACGTTCCTCTCTGATCTGAAACAATATCAAGAATCCGTTATTAATCGAATTGGCGTGAGGGAGTATATTGAGTCGAAAGAAATCAATCGAGTTGTTTACACTATTCAGCAGGCTATTGGCAGTATCGGTGACTCATTCGATAATCCCAACCAGTCCAGAAAGCGTGTGGGACAACTCTTTGAGAACTTGGTCAGACTCATTATTCAAGGGGTGGGCATAGAGTGCGAGCCACGCACTATCAACATACCAATTCCTAGATATCCTGATTATGAAATGTCTTATGAATTGGATTTAGTTTTTTCTCGTAACAAGGCAATTGTAACCGCAGAGACCAAGTTTATTGATATAACAGAAATCGTCGGTTCCGTTAAAACCACCAGCAAAGATCGGATCGATAAAATTTTTCTTGATAAGTATCTTTTAACAAAGCTAATCGGTAGAGACGTACCCGTAATAGCTATTTTCCTGCACGATGTTCAACGTGCTCGGAGAGGGCAAAGTATATTCGGAATCAACTCTACTTTCAAAACCAACCATTTCTTGGGTTACACAGTTGCTTTGAACAGACTGGATGGAGTCTATTACGTTGACCCCAGACCAGAAATGCATGTTAATGAGCGGTTGCGAGAGCAGATAAGTGATTTCCAACAGTTTCTAATCAGCGACTTATGGAAATTATCGAGCAAATGATTTGATATTAAATACATGCAAAATTCTGACAAAAAAATAGAAATCTCCAACCTCACGGTTAAATACGGCCAACAGGCGGCGCTGAAAGGCATTTCGCTCGACATTTATCAAAACGAAATTCTCGGCATCATCGGCCCCGCACAATCCGGCAAGTCGACGCTTTTGAAAGTTATCAATCGCACGATTGAATTTGTTCCCGGCGTCGAAGTGAGCGGCACGGTCAAAATCGATGGCGAAAATACGAAAGCCATGAAAAGCGTTCACGAGCTGCGCCGAAAAATTGGCATGGTTTTCCCGCTGCCGGTTGGCCTGCCGCTGTCGATTTACGACAACGTGGCGTTCGCGCCGCGCATGGCTGGCACTCACAATCGCGCCCAGTTGAATGATCTCGTCGAGCGTTGCCTGCGCCAAGCCGCGTTATGGGATGAAGTCAAAGATCGTTTGGACAGTCTCGGCACCAAACTGTCCGGCGGACAGCAGCAGCGTCTCACCATTGCGCGGGCGCTCTCGCATCAGCCCGAAATTCTTTGTCTCGACGAATTTTCCATCGCGGTCGATCCGGTCACCACGATGCGGATTGAAGACGTGCTCAAAGAGCTAAAATCGCAAGTGACCATCATTCTGGTTACCAATCTCGTGCAACAGGCGCGGCGTTTGGCCCATCGCACGGCTTTCCTGTTCAACAGCGAATTGATCGAGGTTGATCGCACCGACGTCATTTTTTCGGATAACCCCGCCGATAAAAGAACGTATGATTATGTCAATGGCATATTCGGATAATTCCTAAAAGCTTTTCGAACACGGATGACGCGGATTACACGGATTCTCACAGATTTATTCTTTCAGGCTTTTTCCGTGTAAATCCGCGTCGTCCGTGTAATCCGTGTTCAAAAAAGAAGTTTATAAATTCATACAAAAAATGAGCGCCAAGACCAAATACTGCATCGAAACCAACAAGCTCAATTTGTGGTACGCCAAATTTCAAGCGCTGATCAACGTCAGCGTGCAGATCAAGCACGGCATCATCACCGGCCTCATCGGGCCTTCAGGCTGCGGCAAGAGCACGCTGTTGCGCTGCTTCAATCGTGTGAATGAGCGCTACGGCTATGTTACCACCACCGGCGAGATCAAGATTCTCGATAAAAATATTTACGATCCCGATGTGTCGTTGACCGAGCTGCGCAAATCCGTCGGCATGGTTTTTCAGCGCCCGAACCCATTGCCCATATCGGTTTATGAAAATATCGTTTTCGGTATGCGTATTCACTCCGAGCGCAGTGCGCTAAAAAAATCTCAGCTCGATGAAATTGTCGAAAAGTCTCTAACGGAAGTTTTTCTCTGGAAAGATCTGAAAGATAAATTACACACGAAAGCCATCTCCCTGCAGCTCGAGCAGCAACAAAAGCTCTGTATCGCCCGCCTGCTGCCGTTGAAACCCGACGTCATTTTAATGGACGAACCCTGCTCCGCGCTCGATGCCGAGGCCACGCGCGGCATCGAAGAGCTGATGTTCAGCATGGCCGGACGCTACACCATCGTCATCGTCACGCACAACATGGCGCAGGCCCGCCGCGTCAGCAACGAGTGCATCTTCATGCTGCTCGGCGAACTCATGGAGCACAGCCGCACCGAGGATATGTTCCTCACGCCAAAAAATCTTAAAACCGCGGAGTATATCGAAGGAAGGTATGGATGAGATATCAGTTGGATTGCAGGATCAATGGCTTGTTGGATTAATCGGCTCCAAAACTCCAACAATCCAACAATCCATTTTGAGGAGTTGACAATGCGTATTCTCTGCATCACCGACATTCACAGTAACGTTCGCCGTTTTGAAAAAATTTTGGCCGCTGAACCGCCAGCCGATCTCCTCATCATCGGCGGCGATTTCACGGATTTTGGCAAGCCACCCGAGGTCGATCATATTCTCAATCTCGCGCAAGCGCACACCCCGCAAGTTTTCGCCGTCGCCGGCAATTGCGACAGCGCGGCAATTGATCAGCATTTGATTGAACGCGGCGTTTCGTTACACACGCGCGGCGCGCGCATCAACGACATCGGTTTCTTCGGCGTCTCCGCGATGCCGACGTGGCGCGGCACGATGTATGAATTTCCCGAAGAAGATTTGGATCGTTTTCTCGCCGCAAGTTACGCGCAAGTCGAAGGCAGTCCGCGCCACATAATGGTTCCGCATTGCCCACCACGCAACTCCGAAGTTGATCGCAACGCTTCCGGCGTCGACGTTGGCAGCACCGCGACTCGCAAATGGATGGACAAAGTGAAACCGCTTCTCGTTTTCTGCGGCCACATCCACGAAGCGCGCGGACAGGCGAAAATCGGTGGCACGATCGTCGTCAATTGCGGGCCAGCGCGGGATGGGTATTATGTGGTAGCGGAGCTTGGCAATGAAGTTCGTGTTGAGTTGAAGAGAGCCTAGCCGCGTAAACCAGCATCAAGCCACCACCATCAGTAACCATGTCTCTCAAACCCCTTATCGGCATTCAAGTCCGCCACCTTGCCGATCAAAATGAGTATAGTCTGAATCGCAAATATACCGAAGCCATTTATGCCGGCGGCGCGATTCCGCTTATGCTGCCGCTCATTCCGGCGCGCGACTATCTCGAAGCGGCGCTCGCGAAGTTGGATGGGGTCATCATGTCCGGCTGTTACAGCGACATCGATCCGAAATTGTACGGCGAAGCGCCGCATCCGAAGCTGGGGCAAATGAGCGCGGTGCGCGATCAATTCGATTGGCTGTTGTTGGAATATGCGCATGAACGCAAAATTCCGCTGATGGGCATTTGCCGCGGCTTTCAAGCGCTCAATGTTTATCGCGGCGGGAATTTGATTCAGGATTTGTCGAGCCAAAAGCCGAAGAGCTTGCAACACGATCAATGGAATCCCGAAAAACCGTTTGTGCATGATGTGCGGCTGTCGCCGCAATCGGTGCTCAATTCAACCCGCCAAGAGAGTTCTCGTCCCATTACCAGCATCCATCATCAAGCGGTCAACAAAATCGGCAAAGGACTTGTGCCGATTGCCTGGGCGCCGGATGGCGTCGTCGAAGCCGTGCAAAATGAAAATCTTGATGAGCATTACATCTTCGGCGTGCAGTGGCATCCTGAACGCGCGTGGGAGATTGATGAATTCTCACTGTCGCTTTTTCAAAATTTTGCCAAAGAAGCGGTCGAACGTCAAACTCGAGGTAAAGTCTAACGTCACATTGCGAATATGAACTAACGCACTGAGATCATCATGCGATCTAAAATAAAAAAAATTTTCTCATGCGGGAAAATCGGCGCGCTACTGCTCGCTTCTTTTCTCAGCGCCTTTTTTTTCCGGTTCGCCGATTCAACCCAACCGCGAATAAAAGCGGGTGCATCAGACAATCCTTTTCAAATTCAAAAAAAGGATGAAGCCGGGACGAAGCAATATCCCTCCGAATGGGCGTGGTTGCAGCGAACGTTTCCCTATTTTACCGCCGATCCAACCGCGCACGTGCAGGCGCTGCAGCAGGCGCAGAACATTCGTCGTCTCGCGAAAGCCACAACCTTCGCGCCGAAATGGAAACTTGCCGGGCCGACCAATATCGGTGGGCGCGTTTCAGCACTCGCCTTCAATCCGAAAGATTCCAAAATCGTTTACGCCGGCGCGGCAACCGGCGGCGTTTTCAAATCAACGGACCGCGGCGTGACGTGGCAACCGATTTTCGATGAACAAGCCGTGCTGCCGATTGGTGATATCGCCGTTGATCCGAACAATCCAAATTTTTTGTACGTTGGCACCGGCGAAGCCAATGGCGGTCACAACAATTTTCCCGGCGCTGGCGTGTTCAAATCAACCGACGCCGGCGCGACGTGGAAGCCGGTCGGGCTTGAAAAAACGACTTCCATCGGGCGCATCGTCGTTGATCCGGCGAATGCCGGCCGAATTTTTGTCGCAGCGGTGGGTTCGTACTTTGGCAAAGATAATGATCGCGGCGTCTATCGCAGCCGCGATGGCGGGCAAACCTGGCAGCGTGTTTTGTTCGTGAATGATTCCACCGGCGCCATCGATCTCGTCATCGATCCGCAGAATCCGCAAAAACTTTTTGCCGCGACATGGGAGCGCATTCGTCCGCCGAAGTTCGGCGCGCATTTGAACGGCAACTCCAGCGGCATCTATCGCAGTCTCAATGGCGGCGACGCCTGGCAGCTTTTAGGCGCCGCGCAAGGTTTGCCCGCGCCGCGCACGAATGTCGGCCGAATCGGCTTGGCGATTTGCGCCACCAAGCCCGACTATATCTATGCGCTTTATACCAACAATTCGATCGGCTATACTTATGACAGTCTCTATCGCTCCAAAGACGGCGGCAACTCTTGGCAGAGAATCAATACGCCCACCAGCCTCAATACTGGCTTCTCGAATTTCAGTTGGTACTTCGGCAACGTGCGCGTGCATCCCGCCGATCCCGAGCGGGTTTACGTTTTGGATTTTGCTCTGATGCTCTCATCGAATGGCGGCGCGAATTGGACCAGAGCCGGCACTTCGCACGTCGATCATCATGCTTTGGCTTTTGATCCGCTCGACCCGCAACGGCAAATCGTTGGCCACGACGGCGGCGTTGATTACTCCACGAACAACGGCGTGACGTGGACGAAGGTTGAAACTCTGCCCATCACGCAGTTCTATCACATCACGATGGATCAAACCAATCCTCAGCGCCTCTACGGCGGCACGCAGGATAATGGCACCATCCGCACGCTAACCGGCCAGGTGAATGATTGGGAGGAAATTTATGGCAACGATGGTTTTTATGTCATCGTCGATCCGAATAACCCCAACATTATTTATGTGGAATGGCAATACGGCGAGCTGCTCAAATCCAGCAATGGCGGGTTGAATTTTGCTTCGGCGTTGAATGGCATCGATCCAAGCGAACCCACGGATTGGTCCACGCCGGTGGTGATGGATCCGAAGAATAGTCAGGTTTTGTATTACGGCACCAATCGCGTGTACCGCACCGCGAATGGCGCCGGTTTTTGGGAACCGATCAGCGGCGATCTCACCGACAGCGAGCCCGGCTCGCGTTTGGGCAAAGTGACGACGATTGCCGTCGCGCCGAGCAATTCTGCGGTCATTTATGCCGGCACCGACGATAGCCACGTTTGGGTGACAGTTGATGTCGGAAAAACTTGGACAGAAATTTCGGCAGCGCTGCCCTATCGCTGGGTCACGCGCGTCGCGGTCGATCCAAAGGATGCAAAGATTGCTTACGTGACTTTCTCGGGTTTGAAATGGAACTCGCCGCAGCCCCACGTTTTTCGCACGGTGGATATGGGCAACACATGGAAAGACTTGAGCAGCAATTTGCCTGACGCGCCGGTGAATACGATTGTGGTCGACCCGACTTATCCGAGCTTTTTGTATGTTGGCACCGATGTCGGCGCGTATTATTCAAGCAACTCCGGCCAGAGCTGGACGGTTCTCGGCGAAGGCCTGCCGGTGGTTTCGGTTTATGACATCGTGGTTCATCCCCAATTACGCCGTCTCGCGGCGGGCACGCATGGCCGTTCGATGTACGCGCTCGACCTCTCGAATCTTACCAACGTCGATGAACCGATAACACAAGATAACAGATTACCATCCGCACCGATTCTGGCGCAAAATTACCCAAATCCGTTTAATCCGGAAACGGCCATTGAGTTTGTGCTGCCGGCGACAGAGCAAGTTTCTTTGCAGATATATAATATGAACGGCCAACTCGTTCGCACGCTGGTTAACGCGACGCGCCCGCCCGGACATCATATCGCGCGCTGGGATGGCCGCGACGCCGAAGGTCGCGAGGCAGCCAGTGGAACTTATTGGTATCGTCTGCAAGTCAAACAAGAAATGCAACAGAAAAAATTGGCTCTCGTGCGATGAAAATCATGTTGGAAGTCGAGCTGGCAATTGGCAAGCCTGTAAGTTAAAAAATTCTTGCATTTGTGCAGGGAAAATATAAATTGAGAAAAATCGAAACAACAATTTTTATCACAAATTAAAACCAGAAAACGTGATCGTGATCACTTCAAAACTCCGCATATTTTTTCAAACCAAATTTCGACAGGCCTTGACCCGCGCCGCGAATGCGGACAAAACGGGCCGGGGCTTTTTTATTTTATTTTTGGGTTTTTTCATATTATGCGCCGCCTGCGGCAACCAACAACGGCAAATTATCATCTACTCGCCGCACGGCAAGGAATTGCTCGAGGACTTTGCCTCGCGCTTCGAGCGGGCTAATTTAGGCGTGAATGTCGAGTGGCTCGATATGGGTTCGCAAAATGTGCTGGATCGTTTGCGCTCGGAAAAGGCGAATCCGCAGGCTGACATTTGGTGGGGCGCGCCGTCGCCGCTTTTTATGCAAGCCGCCGCCGAAGGTTTGCTCGAATCTTATCGCCCAACCTGGGCCGCGCAAATTGATTCAAGCCATCATGATCCGCAAGATCGCTGGTACGGCACGTATCTGACGCCGGAAGTGATCATGTTCAACACGGAAAAATTAACGGCCGCCGCTGCGCCGCAAGATTGGGATGAGCTGCTCGCTCCGAAATGGCGCGGCCGCATTTCGATTCGCGAGCCGCTGCCCTCCGGGACGATGCGCGCCATTTTCTTCGCGATGATTTATCGTCTCTACGGCGAGAAAAATTCCCCGGCGGCCGGATTTGATTGGCTGCGCCGGCTCGATGCCAACACCAAAAGTTATCCCGGCGATCAATCGTTATTCTATTTGGCGCTGGCGCGCGGTGAGGCTGATCTCGCGCCGTGGAATTTGCCGGACGTTCTGCTGCGGCGCGAAAAAGATAATTATCCGTTCGATTACGTCGTTCCGCGAAGCGGCACACCGATGGTGCCGGAGGGTTTGGCGCTGGTCGCGCGCCAACAAAAAAATGATCAACGTCTGGCGCTGGCCAAAAAATTTTATGCGTTCGTCACCACTGCCGAATCGTTCATCCACGCGGCACAACAATATTACCGCATCCCGACGCGGAGAGATTTGGATTTCTCGCAAATTCGCCCCGAATTCAATCCGGCGCAATACAAGGCCATGCCGATCGATTGGCAGCTTTTTGCCGACAGCTCGGCAATTTGGATGCAATTTTGGGATCAGAATATTCGCAATAAGGGCCGTTTGTCAGTGAGCGGCAATCAGTAATCAGACAATTCACATCACCAGCAACAAGCATCCAGCAACCAGCCCATGGCTCGCGTTCGCTTTGAAAACGTGCAAAAATTTTTCGGCGACACGCCGGCCGTGCGCGATTTGTCGCTCGAAATCCGCGAGGGAGAATTTTTCAGCATTCTCGGGCCCAGCGGCTGCGGCAAGACGACGACGTTGCGCATGGTCGCCGGCTTTGAATTGCCGGACGCCGGCCGCATTTTTTTCGACGATGAGGAGGTGACTACCCTCCCACCGGAACGGCGCAATACCGGCATGGTTTTTCAAAATTACGCCTTATTTCCTCATCTCTCCGTTTTCGAAAATGTCGCGTTTGGTTTGCGCGCCCGCAAACGTCCGCCAGCGGAGATTGCCGAACGCGTCGCCGCCGCGCTTGATCTCGTCGAAATGCGCGAATTGCAAGCTCGCCTGGTGACGCAGCTTTCCGGCGGGCAACAACAACGCGTGGCCTTGGCTCGCGCCATCGCGGTGCAGCCGAAAATTTTATTGCTCGACGAGCCGCTCTCCAATCTCGACGCGCAATTGCGCCGCACGACGCGCAGCGAGCTGAAAAGCTTGCAGCGGCGTTTGCGAATCACGACGATTTACGTCACGCACGATCAGGAAGAAGCGCTGGCGCTTTCGGATCGCATTCTCGTCATGCACAAAGGCGTTGCGCAACAAGTCAGCGCGCCCGAAGAAATTTATGAGGCCCCGGCGAATTTCTTTGTCATGAGTTTCATCGGCGCGAGCAATGCCCTGTCGGGCAGGATCGCCAAAATTGAAAACGGCAAGATGACGATTGCCGGCGAAGGTTGGCAGATCGTTTTGCCGGCAAATCCCGCGCAGCCGGTGGGAACCTCGGTGCATATCACTTTTCGTCCCGAGCATGGCCGCATCCATCTCAACAACGTTTTGGCGAATGATGACACCGCCTGCTTCACGGCAGAAATCAAATCGGTGGAATTTGGCGGCGGTCACTGGTCGGTGCAATGCCAAATTGATCGACAATTTTGTTTTGTGCGTGTGCCGGTGGATGAAATAAAAGACGCCGCGCTTCGCGACTGGACAGATGGCCGGCAAGTTCAACTCTCGATTCCCTCACAACACGTTCGTGTATTTAGAATAGAATAATATTCATGAAGCCGCGCCGTTTTCGATTCGATAATTGGCCCCTGCTGATTCCGCTTTTTTTTATTCTCACGACGACTATTCTCTTTCCACTCGCCGTGCTGATACGCGAAAGCTTGCAAATCAACGGCGAGTTTTCGATGGCGACCTATCGCCGTTTTTTCGATCTCACCCGCCCATCGAATCTGCAAGCGCTGCTCGGCAGTGTCAACCTTTCAGCTTTGACCGTCATTTTCTCGGCGCTGTTTGGAATTCCACTGGCGATTTTATTCGCCCGTTTTGATTTTCCCGGCCGCAAGCTTTTCGGCGTGCTCGTGACGATGCCCGTGTTGCTGCCGCCGCTGGTCGGCGTATTGGCGTTTTATTTTCTGCTCGGCGAAACCGGCATCTTGCCGCGCCTGCTGCAAGTCATCTTCAGTTTGTCGCAGCCTCCGTTCGTCATGCGCGGCGTCGCGGCCATTCTGATCGTTCACGTTTACAGTTTTTATGTTTATTTCTATCTCTTCGTGCGCAACGCCCTGCAGGCCGCCGATCCGGCATTGGAAGAGGCCGCGCGCAATCTCGGCGCCAGCCGCTCGCTCGTTTGGCGGCGCGTTATTTTTCCGCAGTTGTTTCCGGCGATGCTCGGAGCAGCGCTTTTGGTTTTCATGAGCTCGATGGCGAGCTTCACCGCGCCCTATCTGTTTGGCGGCAACTGGCGTTTTCTCACCGTGGAAATTTACAATGCCAAATTAAACGGCGACCTGCCGATGGCCATCACGCAAGCCGTCATCATCGCCGCCATCTCGATACTCTTTTTGATTTTGATGCGAATTTACAGCGGACAGGCCATCACCGGTTTTGGCCGCGGCACGAAAGGCGCCGTCAAAACTCAATCGGCCAATCTTCGCAACCTGCCCCGCTTGCAAAAAATTCTTCTCGCGTTGATCGGCGCCGTGACTATGATTGCCCTCGTGCTGCCGCAGCTCACGCTGGTGATGATTGCATTGGTCAAAAACGGTTCGTGGACGTCACAAATTTTGCCGGATACGTTTACGCTCGAAAATTTTACCAAACTCTTCAGCCAACCGCAAGTCACCCGGCCGTTGTGGAACAGCGCGTGGATGGCAAGTATCGCCACGATAGTCGGAGCCGTTGTCGCATTGCTTGCGGCCTGGTTGCAAGCAAAACGCGCGGCGCCTCGGCAATCGCGCGCGTTCGCAACCGCGATCGATGCCGTCGTCATGCTGCCGTACGCCATTCCCGGCACCGTGATTGCGATTGCGCTCGTTGCCGCTTTCAACCAGCCGCATTGGTTTACCGCCGACAACATTCTCGTCGGCACTGCCGTAATTTTGCCGCTGGCCTATTTCATTCGCCATTTGCCGATTCAGTTTCGCGCCACCGCCGCGGCGTTCGCCCAATTCGATCCGGCTTTGGACGAGGCGGCGCGCAATCTCGGCGCGAGCTGGTGGCGTCGATTGTCCCGCGTCACCATTCCGCTCATCTTGCCGGGCATCGCGACCGGCGCGACGGTGGCTTTAGTCAACGCGCTCGGCGAGTTTGTCGCGTCGATTCTGCTTTATACGTATTCGACCACGCCGCTGTCGATTCAAATTTTTTCCGAGCTGCGGCTCTTCAATCTCGGCACCGCCGCGGCTTATTCGGTGATTTTGACGGCGATCATCGGCATGGTGATGTGGCTGAATCAAAAGTGGGTCGGCGACCGCAACGTGACGATTTGATACGGACCAAGCCAGGATTTTTTTATTGGAATTTTCAAATTGAATCGTTAATTTCACTCAATTAAATTCCGGGAGGGTAAATGGCATATCTCGCACAAAAAATCCGTAAACCGCAGACGATCCAAAGCGCCAATGCCGCCGGCCTCGTCACTTTCGATCAATTCTACGAGATCGTCGAAGAAAACGTCAAAGCCGATTTGCTGGATGGCAAAATTATCCGTGATTCGCCGGCGATCCCGCGACACGCGCATGTTGTGAGTCGATTAAATCACCTGATCAGCAGTTATGCCGAAACGTTTGATCTCGGCGAAGTTTTTGGCGCAACGGCAACCGTGCGCTTGACGAAATATCAAGGGCCGGAACCGGATGTGTTTTTCATTTGCAAAAGCCGCCTGCGCATCATGGGCGAAAAATATATTGAGGGCCCGCCCGATTTGTGCGTGGAAGTGATTTCGCGAAGCAGCCGGAAGATCGACCGCGGCCGCAAGTTCGTGCTCTATGCCGATCACCGCGTTAAAGAATACTGGATCGTTGACCCGCTGCGCGACACGGTTGAGTTTTATGCGAATCAAGATGGGGAGTGGATCGAAATCAAACCGGACGTGCAAGGCCGGTTGCATTCCAAAGTTTTGCCGGGGTTTTGGTTCAAACCGGAGTGGCTGGCTGGAACGCTCTTGCCGCCGATTTCCGCGATGCTCAAAGAAATTCTCAATTAAAAATTCCTGTCGTCAAATTCGTGGAAAAGGAATTTCATGCCCATTTTCGATTGTCATCTGCACTTTTTCTCGCGCGAGTTTTTTGCGGCGTTGGCGCGGCAAAAAGATCCGGCGGCGAATGTCGATCAGGTTTTGGCCGACTTGGCGGGACGCCAAAAAATCGAGATTCCGCCCAACGACGTTCTGGCGCATCTCAAACGCTGGCTCGCCGAGCTAGATCGGTATGATGTTGAACGCGCCGTGATGTTTGCCAGCTTGCCCGAAGAAGCGATGGCCGTTGCCGAGGCGATTAAACACAGCGATGGCCGGCTCGTGGGATTTTGTATGGTAAATCCCATCACGGAAGGCGCAGTCCATCGCGTGCATATGCTCGCACACGAATGCGGTTATCGCGGCGTCATGCTTTTTCCTGCGCTGCATCATTTTCACGTTTCCGATCCCTCCCTCCCGTCCTTCTTCGAAGCCGTTGCCGAATGCCGCCTGCACGTGTTGACTCACTTCGGCATTCTGCAAGTGAAATTGCGCGACGCGCTCGGCTTGCCGCGAGTTTATGACAGCCGCTTCGCCAATCCGCTCGATTTGCAAACGGTCGCGAACCGTTTCCCGCAAATCAAATTCATCATCCCCCACTTTGGCTGCGGCTTTTTCCGCGAAACATTGATGCTCGGCCTGCAATGTGAAAATGTTTATGTCGACACCTCGAGCTCGAATAATTGGATGATCACTCAACCGCACCCTTTGGCGCTTGCCGAAGTTTTTCAGAAAACGCGCGCAGTGTTTGGCATTGAACGCATTTTCTTTGGCACTGATTCCGGCGTTTTTCCGCGCGGCTGGCGAAAAGATATTCTGGAGGGACAGAAGCAAGCGATGGCGGCAGCGGGATTTTCCCCTGCTGAGGTGGAGATGGTTTTGGGAGGGAATGCGGTGAGGTTGTTGAATAATTAATGTGGTAATAGCTGATCTTTCTGTGCTTGCTGGAGGTGAGCTAAAAGCAAAAATTTGAAATCGTATAGAAACGAAAACTACTGCACGTACTCCTCATACACCTTCGCGCGCTCCGGATCGATGCGGATGAGGATTTTGAAAACCGTGTCGTCGCCGCTGTCTTTGAAGAGATCGACGATTTCCTGATAATGCGCGTCGATAAATTGTTTGGCCGCGAGGTTGTCGTTGTTCTGTTTTAGAACGTCTTCGAGTTTTTGCACGGCTTGTTTGACGTAATCGCGTTTTGGCGCGAGTTCATCTTCTTTATCCAACGACAGGCCGTAAAAATAATAATCTTTCAATTCACGAAATTTTTTGTAATAATTGGAAAAAGTCGCCTGCAGGGTTTCCTCGCGGCGATCCCAGCCTTCGAAGAAGCGGCTGAATTTGCCCTGTTGCAGGACGGAACGCGCTTTTTCAAAATACGGCGTGCCTTCCAGGGAGCCGTATTTATCCAGTTCGTTGGCGATGACGAGATAAACATAAAAATCAATCAGCCCGAGCACCGGCACGTATTCGGCGTTTTGTTTCAATTCTTCATTCTCTTGAAAAGGAAAGCGCCCGCGTTTGTCGTAGTATTGAATATCCGGGCCGCTGACGAGAAAGCTGCAGCGATAGCGATCTTCAACACTGGAAAATTCATCTTCGAGAAACAACTGCACGCCGATTTCAAAGGGGATGACGTAAACTTCCTCGAGCCAGGCGCGGTTGTTGAGATATTTCGTCAGTTTGTCTTGAAAATTGGCCATGCGTTTCTTTTTTTCCGCCGGCAATTTGTCGAGAATGACGGTAACTTTGGCGCGGACTCTTTTATCCGGCAGCGCCAAAGCCGATGGCACGCGCATCAATTGAGCCAACAAAAAACAAATCATCACTAAACTCACAAGCCGAATTGAATCGACTCGAGGCATAAAAAATCTCCAAAAAAATTATGGCAAAATGATTAACCGCAATTTGATTTGTCAAGAGGATTTTGCATCGTTTTGCCCGAAATTATTTTGTCTTTCAAATCACCGTGACAGTTATTGCATCTTTTTGTTAAACCGCACTCAATATAGCCAGAGGCCAACATGAAAGTCAAGCGATTTGTTGTCTTGACACTCTTGAGTATTGATACGCTCGCATTGGCGCAAGAGTTTCCGCTCGGCATTCGCAGCCAGGCTTTGGGAGGCGCAAGCGTGGCCACAGGTCGTGACGCGGAGTCGTTGTTTGATAATTCCGCGCTGCTGGCCGACCTCACCGGCTCGACATTCACGGTGTTTTATACGAATCCTTTCGGCTTGAAAGAATTGCGCCTGAGCAGTTTCAGCGGCAGCACGAGTTATGCGCGTTTTTCTTTCGGCGCGGCATTGGTTGATTTCGGCAATACGTTTTATCGCGACCGCCGGTATCACGTGGCGCTGGCGCGAAATTTTTTGCCCTCGCAAAAGTTGGCCGTCGGCCTCGGCAGCACGTTGCGCCATTTGCAAATTTCCGGCTACGGTAATGATCGCGCTCTTTTGCTGAATTTCGGCACGCGATTGCAGTTGAGCGAGTCGCTCAGAATCGGCTCGGCGCTCACCAACGTTCTGGAGGCCACCATCGGCCGGCAACAAGAAAAATTGCCGCGCAGTGTTTGTTTCGGTTTGGCCTACTCACCCACTTCGACTTTAACCCTGCAAACGGATTTATACAAACAAAATAATTTTTCGGAAGAATGGCGCGTCGGCATCGAAGCGAATCCGTTCTCCCCTCTCCTGCTGCGCGTCGGTATCGGCGCCAATCCCGACCGCCTGACCGGCGGATTTGCTTTGCGCGTCTTCAAATTCAGCTTGCAATTCGCGGCGTTTTCGCATACCGATCTGGGTTGGACCGAGCAATTTGCCGTAACCTTGCTGTCGAACTAATTGAGCCATTTTTTAGCACTTTGTTAAAAATCCCCGCCGCAAGAAAATGCTTGACAGACTGGTTTTTCTTTCCTAATTTTTTCCGTCCGTTTGATTTCTGTTGCAACACCTCCAAAAAGAAAAGGTCGCAATTCATGGATATACCTCGCGCTGCAACCTGGGGCAAGTGGCTAGCCAATTTTTTGTCAACACGGGCAACACCCAACCCGTTTCTGCTCGCGATTCATTTCGGTTGGCGAGTGACTTTAGAGAACGATGATGACGCGAGTCCTGGAATGCCAATCCGCCTGGCCGAATGGGATGGCAGCCGCCGTTTGATTCGCCTGTTCATTCCAATTTTGCAGCGCCATTTTGGAAATTCAAAAAACGTTTTGCATAGCGCCTGCGCGCATGAACTTTTTCATGGATTGGTTGCCGTCAATTATCACGTCTTGCATTTACCTCAAGCCTTCATTCCAAAACTGAATTATCACGAAGAAGAAATCGCCGCGCAGGTTTTTAGCGAGGCGCTGATAAATTTCGCATTGCAGGAGGAATCGTGTCCGCTGTTGGTTTCGCGCTGATCGCCATTTTTCTCATTTTTATGGCGCTGATGTATTTGAAGCGCATTTCCGCCATGCTGGCGCTGCCGATCATGGCGCTGTTGATCGCGATGATTGCCAACGTGCCGCGCCAATATATTTTGCAGGAAATTTTGGAGAACTGCGCGGACCCGATGATTCACGCGCTGATGGCCACAATCTTCGGCGGCATGTTGGCGCTATTCATCAAGAACCAAGGCATTGCCGCCGTGTT
>Ga0247727_10007185_pt1 | contig 21400 bp, 27 predicted proteins | sample WisWelCaveWW1625_FD_202498 | JGI IMG/M metagenome (GOLD analysis project Ga0247727, IMG submission 202498) | Biofilm microbial communities from Wishing Well Cave, Virginia, United States - WW16-25 | ecosystem: Environmental > Aquatic > Deep subsurface > Groundwater > Cave microbial mat | place... | reverse complement strand
TAGTAATTGTTGGATTGTTTTTTTCCATGTCAGAAGCTTTTGGTCAAATAACTTTTGGTGAAAAACCTCAACAAATTATTAAAATTATAATTGATGAAAACGGAATAGCTCATGTAACACATGAGGTGGAAGGAAGTGTAAAAACTACACAACAAGTTGAAACAGTAGTAGGTAAAATGTTAAATTTTTCCGTAGTAGATAGGGATGGAAATGACGTACAACATCTGACTTTAGAGAAAGATCCCATAGCTGTAGTGTTACCTCCTTCAAACCGTGATATGATCTTCATAAGATATGATCTTATTGATGTCATAGTTTTGAAAGATGGAATGTGGACATGGAAATGGGTTGGTATTGAAGCAACAAATTTTTACTTTCCTAAGAATGTTGATATGATATGGATTAATGATAGACCTATTTACATTGGAGAAAAAGGTATACGACAACATGGTGGCGCAATGACATTAGAATATGTTCCAGACGAACCGATGATTTCAAAAGAAGTGGTGTGGGAAGATAAGAAATTTGAAGTAGGGATTAAAACTTTAACAGATATTGATGTGTTCGAGTTTAATCAGCTAGAAAAAAGAATTACATTTAACATTCCAAAAAATAATTCATTGGTTACAGCAATAATTCCATTAGAATTGCTATGGGAACCTTATGATGTGTATCTCAATAGTAACCAGACTTTAAATTCTGAGTTTTATAGTAATGAAACACATGCCTGGCTTGGATTTAGGCCAGATACATCAGGTACAATAAACATTATAGGCACCACGGTGGTACCAGAATTTCCTTTATTTGTTCCACTTGTAATAGGAATCTCCACAGTTCTCATGCTACAATTCAGAAATAAAATCAATTTCCACTAGGTTATTAGTGGTATTATTTTGATAGTTGTTTATGCAATGTGGTTGTCATTGTATAAAGTGTGGAAGTACTGATCTATTAACAAATCAGACTGGCAAAGCAGAAAGTGATGGGTATTTTGATATGCATCATACATGTAAAAAGTGCAACATACATTTTGATCATTTAGAAGGTGATATGCTTGAATCCTGTAAGATTTGTAATTACAAATCTACCTGAGTTGTACTAGTTTATTGCTATAATAATTACGTTTTTCTTGTGAGTCTTTTTGAAGTTCTCTGTTTGAGGCCATGTTAACAAGAACTTTGGATACATCTAGAGGTCTTGCAGCCCAACCATATTCATAAAGTTGAGCAACAACCTCAGAAACTGTTCTTGGTTGTTCGAAAAATGAATCCCTTACAAGTATGTGTATTTTGCTCCTAATCTGGCTCGAATCAATTGAGATAGGTGCAGTAAATTCTGGTTCATGAATTTCGACATCTTCAAGGGAGCTCAGATAATCAACAGTGGTTTCTGTATTTTGTACTTGAGTTTCTTCTGCTACATATCTTGATAGATTGCTAATAACTTCATCTACGCTTTGATTGTCTACGTAAAAGTCCTTAGAGTCTACTTCAATCTCGTTTGCGCCTAATTTTAGTCTGATTCTGGCCATTTTATAATACTCCTTTGTATATTTTCATTTATCCTACTAGCTCTAAGCTACTTAGAAAATAGATCAAAACTTTTACACATAAAAATATGGTTTTTTTCCTATGAATCCTAAAAAGCGATTAGAAATTAAGAATATTATGAAACGTAGATCCAAAATATCAATAATCATAATATCAATAATAGCAGTTCTTGCCATATTCGGTTACTTACAATATGCTGCTGCGACCCAACTTCATGTTTCTATGAAAAGTAGTAAGATAATAGAAAGAACAGATGACGGGACCCTTTATACTATAAATCTTGAATTTGAAAATTCATCATTTATGATTTTGAATGTAGGAAGAACTGACTTTATCATATCAGCTGAAGAAGAAAATCTTGGGGCTGGAATATTAGAACCAACTATCATACCTGCAAACGGTAAAAGTATAGTAGAAACACCATTTCTTGCAGATAATAAAATTCTTGACAAATATGAACAGAAAGAAAATTCACCATCATTAAGACTTGATGGATCAATAGCCTACAATCTATTATTTACTACACTTAAGATTCCATTTACATATTATCCAACACAAGAGGAAGCCAGAGAATTTATACACGGTCAATAAGACCAGCAAAATAATGCTTATTGTTTTTGGATCTGTTGCACTAGATACTATAAGAATACCTACAAGAGTTCTAAAAGATGTTCTTGGGGGGGCAGCCACTTTTGCAGCTATATCAGCAAGTTTTTTTGTAAAACCAGGTCTAATAGCAGTAATAGGACAGGACTTTCCAAAAAAATATCACAATATCCTAAACAAGTTTCTTGATTTACGTGGGCTTGAGCGTGCTAATGGAAAAACGTTCAGATATGATGGTAGTTATGATGAAACACTTAGTCATAGAACCACAAATAAAACTGAGCTCAATGTTTTAGGTGATTTCAATCCAACGGTTCCAGACGAATATAAAAAATCAGAATTTGTATATCTAGCAAATAATGATCCTGTACAAAATATAAAGATCATAAAAGAATTCGATGGGATCAAATTTTCTATGTGTGATACAATTGATTTCTGGATTTCTACAAAAAGAGATGATGTCATTAAAATGATGGGTTTAGTCAACTCTGTAGTAATAAATGATGAAGAGGCAAAATTGTTAACAAAAACTCAGAATTTGATAAAATGTGCAAAAAAAATAATGGAATGGGGTGCAGAGTATGTAATTATAAAAAAAGGCGAGCATGGTTCACTTCTTTTTTATGAAGATGTTGTTTTCCCTTCTCCTGCCTTTTCTATGGAAAACATAGTGGATCCTACAGGAGCTGGTGATTCATTTGCTGGTGGAATGATTGGGTATATGGCTAGTAAGAACAGTACAAAAATTTCAACCCTCAGAGAAGCTGTAGTATATGGAAACATAATGGGATCATTTGCTGTGGAAGAATATGGTATAGATCGATTATCCAAGTTAAGAAAGCCCCAAATCCAAAAAAGGTTTAGTCAGTACAAGAAAATGATCCGTTTCTAAGAAAGATTATAGATGTCAGATAAAAAACAAATTCATGGAAAAAGACAAACTTGAATCAATTTTCAAGATGCAAAAAAACCTTGAAAAAATGATGAGGTTAGATAGATATCCAAAAGATGTTGAGGGGAAAATTTCTGCTTTATGTACAGCCATTATTCATGAAGCTGTCGAGCTTCAGCGCATCACAAATTGGAAGTGGTGGAAGACTCCTGTTACATTTGATGAAGCCGCAGCTCGTGAGGAGCTTATTGACATTTGGCATTTTGTTGTTCAAGCTTCACTTGAATTGAATATGACCCCAGAAGAGATTCTAAAAGAATATCAAAAGAAAAACAAGATAAATCAAGAAAGGCAAAAAAATGGCTATTAAGTTTTAAGTAGAGAATTAACCAAATGTTTAATTTCTAAGATGTCTGTTTTGCCTATTTCATTTATAATTGTAATTTGTTTTTGAAAAATTTTAATTTCAGATTTTGTTATAGTCAGTACTGGATCAGGACTAGATGAGTCAATTATTTTGCCATTATAATCTATTCCATTCTCATAGAGCTTAAGAAGAGAGTGACCAGATCTGTGACCTGTTGTGTCTTTACCACAAATCAAAATTGTTTTGATATTTTTTTTCGATATTACATATCTGATTAGCGAATCTATTCCTTTATTTTCGGAAAGTAATCTGCCCACTAGAGCAATTTCTGACATTAGCAAGGAATTTGAAATCTCATTTAGTAATTTCATGCTAGAAAGCGTACATATTGTAATTGAGGATTTTTGATTCCCAAGAAATATTTCTTCGTTAATTGGAAGGACGATTTTGCATATTTCTCCTACAATATTTTCTACGATATTCATTCTTTTATGACCTGGTGTATGATCTTTGAAATTTTGTGCAGATTTTGTTTGCTTACAAGTGGATGCACTGGTAAGCTTAGAACATTTGAAGCTGCCCATTCTGTAACTTGAAGCTTTAGTTTGTTTTTATAAAAAGGTGTTTTATGTACAGGCTGTGAATAATAAATCGTGGCTCCTATTCCCTCAGAGTTTAGCTTTTTCATCAAATTGCCTCTATTTTTGCTAGCTATTGTGTATAGATACCAATTGACTCTCTCACCTTTTCTCTCATGAGGAATAGTAATGTTCAGATCTGATAAAATCTCGGTAAGAATTTTTGCGTTGGTCCTTCTTTGGCTTAGAAATTGACTTAATCTTTTCATCTGGATTTTTGCTATTGCCGCGTTCATTTCTGGAAGTCGCATATTTAGACCTAGAATTCTGGTATCATATCCATGCAACATTCCATGGTTTCTTATCTGCTTGAGTTTCTCAAACAATTCCTTATCATTTGTTACAATGGCTCCTCCTTCGCCAGATGTAATTATCTTTGCAGCGTACATACTAAAGCAACCAAGTTTGGAAAAGGTTCCTGTGTGTCTTCCCTTGTATTCCGAACCAAGGGATTGAGCTGCATCTTCAATAATTTCTAAGCCATGTTTGTTACCAATTTCTATAATTTCATCAATATAGGCCACATTACCATAAAGATGAACTGGCATTATTGCCTTGGATTTTTTGGTAATTTTCTTGTTAAGATCATTGGGATCCATGGTATAATTTTCTTTTACAATATCAACAAAGACTGGTTTTGCTCCAACTGATACTATAGCGTTTGCGGTTGCAACAAAAGTAAACGATGGTAGAAGTACTTCGTCTCCTTTTTTAATTTCTAGTGCATAAAGTGCAGCTTGTAATGCAGCTGTTCCAGAATTTACCGCAATTGCAAATTTGGATCTGACAAATGATGATAATAACTGTTCAAATTCTTGTACACGCTTACCACCTGAATTAGAAGCAGATGTAAGAGATTTTTCTCTAAGCACAGATTGTACTTCGTTGATTTCTTCTTTGCCTATAATGGGTGCATTTATTAGGATTTTCAATTACTAGGATTATTTTTGTATATACTGTAATAAACCTCTTCCATTTTATAAAAACCAATTTTTATATTTTAGAGTAAATGAGTCAAAGTGAATGAAAGTACTCTTACACGAGCATGATTCTGGATACAGAATATTTCTTTATGTTTTCTATGCCTGTGCGATAATTATGTCTTCAATTACTGCATTTGGTATTTATGCAATGTATCAAGAATGGTCAGAAAAAGGAACTTATGTCATGGGCGAAGTCTTAGTAAAAACTGAATTCCCTTACAAGCATTTTGCCAAGTTAACAACCTGGTTATGGTTTTCTTCCATTATAGGGTGGTACTGTGTAACAAGGATTGGATGGAAAAAAACTGTACGAATACCCTCATGGAGAATGTCACTGTTGCAGCTAATGCTTGCGGGATTTTCGGCTATTTGTCTTTATGAAGTTATGTATAATTTTCTAATTCTTAATGCACAAATAACTGCAGGGATAATAGATGGAAAAGTTCCAGATATTGATTCTTTAAGAATTGCATATCCTGATCCAGCAAGACCATGGAATTTAATATTTGCAACAAAGATGTTTCTTGCTGCACTTATCATAAGTTCTCATGCTCTCTATCTTAGTACAAGACCTAGAAAACAAGAACACGAACTTAATGCGTAACTTTATAGGTTTACAAAAGAAAATCTGATTCGAATTGGATGTTACAGAAAAAATTGCGTTTATAATAAGAGATCCTACTGAAGAAGTTGTAACAAGCGAGGAACTGGTAAATCTTTTCAACACTAATTCGCATCCAAAACATTACATAGGTTTAGAAATTTCTGGTTTTTTGCATCTTGGCAGTCTCATATTAGCTGGTTTTAAGATAAATGATTTTATCAAAGCTGGTGTAAAATGTTCTGTTTTTTTGGCAGATTGGCATACATTTATCAACGATAAGCTTGGTGGCAATCTAGAAACAATAAAAAAAGTTTCAGAGTATTATGCGGATGCTTTTCGTCTTTTATGTCCAGGTATAGAGATACTTCAAGGTTCCAAGCTCTATGATTCAAGAAAAGAATATTGGACTGAATTAATTCAATTTGCAAAGCACATGTCACTTTCTCGTGCTATGAGAACACTAACAATCATGGGTAGAACAGAGAAAGACAAACTTGACTTGGCTCAGATGCTTTATGCTCCTATGCAAGCAGTAGATATTCATGCTATGGATCTGGACATTGTTCATTCTGGAATGGACCAAAGAAAGATCCACATGTTAGTAAGAGAGATTTTCCCAAAAATGAAATGGAAGGTGCCTATAGCTATACATCACCGTCTTCTTCCCGGTCTTGCAGAACCAGAACCTGCTTCTGGAGAAGATGGCAAGATATCAAGTAAGATGAGCAAGTCAAAGCCATCTTCTGGGATATTTATCCATGATTCTGATGATGAAATACGATCAAAAATAAAGAAATCATGGTGCCCAGAAGGAATAGTAGAAAATAATCCCCTACTAGCAATTTCAAGACACATAATTCTTCATGAGTTTAAGGAGATTTTAATTGAAAGACCTACAAAGTTTGGTGGGAATATAACATACACAAGTTATGCACAGTTGGAATTAGATTTTTCACAAAAAAAGCTTCATCCAACTGACCTCAAGAGCATGGTAGAAAGATACCTAATCAATATAATTTCGCCATTAAGAGAGAGAATAAATCTAAAAGAGGAACTTCTAGAAACTATTAAAAAAAGTATTTAAAGTCTTGGTCTAACTTTTTTTGAGAATAGTGAAAGCATTTCAAGTGAATTTGAGAGTCCTATAAAATTCACAATAAAATAACTGATACCAATGTTTACATATTTTTGTAAGTGTTCTATCACTTCATTAGGAGTACCAAGTGCAATGCTATCCTTTGAACGCATAATAAATTCTGAAATGGATTCATTTTTCTTTTTTAATTGAGCAACAATTTGTTTTAAATCATCTTTATCTTTTCCAACAAGAACTCGTAATAGGACAGAGTTTTCGATCTCATCAAAATTTCGCTTGGTTTTTTTACATTGGGTTTTTAGCATTTCAATTTTTGATAGTAGAATTTCTGGAGTACCAAATGGGTGATTATATCGAGTTGCGTGTTTTGCGGCGACCGCGATTAGTTTTTGACCAGCACCTCCAACCATTATTGGAGGATGTGGTTCTTGGATGGGCTTTGGACTACATATAGCATTTTTAATAGAATAATGTTTTCCTTTGAAACTTGCCTTTTCTTTCTGCCACATTTTTTTTATAATGATTAATGATTCATCAAGTTGTTCAATTCTTGTTGATGCACTATCAAATTGATAACCATATGAATTGTATTCATGTTCAAACCAACCCGCACCAATACCAAATTCTAGTCTTCCATTACTTATCGCATCTAATGTAGAAGACATTTTTGCCAAGAGTGATGGTGAACGGTATGAATTACAAGTAACAACTTGACCAACTCTTAGTTTTGTTGTAATTGATGTGATCGCTGAAAGAAGTGTATATGCTTCAAAAAAAGGAAGTGTACGCTTATCACCATAATACGGGATGAAATGATCGTATACGTAGCCAGCATCATAACCAAGTTGCTCTGCCCTGAGTGCAACTGATTTAGAAAATAGAAATTGATCGTATGCGTTATTATCAGGAAATTCATCAAGCCACCCTTGCGGTAATGTAAGACCCACTTGGATTGATTTCATTTTAATTTTTTGCTTGAGGTTCTACAATATTGTATTTTGATGCATAACCACGTGGATTAATCATCATATTTTTGTACATGTATGTAGATGAATTTCCAATAATCACTGTACTTATCATACCAAGTTTGTCAGAATGATTTTCTAAATTTTCTAGATCAGTTAGAACTATTGTTTGAGATTCCCTGTATGCTCCTTTTACTATAGCTACTGGTGTAGTAGGAGATCTGTGTTTTAACAAAATTTTTCTAGCATCTTGCAGTTGGTGAATTCTCTTTTTGCTTGAAGGGTTGTATATCACTATGACAAAATCTCCTTGTGCTGCGGCTTCTACTCTTTTTACTATTATTTCCCAAGGGACAAGTAAATCACTCATACTTACTACAGCGAAATCTGTCATTAGTGGGGAACCAACTAAGGCCGCACATGAATTAAGCGAAGATACTCCGGGAATTAATTCAACATACAATCCATTATTTCTATCCCATCCAGATTCTGCAAGAATCTCATAGATCAGTCCTGCCATTCCATAAATTCCAGGGTCTCCACTTGAAACAAGAGAAACTGTTCTTCCAGATTCAGCAAGCTCAATGCATTGACGTGCTCTTTCTACTTCTTGAGTCATTGCATATCTGTAGACATCTTTACCTTCGATAAGATCGGCCACCAAATCTACATAGGTTTCGTATCCTACAATTGTGTCACTTTCTTCAATTACTTGTTTTGCACGAAATGTCATATGATCATGATGACCAGGACCAACACCTACGATGTATAATTTTCCAACCAATATATCATAAATCGTCCTTTAATACAATTTATCCGTTTTCAAAGATTCATTCTATTGGAATGGATCTATAAAGGGACAGTTTACAATATGATCACTGTCCATTGGTCTTGCTAGTTCTGCTGTTACATCTCCAATTGATTTCTTTGCGTTGATGTCTTTTATTGTTTCAAGAACTGATGCTTTGACAGATTCATTCCATGTTACTAGAGATATTCTCCATAGTGGGCTGTATGAATCATCACCCAATGCTGCGGATGCGATTCCTGGTTGGAAACCCAGAGGTCCTGAACCTTTGATTCCATTTGTAAATTGGTATAGATCTACTGCTGCTGGACTAGTTACTGTTTTTGCAAGTGTTGGTGCATTTGTCACTCCCATCATACTAGCAGGTCCAGAAGGTGTTGCGTCTGTTACAATATAGTAGACTGTTCTACCATCAGGTCCCCATCCTCTATGTGCCACAAAGGTTACAGTCATATTTTCAAGGTTTGTCTCAAGAATTTGTCCACCAACATATGGTGTATCATCAGTAAGAGTCTTGTCTGTCCTAACAGACATTTGACCATCAGGCCATACAATCTGTGGCATGTTAATTATTGCATTAGTTTTCTCAAGTTCTATTTTATCTTCTTTTTGTGCGTCAAGAATTTTTTGAACTGAGTCTAGAACTTCAGGTTCCTGATCGTCTTTCCAAGTAATGTGTGTTACTGAACGTATTGCGCTATACTGTTCTGTTTGTGCTGGTGTACTAGAAAAGATCTCATCTTGGAATCCACGCGTTCCATTTCCTTCGATTCCATTAAGAAACATGTAAACATCACTCAAGGATTCTTTTGGAGTCTTACTTAGAGGAGGAGCGATTTCAACTTTCCATCTCTGTTTTTCGGAGATTGCCTTGGCATGTGTTTTATCATTTGTATCTGTAATTATATAGTAAACAGATTTTCCATCAAAGAATGCTTTGTGTAATGGAATTTCTGCTGGAACACTTGATCGTGATAATTTCAAAGAGGGTTCAAAAATAGTTTCTTCTTTCTTTTCCATTAATTCAGGTGTTTGCCCTCGTATCCATCCATCTACACTTACTGTAGTTGTGAATTTGTTTGTATTTTTTGTATGTAAAGCTAATGCAGCACCTGTAAATTCATACGAACCCGCGTTGGTGCTAGGATCTACAAGTGTAAGTCCAAAAACAGTATCACCATCTACTGTCCATGTTGGTTGTCCTTTTGCGTACTCTTTGTCAATTTCATGTAAAATAACAATTTGTACTGGCTCACTTGCAGTATACGTTATAGAACCATCATAAATGGCTCCTTTGTTAGGAGATAAAATTATTGCAAGTTGATGACTTTCATGTCCTTGGCCTGGATCCTGCATTGAAGTTAGGGTTTGTGTAAATTGAATTTTTTTTAGAGTCTTTGCATTAACAAATTGATCTGTTAGTAAAGGTACTGAAAAAATCGTAGCTATGAATATAGCAATTATTGTTATAGTCAGGTATTTGTTCATACAGTCAAAATCATTAGTTTACATAAATGCTTTTTTCTATATTGGCGTTTGTCATATTTAATTTATTTTTGCAAGCTCGAATTCATCATGTAATGCCTGTACTGCAGTATTACAATCAGCATCTTTAACTACAAATGCAAGATTCAGTTCTGATGAACCTTGTGCAATCATAACAACATTAACACCTTTTTTTGCTACTGCTGCAAACACTTTTGATGCTACCCCAATAATTCCTCGCATTCCAGAACCAATCAATGCTATTATTGCTACATCCACAGTAACATCAACTTTTTTTATTATCTTACCAAGTAGATTCATCTCAAGTGTATTTACTGCTTTATCAAGATCGTTCTTTTTAACAATGATAGAAATACTTGACTCTGAAGGACTTTGTGAGATCATCATAACATTAACTCCAGCCTTTGCTAGTGTAGAAAATATAGTAGCTGCTGTTCCAGGTGCACCAACCATACTTCCACCTCTAACATCGATTAATCCTGTATGTCGTATTGTGCTAACACACTTCACAGTTTTTTGTGTATCCGCTTTTGGTGATGCAGTAACATGGGTACCAGTATTTTTAATGTTGAAAGTACTTCTAATCCTTAATGGAATTTTTTTTGTAACTAGCGGTTCAAGTGCACGTGGATGTATGTATTTTGCACCAAAGAGTGCCATTTCCATTGCTTCTGTGTAAGATACTTCTTTGAGCACCTTGGCATTTTTTACAATTTTTGGATCCGTAGTCATCAACCCATCTACGTCACTCATCAACCAGACTTCATCTGCTTTTATGCTGGAAGCTACAATTGTTGCGGTGTAATCAGATCCACCTCTACCAAACGTGGTTATGTTTCCATATTGATCAGCACCTGCAAAACCGCCAATGACAGGAAGCATCTTTTTTTCTAAAAGTGATTCAACTGTATATGATACACGAAGTCTTGTTGTATCCATTAACGGTTTTGCTTCACCAAAATTCGAATCTGTTACTATGCCTATGTCTTTGCCTGTAAGTGCTATTGCCTTTGAACCTAAATCGTTTAAGGTAAAAGCAATCAAGTTGATAGCAAGCCGCTCGCCAAATGATATCAGATAATCAGAGGAACGAGGAGTTACTTCCCCAAGCAAGAGCATGCCGTGTAATAATTCTTCAAGTTCTGATAAATCGGCCTTCATCTTTTTTACTAGTTCTTTTCGTATTTTTGGATTTTTTACACATTGATTTGCTATCTGCATGTGGTTTTTGATTATTTTTTTTATCAAGTTATTTGCAACGTCTTTATTTCCTTTTTGTATTAGAGAGGTAATACGTATCAGATCATCAGTAACGCCAGTTATTGCAGAGAAGACAGAAATTATCTTATGTTCTTTGGATAGCGATTGTAAAAGTTTAGCTACATATCTAATGTTTGCAGTAGAAGATATTGATGTCCCACCAAACTTCAGTACGAGTTTCAATTCAGTATATCTCTTTTAATTGTCCTTAAATGCTTTAACTTTCTACTCGTGGTGCCAAATAGAAATGAATTCTGCCCACGTTTGCAACTTTGAATTCTAGTCTTAGTGGCATTTTAGTCGAGTATTCACAAATCACAGTGCCGGCAACTGTTCCCACAGCTTTTACAATGCTGTTAAGATATTCTAAACTGTAAGTTGCTATACTGGGTTCTTTAACGTCAATCTCAGGCATTTCTGGCATTCCTTTTTCTAAAGTTATTACTGCCTCACCAGAATCTCCTCTTCCAGAAAATTCAGCGTTGGTAGTAGTTGCGTTTATGGATAAATATTCTGATACTACCTGAACATCGCCCAGGATTTTATCAAACTCTGTTGAGGTTACTCCAATTTTTGCATTATAGGAGATTTTTGGTAGAGGAGTATCAGTTGCAGAACTCTCAATAAGTCTCATTTTGTATTTTTTATTTTTGCCTATTGTTACAAGTAAGAGGTTGTCTTCGGAAATACTGATCTCTATGGTATCCTTTTTATCTGCTCTTTTGATTAATTTAGAAAACTCATCTATTCTGACCCCAAACTTTACGTCGCTGTCGCACTCGTATTTTTCAAATGCTGAGTTGGGCCATGCTATATCTATTAGTGCAACATGGGATGGATCCATTCCTCTGAATGTGATACCTTCTCCGGTTGACTCAAACGTTGCCTCTTCAACTAAAGTTGAAATAGCTGAAATTATTGCTTTCCATTCATCCGAACCACTAGTCTTTGCCGAAAATACCAAACTTAATCACATGTCTAACATGTTCAAGTTAAACGTTATGCGTAGTTTCGCCAAGTGTAACTACATTTAGTACAACGATAAAATTGGGTTGTTGGTTCATCTGCACTTCTAGTTTGTAACATCCACCATACAGCTTCACCATGTCCGCATTTTCCACACTCAATTTTTATGGTTGGTAGAGTTTCTTTATCTTCATTTTCATCCAATACGTCAATTGTTGATTTGCTTTCTACGGTGATTTGTTTTCGTTGATTTGTACTCCTTTCACTATATCCACATTTTGGACAAGTAGAATTTTTTTCAGAACTGTCTTGTTTAAGACGTGCCTCACATTTGGGGCAAAATTTCATCTAAGCACCTTTAATTTTAGAATTTACTAATTTTTTTAATTCGTTCGCATATTCAATGGCTGTTTTTGTAGCCTTTTCTATTTCCTTTAATGGATTTCCTTTTGATGTATTAACACGCATCCAATATTCTTTAGTAAGTGGATGTTTCATTATGACGCCAGCAAATTCTACACCAGGTTCTTTTAGTAACTCATGTTGCACAATGTATAATGTTCCGATGTCAGATTTTGTTATAGTCAAGCTGATTTCTTTTGAAGAAGAGTCTGTTATTTTTGCATCCATTGTAAATCAAAAAAACACTTATTGAGGATATAAATCATTACGGTGCGTGACTAGTGAAAAGAGCTTTATCGGTAATATAGAATTAGTAAGATCAAGTGATGGATTCAAGTTAAATGAAAATGTCATAATAAATGTAAAATTTTCTATAATGGGAACATTACGTGAAGTATGGAATGAAAAAAATTGGGAGAATGCATACAATAAACATGATAATGTGTTTAAGCTAAAATATGGAGTAAAACTTTACACAGGTGGACTACGAAAACGCGAGGTTGGAAAACCACAAGATACTTATCGAAAAGCTGCTATTTTTTGGACTCGTAGTCCAAAGCTTACTCAGATAGCAGAAAGAAAGATCTGGGTACAAATAGCAAAGAATTTTGAACCATTTATCCCAAGAACACAAACCGAAGCACAAGAAATGCTTCTTGATTTTGATGAAAAAATGGAATTTGGTGCTTCCGAACTTGGTGAAGGCAAGCATAAGATAGGAGTAGAAGTTTTTGTTTCTTGGTTAAAACATGATTATACGGAATCTTTTAGTGAAAAGGCTCATTCAGAAGAAATCGAGATCGAAGTTACCAAATAGGATATAAATGGAATTGGTGAAGTGAAAATATGACAAAATTTGATGGAATTAGAGGCCAAGAATTGCTTGAGGTTGAAGACAAATCTGAAAAAGAAAATGAAATAACACTAATTTTCAAAGATAATAGATATCTATTCATTAAACTTGAAAATGGAAAGATGGTAACTACTTCAATACCAGAATAATTATTTTTTAATGAACTTATGATATAGTCCTATTGCTATTTCTTGGGATTCTGATTGTATAGAACCAGGTCTTTCGTCGCGTACTTTGCCAATCGCATCTTTTGTGGAGAGGCCATGGTATTTGATAAGATAACAAGCTAGAATTGTACCCGTTCTACCAATTCCTGCAGCACAATGAACCATTGTAGGTTCATCGTTTTTTATTCTTTCATGGATATAGTCTACAGTATTATCAATTTTTTCCATATCTGGAGCAGAAAGATCTTCTGTAGGCACATGAAGATATTTTATATTTTTAATCCAAGATTCGGGTAGAGGTTCTTCTGTCATTGTTACAACAGATTTTACACCCGTTTTAATGACCCATTCTAATTCTGCAGATGATGTAGGCATTCCACTTCCAGCCAGTTTGTCATTAATAAGCCAGCTAAAGTTAGTCGGTTTTTTTGTAATTCTTCCATGTACTTTACGCCATAAATTACCAGGTTTGCTCAATGACATAAGTAGAATTTTTCCGTATATTTACACAGCGATAGTTGATACTAAGATAAGATAATAAAAAGAAGTTGTTGTAGGACTTAATCTGCTAGTTCAGTCCAACCTTTAACGAATACAGAGTTTCTGTATAATGGCACTGGTTGTCCGACAGTAAAGTCCATTGGTCTCATCCAAAAGATTGCCTTTGTTGGGCAAACTCCAATGCATGCTCCGTCAGAGATGCATCTTTCTGGATAAAATACAAATGCCTTACCTCGCTTCCAGCCTTCTACTGGTTTAACTCTTAATACGTCTGGTCCTAGTGATGTACAAATCTCTACGCAGAGTGCACATCCTATACACATTTGTTCGCCTATATCTGGAATAATTCCAACTGGCATGTTTATCGAATAATCTTTCTTAATGGATCTTAATATAACTTCCTCAAAAAATCGATGTTATAACGGCGTTTAAAAATTTTATAACGGTGTTACAAAAAATGTGTCATTAACTTTTCCTAACTAATCATTCTAAGAAATTAGAATAACATAACATTGATTTTAAAATTAAACTAATCGACGTTTTTTTATAATTTGATTTCATTTTCAAATACATGGCAAGTAAAGTTCATTGTGCACATATATTAGTAGAAAAACTAAGTTCAGCCCAAGAAATTAAAGCGAAAATTGCAAATGGCGAGAGTTTTGCGAATTTAGCTAAACAGCATTCCATAGATAGCTCAAAGAAGAGAGGTGGGGATCTTGGTTTTTTTGGACGTGGAACCATGGTGCAAGAATTTGAAAAAGCTGCCTTTGCGTTAGAAAAGGGCCAAGTTTCTGAAATAGTCAAGACTCAGTTTGGTTATCATATTATAAAGCGATTAGATTAGAGAAATCAAGTTTGATGGAATAGTAGTTTTTTCTTTGTTCAAAAAATCTAGGATTATTCCAGACTCATCTTGTTTTAATAGTATTTTTTTTACCATATTTGTCTCAATAAGACGTTTTCCTGTAGGAGAGAGTACCCATCCTTCTTCTTTTTTGAATCTTGCCATACTTGCTACAACAACATAAGAATTAGTTCTTCTTGCCATACTTGTAATTAACATTATGTATGAGTTGACTAGTTTACCAATCTCTTTTTTTTCATTTAATAAGTTATAAAGTCCGTTAAGTGAATCAACTATAATTAGTGATTTTTTTGTACTTAGTTTTACTAGTATGTCTGTTAACATTTTATTCCATAACTCAAATGTAGGTTGAAATAAAGAAAGATTGGAAGGAGTTTTCAGTATACCGGATACTACATATCCACTGTATAGTAAATCTAGATCTAGATACAAAATATCAATTTTTGTATCATTAACAAGTTTTGCAATAAAAGCTGCTTTTAGAAAAGGATCTGAATATAATATGGAATTAATTTTGGTTTGTGAAAGTATGCTTTCTAAATTGTGTGTACCATCATCTGAATCATTATTATGATTTTTAAACAACATGGAACTTAATGATATTGTAATATAATAATGAATTTAGATTATGATGTCGCACAAGATTTTCCATATAAGAATAGAATCTATTTGAATAACGCTTCTACTTCACTTATGCCAATTTCAAGTATAAAGGCAATAACTGATTTTCTTGTAACCTATAATGAAGTAGGTCCTGATTCAAGCACCGCAGACGATCTAGTGAGAGAGAAACTTTTCCTTGTTAGAAAGGCAATTTCTCATTTGATAAAATGTAAACCTGAGGAAGTCATACTAACACAAAGCACTACAGATGGAGTTAACATGGTTGCTAACGGATTAAATCTAAATTCTTCATCTAATGTCATAATTCGTGGTTCAAATCATGAACACCCTGCAAATCACTATCCATGGGTTCGACTTTCTAGAAAAATCGATGTTAGAAACATCGAGGTTGATGAAAATGGGTTCTTTGATCCTAAACATCTTGAAAAAAGAATTGATAACAACACCGGTCTTGTGGTTTTAAGTCATGCATTATTTAACACTGGAGCAATTCTTCCAGTAGAGCAGATAGGGAAATTACTTTTTGAAAAAAATATTCCATTTTTTGTGGACTCTGCTCAAACTGTTGGTTGCATTGAAGATGTCGATGTAAACAAAATTAATTGTAATTTTATGTCATTTAACGGTTCAAAATGGCTGTGCGGACCAATGGGAATGGGTGTCTTTTATTGTAAAAAAGAATCAAGTGATCTACTAGAACCTCTTCAAGTTGGTGGTGAGTCAGCCATTTTTTATGAGGACAAGATTGCTTACAAGGAAATTCCAGCCAAGTTTCAAGCTGGATTTCGTAATTGGTCAGGAGTAGCAGGATTAGAAGCATCTGTGGTCTATCTATTACGATTGGGATTAGTTAGTATTAGAAAAAAGAATATCAAACTTGCTAATATGTTACGCGAAGAACTATCAAAAGTTGCTGGTATCTCATTATATGGACCAGAGGAATCAGAAAAAAGGACTAGTATAGTATCTTTCTCGTTTCAAGGTCAGGATCCAAAAACTATTGTAGAAAAACTTGAAAAACAAAACATGGTTCTTGCAGTACGAGAAATATTTAATAAAAAAGTGATTAGGGCTTCAATGCACTTTTTTAATACCGAATCTGAAATTCTAAAAGTAGTAGAATCTGTAAAAAAATTGTAATTATTGTTCTTGTTCTTCTATAACCATCATGGTTAGAGTTGAATAGACCTTATCGATCTTTCTAATCTTATTTGTAATGATATTTCTTAGATGATCCATACTGTCTGATGAAATTTTGACCACTATATCATAAACGCCGTATACGCCTTGGACTTCATATTGTACAGATTTGCCTTCTTTATCTAATATTTCCTTAATCTTTTTGATTATTTCAACATCAGAGCCCAAGTCAGAGTTCAACAGGATGAATGTTGTTGGCATATGATCATTTCTGTTTTACAATATTTAACCTTTGATTGAGATGATCAAATTGATTAATTACGCATATTAAGTAAAATTTAATGCCCATTATCGATTTGACTTTAAAAATTTCTCCACAGCTCCCAAGCTTCCCAGGATCACCACGGCCTCAGTTCATTTCATGGGCAAAAAATGAAATCGATGGATATAATCTGGAGCTTATTTTCCTAAGCTCACACTCTGGTACTCATATGGATGCACCATTTCACTTCATAGACAGAGGTCTAAAGATGGATCAAATCCGCCCTGAGAGATTTGTTTGTAATGCAATTTTATTTAGAATTAAGAAAGGTTCAAACCAATCTATTACCAAAAAGGATATCCTAAGACTTGAAAAGAAATATGGAAAAATATTACCTAATTCAACCATAGTTTTCGCCACTGGTTGGTACAAGAATTTAACAAAAAAACATTATTTTGACGATAATCCGGGTTTATCAATCGGTGCTGCAAGATATTTAGCATCCAAACGGACCAATCTAGTTGGAATAGATTCACCAAGTATTGATTTGGGAAAAGATTCAAACTTTTCAGTTCATCATATTTTGTTAAATAACAATGTCTTAATTGTAGAAAACTTGTGTGATTTGGAAAAAATTTCTGGAGTACATTTCAAGTTAATTGTTTTACCATTAAAGCTTGGAGGAACTACAGGCTCGCCCGTACGGGCAATCGCGATTTAACAAACAAATTGGAATCTGCTTTGTTTGTAATCTTTTGGTGGTTTCCCTATTATAGGAATCTTGTTTCCACAAAACTTGCAGTTGTTGTTTTCATCCATGTTCCAACCCTGAATATCATAACCATATCTTTTGACTACAATATTGTTGCATTGAGAACAGTAAGTGTGTTCAAGAGGATGACCTGGTACATTTCCTAAATATACATAAGCTAGTCCTTCTTTTTTAGCAACTTCGTAGTGTTTCTCAAGTGTCTTTATTGGGGTTGACTCAAATTCCATCATTTTATAATCAGGATGAAACCGTAGAAAATGGATTGGCATTTCTGGACCAAATACATCATAGATGAATTTGCATAACTTGCTTGCATGTTCTAGATTATCTCCAACTTGTGGTACAACAAGATCTGTTATTTCTACATGGATCTTGGTTTTGTCTCTAATCTCTATGAGGGAGTCAAAGATTGGTTTTGGATCAGGAATACCAATGTATTTTCTAGTAAATTGCGGTTCAGCATTACCTTTGAAATCTACAGTAATACAGTCAAGAAACTCCCCCATCATTTTTACTGTTTCTGGAGTATCGTAGCCGTTTGATACAAAAATATTGAAAAGCCCTTTTTTATGTGCAGCTATTCCACAATCGCGTGCAAACTCAATGAAAATGGAAGGTTCGTTGTAGGTGTATGCGATTCCATCAGCTTTTAGTCTTAGAGCTTGATTGACTACATCTTCTGGCGTCATATCAACGCCTTCTATTTTTCGTCTTTGACTAATGTCATAGTTTTGGCAGTACCTGCATAACCAATTACAACCAGTAGTAGCTATCGAAAATATACTTGTTCCAGGTCTATAATGGATGACAGGTTTCTTTTCTATGGGATCTACGTTTCCCGAAATTACTTTACCATAAACATACAATTGCAGTTTTCCTGATTCATTTCCCCTAATACCACAAAGACCTATCTGTCCTTTACCAATTTCACAATATCTTGCACATGCTGTGCATCGAACCTTATCATTTGGTAATTTTTCATAAAGGATTGCTTCTTTGGTCGTCATGTATTTACGTCAAATTATCATATAAGCTATGATACTGCGGGAAGCTGAACCTTATCTGGTTTCAATTTGCTAATCGCATTTAGTAAATCTTCTTGTGTTATCTTGATTGATTTAAGAGATTTTTCCTTGGCGTTTACAAATCGCTTTATTGCAGCAATTGCAGCCCTACTACATACGCCTTCAATTTCTGCTCCACTAAATCCTTGAGTCTTTTCTACTAGTTGTAGAAAATCTACATCATTAGCTAGGGGCTTTTTCTTCGTGTGTATTTTGAAGATGTTTTCTCGTCCTTTTATGTCAGGCAATGGTACTTCAATAATTCTATCAAATCTTCCTGGTCGGAGTAATGCAGAATCTATTATGTCGATTCTGTTTGTTGCGCCAATTACTACAACATTTTGGAGTTCCTCAAGACCGTCAATTTCTGTAAGTATTTGTGATACAATCCTTTCAGTAACATGTGAATCAGATGTGCCAGAGCTTCGGCTTGGTGCAATTGCATCAATTTCATCCAGGAAAATAATGCATGGTGCAGCCTGTCGTGCCTTTCTGAAAATCTCTCTCACTCCCTTTTCAGATTCTCCTACCCATTTTGATAATAGCTCAGGACCCTTTATGCTAATAAAATTAGATTCGGTTGTATTTGCTACTGCTTTTGCAATCAATGTCTTTCCTGTACCCGGTGGACCATACAAGAGAATCCCCTTTGGAGCAGAAACATCTGCATGTTTAAATGCGTCTTTATGTTTTAGTGGCCATTCAACAGCTTCTTGTAATTCTTCTTTAAGGGATTCTAATCCTCCAACATCATCCCACGTGACATTTGGTATTTGAACTAGGACCTCTCTTAATGCTGATGGCCTAACCTCCTTCAATGCATCCCTAAAATCGTCATCATTAATTACAATTTTTTGTAAAATTTCTGAAGATATTTTTTCTTGTTCTAAATCTAATTCAGGTAAGATCCTTCGTAGTGACCTCATTGCAGCTTCTTTTGCAAGAATCTCCAAATCAGCACCAACAAATCCATGAGTTGTTTTTGCAATTTGATCTAGGTTGACTTTTTCGTTAAGTGGCATTCCACGTGTATGAATATCTAGAATTTCTTTTCTTCCTTCTTCATCAGGAATTCCAATCTCGATTTCTCTATCAAATCTACCTGGTCTTCTTATTGCAGGATCAATCGAATCAGGTCGATTTGTTGCTGCAATTACAACTACTTTGCCTCTGGATTTCATCCCATCCATCAAAGTAAGTAATTGAGATACAATCCTTTTTTCTACTTCGCCTGTCACCTCTTCTCTTTTTGGTGCAATGGAATCAATTTCATCAATGAATATTATACTTGGAGCATTTTCTTCCGCTTGTTTGAAAATCTCTCTTAATCGCTCTTCGCTTTCACCGTAATATTTGCCCATAATTTCTGGACCGCTAAGTGAGATAAAATGAGAGTTTGTTTCACCAGCAACTGCTTTTGCTAAAAGTGTCTTTCCTGTACCAGGGGGACCATACATCAGTACGCCTTTTGGTGCTTCTACCCCGAGCTTTTCAAATAATTCAGGATGACGCATGGGAAGTTCGATCATTTCACGTATTTTTTGGACTTCTTTCTTTAATCCTCCCAAATCATCATATGTGATTCTTGGTACGGACTGGTCTATCGCCTTAGTCATGCTACCTAGCTTGAATTCGGTCTGATCAGTTACTATAACTGGTTTTGAGGTTGGAGTAGTACTTGTAATAATTAATTGAGTTTTTCCGCCCAATTGTGTAGTTACTATAAGCGTATCCCCAGTTGTTAGAACGTGACCATCATAATTTGCTTGCATGTATTCTTGTAATCCTTCCGCACTTAGTTTTTCAATAGGAGATACAACTATTGATTGTGCTTGTTTGGCATCAACTGTTTTTACAGAAATTTTTTCTCCAATACCTGAACCTATATTATGTCTTGTTAAACCATCAATTTTGATTATTCCAGTGCCATAATCTTCAGGAGTCCCTGGCCATAACTTTACATGGCTTTTTCTATTCCCCACAATTTCTAATATTTGACCAGTTTCCCATTCATTGTCCTCAACAATTTTTGGATCTATCACTGCAACACCTTTCCCAACAAGTCTTTGGGAAACTTCATTAATCTTTAAAATAATTTCGCTCACTATTTAATCACCACAAAAAAGAGAGGTTATTCAACCTCCACTGTCTTGCCTTTTGGTTTGTCCTCTTCTTTTAGTTTGAAACTTACTTCAAGAATTCCATTGGCATAAGTTGCCTTTACAGAATCTTCGTCTACCTTGTGTCTTATAGGCACTTTAGTATGATATTTCTTCTGATCATGCTCTGCATCAAGATTTACTGTTCGTCCTTCAACTACAATCTTGATGTCCTTTTTTTCAACACCTGGCATTTCAGCAACAAGTTTCAAAACTTTCTCTTTGTCGTCGATCAGGACGTCAACAAAAGGTTCCCTTACATCAGAAGTTGGGAGAAGACTTGGTTTTACATTCCCAAATTCTCTTACAACTGGTTTTCCATCTGACCCCATGGTCATCGTATAACC
>Ga0247727_10007184_pt1 | contig 21401 bp, 23 predicted proteins | sample WisWelCaveWW1625_FD_202498 | JGI IMG/M metagenome (GOLD analysis project Ga0247727, IMG submission 202498) | Biofilm microbial communities from Wishing Well Cave, Virginia, United States - WW16-25 | ecosystem: Environmental > Aquatic > Deep subsurface > Groundwater > Cave microbial mat | place... | reverse complement strand
CGGCGCGGGCATCGCGGAAGTTGCGCTCCAAACTGAGATGGCGGCTGAATGCGGCGCCGCCGCAAGCTTGCATGCCGATATCAGTCACGCGAATCGCCGCTTCCGCCGCGGCTGCTTTGGCTTCCAACACGAATAGCATAGTGGCTGGGCCGGGATTTTCAACTGCATCAATAACACTGACGAGATGCGCGCGAGTGCGATCGGTTTCAATGCGCATCTGCGCCAAACGCGCGCGCAAGTTCGGCAAGTCCGCGAGCGGGCTGTTCAAATGCTCGAAACGTTTGCCGGTGAGATGCGCCGTGGTGGCGGCAACCGCGGCTTCGGCAATGCCGACGGAGATCGCGGCGTTGCAGAGCTGGAACCACGGCAACACCACTTCGAGCATCGTGTTGAAGCCTTTGCCTGGCTCGCTGAGCGCTCGCGCCGCAGGAATGGCGCAGTTTTCAAAAGTCATCGGCGAGCTGGCATTGCCGCGCATTCCCAGGGCGCTCCACATACCGCTGACGTTCATTCCCGCCTCGCCTTTCATGACGAGATAAAGCATCGTATCCGTCGGCGTCGCGCCGCCGGGCGTGCGCGTCGAGACGACATATCCATCGGCTTCACCGGCGGAGGTGACCCAGGATTTTTGCGCATTTAAAAGCACGTGGCCGTTGTTCTGAACCGCCTGGCTCACCGGCGCCCAGAAATGGCTGCGTGAGCCTTTTTCGCTCCACGCCAACGTGCTCAAATGCCTGCCGGCAGCGGCGGCGCGCATCACCGCTTGAGCCGCTTGCGGCGCCGCAACGTAGCAAGCGCAACCACAGATGTGCATCAGGTAAACCATCGCCGTGGAAGCGCAACGTTGGGCGATTTCGTCCAGCACGGCGGCGGCAACACGCAATCCCTGCCCCTTGCCGCCAAACTCGGTCGGAATCGTGAGACCGAAATATCCGGCGTTGGCCAATGCTTCAATGGCTGGTCGCGGGAATCGTTCCTGTGCGTCCACCGCCTCGGCATTGGGCGCAATGTGTTTATCGGCAAGTTGACGAACTTCGTCAATCAAAGCCTGCTGTTGCTCGTTCAAGCGATACATGTTTTCCTCCTTGAAATGTTTATGACCCGGAATCTCTTCAAATTGGTGAAACAGAAGGTATGAAGCGTAATTCGTAAAACGTAATTCGTAAAGCGTAATTAAGGCGTCATTTGTAAAGTGAGCGAAAGGGTGACACATCTTTTTAGCGTATTGACCAGCGGTGAGCGCGCCAATGTGGTTTGCCAGAGTTCCTGCAAAATTGGCTCACCGGCTTCGGCGCTCACGTAAAGCGTGCCGGTGATCGCCTCGAAGCCGGGATGGCCGGTTTCACCGATGACGCCGAGGTGCGTCAACACGTTATTGAGGCGGCCGGAGAGCCGCATTTCGATCGCATCAACCGTGATGCGGCGGCGTTTGGCCTGCGCATAAAAACCGTTGGCGAGATCGCCGCCCAGCGCGCCGAGCAGATATTCAACGGCGCTGGGATGCGGATCGGCTTGATCGAAGCCGGCCGGTTGCCCGACGGTGAAGCCGTGATTGCGCGCATAGGCTTTCGCCTCCTGGCCGGCAATCCAGTTCACCCGCACTGTCCAGGTGTGGTCGCTCATGGTCGAGGAATTTTAATATCACACGGTATGGTCTGTTCACGCGTCAAAATTGAAATGTAAATTGTCTCTGAGCGTATTTGAAAAGTTGGAAATCGAGACTGACCGGGCACTTAAATTTGTTGAAATGATGACATTTTACGCACAAAAAGTGACCGGTCAGTGATTTTCCAAATACGCTCTCAAGAACGCCACGGCGGGCCGTCAGGAGGAGGGAGAAGCAAGCTGGTGAGTGGTGATGAATTTAAAATAAAGAAGGTGTAATCGACAAATTCAGGTTCGGCGAGGCCGGTTCCCCACTGACAAAACCAATCTGTAGCGTTGTGAACAAGCGATGACGGATTCGGCTTGCAATTCACCCAGCGCGGCATGGTCGAGGCTGGGGAGGCGCATCGGCAGATCGCGCCCTGCGCTATGCAGGAGCAAAAACCTTCACAGCCTTGATCACAGGCGCCGGACGATTCCAGGAAAAATGCCGCCGCTATTGGCCCGACTTGCATTGCCAACAAAGCCAGGAGCAGCAACGTCGAAATAAATTTCGCGCCGAAGCTTTGCATAAAATTTCTTTGCTATAACCCCAAACTACGCGGTTTTATTTCAAAAGCAAGGAAATTCAATTTCATTAAAATACAAAATTCCTTCAGCCATTTGGCCTTATCTCAGCAGAATCATCTTTTGGGTTGCATTGAATGGCCCCGCTTGCAGGCGATACCAATACACGCCACTCGCCAGTTGGCTGGGACGCCATTGGACTTTATGCTCACCCGCCGCTTGCGTTCGGCTCACCAACGTTTCGATTTCTTTACCAAACAAATTGAAGACGGTTAGTTTAACAAAACCGGGCTGTGGCAAAACGTAGTGAATCGTTGTCGCCGGATTGCCGAAGGTTCCGTGCGCGGAAAACGGATTGGGATAGTTTTGCTCCAAATCGTATTGCGTGGGTTGAAGATTGCCCTGCGTCTCAACGGCTGTCGTCACGGCCGGATCGATTCGCAACAGACTCGTGCCTTGTGCAAGCAAATCCACCGCGGGCCGCCAGTTGGTGAAACCGCCCGTGTTGTTGATCAGCACTGTGCCGATGGTTTTTCCCGATAAAATTTCCTGCACGGCATGAACTCCGGCGCTCAAATTCGACGCGCCGAGTGCCAGCGTGGGATTGCTCAGAGTTTGATTCGAAAAATTGTGCAGCACGATCACGACTTCGTTGTTCGTGCGCCGCGCAAAGGCCAGGAGATTCGTGTTCGCGGAGCTGACCGCCGCATAGTCGCCGCGCCGCAGCGCCTCGCGCGCATTGCGCGCGCTGATGAGGCTGCGATACCAGTGCCAGAGCGAAGTTGTATCGGCCTGCATATCCTGCACGTTGAACGCAGCATAATTGGGGTTGATCGCATACCACGGCCGGCCCGTCGTAAACCCGGCATTCGCCTCGCGTGACCATTGCATCGGCGTCCGCTTGTTTTCATCAGCGCCGCTGCCGGTCATGCCGGTTTCCTCGCCATAATACATAAACGGGATTCCGGGCAGCGTCAAATAAATCGCCGCAGCGAGCTTCATCTTCACGTCATTTTGCCGGAAGATGCCGAACACGCGATCCTGATCGTGATTGGTGAGAAACGGCGCATATTGCAACGCCGGATAACTTTGCAGAATCGTTTGCATTTGATTTTTGACGGCATTCGGCTGTCCGGCATTGACCGCCGAGATGATCGTGTCGGCCAGCGGAAACTCAAAACAGAAATCCACTTTCGTTCCATCCACGTACGGCGCGATCGCATTCGTGCCCGACCAAACCTCGCCGACGACCATGGCCTCGGGCTGGACATTTTTATAAAACTGCCGGAAGGTTTTTAAAAACTCAAAAGTGGCCGGCGCGTTTTCCATCACGGTTCCGTCTTCAAAAAGATGGCGGATGGCATCGAGGCGAAAGCCGTCGACCTTCATCGTCTCCAGCCAGAACTTCGCCGTGTCGAACATTTCGTTTTTAACCGCTGCGGTCGCATAATTCAGGTCCGGCATGCCGCTCCAAAACAACCCGAAATAGTACGCGCCATTGCGGCTGTGCCAAACCTGCTGTCCCCACGGGCCGAGATAGCCGGGATTGGTGTCGCGCCAGATATACCAGTTACGGTAAGGCGAGTTGGGCGACGACGCGGAGCTGGTGAACCAGGGATGCTGGCTCGACGAGTGGTTCATCACAAAATCGACGATGACTTTAATGCCGCGGCTATGCGCGCTGTCGATCAGCGCGTGAAAATCCGCCAGCGTGCCGTAATCGCGCTCGATGCTGCGATAGTCGGTGACATCGTAACCGTGATAGCTCGGCGACTCCGAAATGGGCATCAGCCAAATGCCGGTCACGCCGAGATCGGTGTTGGTGGCGGGGTTGCCGTCGTTCAAATAATTCAATTTTTGAATGAGACCTTTGATGTCGCCGATGCCATCACCGTTGCTGTCGTAAAAACTCCGGACGAAGATTTCGTAAAAGACGGCGTCATTCCACCAGTAGGTTTTTTGTTGGGCGTTGGATGAATTTGGAGTGAAGCAGGCGGTAATGGCTACGGCGAGCCAGAACGATTTGTATCGAGATGAAGTTTTGATTTTGGGTTCCTTTGAGGTTGGTTCTTTCGTTGACGCGGCTTAAAGAAATTGCTGCTCTAACGGTTATCGAAGCACTCGATCCAGAGTTCTTTATTGATCTTAAGTAAACCGAATTCAAAGAAAGCCGGCCTGGCCGAACTATCCGTATAGAGTGGCCGATTAAAACAAAGAGTGCCGGGGTTTGAAAAACAGTATTTCTCCATCTCGCGAAAACGTTTTCCGCTCGCCGACCACCCTCGATTCACCTCTCGTTTCTGAACGAACACGTTCGCTTCGATACCATCCACTGCACCACCGATGGAATGTGCAATGAAGTGTCCTTTATCCCAAGCCTTGCCAAAGCTTGACTCCGTCTTGCCAATCCACCCGCGAAGCCGATAGTCATCACGAGCACGTTTCAAAGGATTTGATCGCCCCAAAACAGCCACCAGTCTCGCTTCAGACGTTTGATCGTGCGGAACTGCGCCAGTCGCTTCCAGGGTGACGTAATCGTCAAAAATATACTCAAAAGTGCCGTGCGTGAATCGGCAAACATTCGTCTGTCGTGGAGTCATTTGAACATACGCATCATACCAAAGGTACGGGAGTTCTTCGCGCAGGAAGCCAATCATTGCATCGATGGACTGCTCATTTACTTTTGAGAGTATCGTGGCGTAATCGAGTCTATCAAAGCACGGGTTATTTTTCTCTAACGCCATGACTTTATATTGAATGACAGGGGTGTCTTATTCGATTGTAAGGTAGAACATGAACGAAAAAAACAAACGCAAAGGGCGATCTAATAGCTGATTGGCAGGAAAATGATCTGGTCAAAGTATTCATATTCTTCGGAGGCCGCCCAGATGAGCACAAGTTCTTGAATGGTTTCGCCAACGCTCATGTTCGGGCTCAACATAAAGATACCTGGAACATGGCGACCTTGCGCCAGATGATGACGCAAATGTCGTGGTATGGTGTTACGGTCGTTTGTCACCAGGAAGAAATCATTCTCCTCACACCAGCACAAAATATCAGGGTCGGGCGTCGAGTACGGTGGTGCACCAAGTAGACCAACCTTCCGCACTTCCATCTCGGGCTCACGTTTCAGCAATTCGCTGCGGTAGAGAGGATCGACATTTTCATCAAGCAAATAACGAATCACTTTTACACCTCTGCAACAGTCGCTTTCTCTCGCTCAGCTTTTAACGCACGCAGACGTTCAATCACCGGCGGCGGATTGCGCTTTTGCTCTTCCCGCGCCCGACGCCCAGCTTCGAGCCAGCCGGTCATATAGGCGTCAATTTTATCGCGGCTTTGCAAATAGTAAAGAATCGTGGCATAGACTTGCTCTAAACTCAACGACGGGAATCGGCGCACAATGGCTTCCGGCGGCTGCTCACGAAAAATGTATTCGTACAGCACCGATTCAATGCCAATGCGATGCGCCTTGATACGAATGTCATCCGGAGCCAGAAAGTCAAAATATTCCTCGAGTTGCATGGCTATTACTCCCTATTTTAAATTTTTCAATACAAGGTAAGAAATTATTCTAATCTAAGCAAGACAGAACTTGGGACGTGAAAGTTTATACCGGTAACTTTAAACTGCGTTTACCGCTTGAGCGTCTTGCGCTTTTGCTTCTGCCATTACGCGTTGAAGCAAAATCAACCAACTCAACCTGCAAGCGTTTTCCCAAGGCCAGGGCGGCACGCTCCAGCGTCTGCAAGGTGACGGATTCGTTTCCTGGATCGAGCAACCGTTCAATGGCGGAGCGGCTGGTTTGCATGCGTTTGGCCATCGCGGCTTTGGAAATGCGGCTCGTTTCCATCAACTGCGCAATCTGAAAAGCAATGACGCGTTTGATAGCGACAGTCTCGGCTTCGGCAAGCCAGCCTTCTTCTTTAAGAAAATCATCAAAATTGCTGCCCAGATATTTTTTATTCATCATTCAACTCCGTAAAGTCGCCAAGCGTTTTCTGGCAAGGTTCAAATCGTTTGTTGGTGTTTTCTCGGACTTTTTGATAAATCCGTGCAAAAGCACCATCACCGCTTCATCAACGGTAAAAAACACCCGGGCAATGCGTTTGTCCAATTTAGAACGAACTTCCCATAATCCGGCTTCCAATTTTCGAACCAGCGGCATTCCCAACGGCCAACCAAACTGCACGGTCTTGATATCTTCTCCAATAGTTCTTCTGTCTTCACGCGAGAGGCTTTTTAGCCACTCACGAACCGGTTCATTTCCTGCATCGGTTCGGTAAAAGATGACTTGTAGGTAAAGTTCAGTATCCATAAATAATGTACCAATTTTGGTACTCTTTGTCAAGCTTTTAAACGTTTTCCCAGGAAATCCGTGATGGAGTAAAAAATCCCATTTACATTGAAAATATACGATGCAATTCCTTCGCCGGCAACGGAGCGACGCTTCGTTCTTTCCGTCCGACGATAACCTCTTTCTGCTCCAATGCCCGGCGCAACGCCGCGCGCGAACACTCGCCGGCGCTCTTCGAAAGAGGAGAAGGTGCCGAAATCCTGCGCCACGTGCAGGCCGGTCCATTCATTCCAGTTGCCGCTCGCAAAACTGCCGATGAACAATTTGCGATTGCGCACGGAAAGCGGATACGGCAGAATCGCGGTGACGCCGGTTTGGATGTCGCCGTCGGATAAGGTGAAATGGCCAACTTGAATGCCGGGAACGTCAGTGATGGAATTTTTCATGGTTTCTCTATTAAGCACGTTACACGTATCACGTTAAACGTGTAACGTGTAACGTGCTTGAAAGGAGTGCTTTCATTGAATTGGGCGTCCATATTTTTTCATAATCGCCGGCAGTCGTTCAATCGGCAGTGCAAAGGCCGTGTTGCTGTTGACGCCGACCGTTGTTTCCGCCATGCACAGCGAATTGAGAATTGCCTCTTCCGCCGCTTCCATCGCGGCCTGGTGCATGCACGTAATGGACTCGTCGTTAAAAATTTCGATTTCGGTCAGAGCCGCGTCCGGTTTCACTTTGACGCCGGTGGAAAAAAACAAGAGCAAATCTCCGGAGCCGTGCGAGGAAAGCGCGCCGGTGCGGGCGAGGCCGAACGCCATGCGCTTGCAGAGGCGTTGCAATTGCGCCGGCATCATCGGCGCGTTGGTGGCGCCAATGAGAATAATCGATTTCGCTTTTTTTCTTTCAATGCTATGCAGATCTTGAATCTCTTTGCCAACGGGAACGCCGTTGATCATTAATTGCGCGCGGCCGCCGTGATTGGTTTGCACGAGCACGCCAATGGTGTAGCCGCCTCGCGACTCCGGCAAAAGCCGCGAGGCCGTGCCGATGCCTCCTTTGAAATCATAACACACCATGCCGGTGCCGCCGCCGACAGCGCCTTCCTGCACCGGCCCATTTTGTCGCCGTGTTGATCGCGGCCAGCACGTGCTCGTCATAAAGGTGGCGGCCGGCAGTATCGTGCAGAAAACCACCCCAGGTCTCGGCAACAATCGGAACCGGCGCCGGAGCCGTGTCGCCGATTTCCGGATAGGTTTGCAGAAACCAGGTCATCGCGCCGTTCATGACACGGCCGATGTTCGAGGTGTCGGTGAGAAAAATCGGCGATTGCAGCAGGCCGCGCTGATCGATGCTGCCCACGCCGGTCATCTCGCCGTTGCCGTTCATGACGAAGCGGCCGGCGGTAAGATTCTCGCGATAAATATCGGCGTTGGGAAGAATAACGGTAACGCCGGTGCGAATCGGCCCGCGCCCAACGACCAAATCGCCGCTGCCTTGGATGCGCGTGCAATGGCCGACTTTCACGCCGGGCACGTCGGTGATGGCATTCCACTTTCCGGTGGGAAGCGAGCCAATGACGATGCCCAGCTCGCGCAGGCGGCGACGCGGTGGCAATGCTTGCGGCAGTTGAAATAATTTCATTGCCGGAAACGCGACGGCGGCGGCGAGGGCCTGCGAGAGGAATCTGCGGCGAGAAATGGGAGGGGCGGTCAAAATTTTCCTCGATTTAAAAGTAGCTGATGAAGCCTGGCTGCCGTACGAAGATTTTTTTAAATAGCATAGCGCACCGCGGCTATAAAAAGCATCGCCACCACAAAGGCACAAAGAACACAAAGTGTTTTGTTTTTCTTTGTGAACTTTGTGCCTCTTTGTGGTGCAAAAAAATTTTCACGGTCAAGCCTGCCCTGCCGCAGGCCAGGGATAGTTTTTCCCGAGTAAGATAATTACATCGCGCCGCCGGACTTCGCACGTCGAGGTTCACGCCACGGTCTGATGATAGGTCACCAGCCCGGGATCGGTTTCGGCGAGTTCGCGAAATTGCGTCGCCAGCGCCTGTGCGATCTGTTGATGATATTCCTGGCGCTTGCTCTTCAGCAATGAATGATAAGCGGCGTCGCGAATGAGCGCATGTTTAAACATGTACTTTTCGCCATCGCGATAGAGCAGCCCGGCATCGAGCAAACGGCGCAACTCGCTTTGCAGTGTCGCCTCGTCGAGCGGCGAGATGGCGTGGAGCAGATCGTAATCAAATTCGCGACCGATGGTGGCGGCCAGCCCGGCGACTTCTCTGGCGGTGGCGAGGCGATCAAGACGGGCCATCAATGAATCATACAATGTTGTTGGAATCGGCAGCGTCTCTATTAACTCGCGACCCTCCGGCTGCTCTTTGAGCTGTCCGGATTCCAACACCACTTTCGTCAGCTCTTCGACAAACAGCGGCATGCCGTCGGTTTTGCTGACGAGCTGCGCCAGCACGCCGGCGGGCAGCGTTTTTCCGCTCACCATATTTTGGATCATCATCGCCGTCTCGTCGCGGCTCAAAGGCGCGAGCCGCATTTCCCGGATATGCGGAAAATTTTTCCACGGCGGTTGAAACGCCGGGCGAAAATTGAACAGGCAAAACAGGCGCGTCGCTGCAACCTGCGGAATGAGCTGGCTCAGCATTTCCAGCGTCGAATCGTCAACCCAGTGCAAATCGTCCATCACCAGACATACGGGCTGCCTGGCGGCCATTGCCAGCACCAAACTCAGGACGGCTTCGCGGGTTTTCTGCTTTTGTAATTCAAGATTCAAATGTCGCGGCGCGTAACGCATGTTGAACGGCACGGCCAGCAATCCGGCAAACAGCGGCACGGTTTCCGGCAGCGCCAGACCATGGGACGCGAGCAACTGCTCGATTTGGTTTAATTTTTTTTCGGCCGCGTCGGCGCGCGTAAATTTGAGGCGCTGCGCGAGCATGTTGATGACCGGATAAAAGACGCCGCTCTGTTGATGATATGGCGAGCAGCGGCCACGGAGATATTCATGCGTGCCGGCGGTGAGACGTTCCTCAAATTCGCGCCGCAAACGCGACTTGCCGATGCCGGCCTCGCCGCTTAACAGGACGACCTGTCCAGCGCCGTTGCTGGCCTGTTGCCAGTGCGCCAGAAGCCCGGCGAGTTCCTGCTGCCGGCCAACCAATGGCGTTAATTTCCACGCCACTTCGAGGCGCGAGAGCGCGCCGGTTTCCTGTTGCACGCGGTAAATTTCCAGCGACTGCGCCACGCCTTTCAACGGCGGCGCGCCGATATTTTCACAAACAAAATAGCCCTGAATGAGGTGATAGGTTGTCGCGCTGATGACGACGGTATTGGGGGCGGCGAGGCTCTGGAGGCGGGCGGCGATATTCGGCGTGTGGCCAAGCGCGAGGGGCTCGTGTTTTTCGGCGCCGCCCACTTCGCCAATCACAACGAGGCCGGTGTGAATGCCCACGCGAACGGCGAGATGGAGGTTGCCGTGCTGCTGCAAAGGCGCGCGCAGTTGCTGAATTTCCCGCACAATTTCCAGGCCGGCAAGCGCGGCGCGGCGGGCATCATCTTCGTGCGCATGCGGATAACCGAAATAAATCAGAATGCCGTCGCCGAGATATTGCGCGATATAACCGTCAAATTGCCGCACCACTTTTTCGCCGGCGCGTTGATAGTGGCGCAATACGTCACGCCAGTCTTCCGGATCAAGTCGCTGCGCCAACTCGGTGGAGCCGGCAAGATCGCAGAACATGACGGTGAGCTGGCGGCGCTCGGCTGCCAGCGTGACTACCGCGAGCTCTTTTCCGCACTGTCCGCAGAATTTAAACCCGGGGGGATTTTCAAATCCACAACTGGCGCAACGCATGCCGGCGCTCTCCGTGACCGCTCACTTAAATTTAATGCTTGCAACGAAAAGGGAACCGCAACGAAAGGATGCTGGCGGATTTAGATGAAGCATCGTAACCTGAAGATAACACCGCGAGGAAAACTTGTCAAGACAATTTTCCTGGCCGATTTTTTCTGCTTCACGTTTCAAAAACAAAAGCCCATGATGCTCGTCGTCATGGGCTTTGTTCTGATTGATGGAACCGGATTATTATTTTTAGCTCCACTTTTTCACGGCGGCTTCAATCGCCGGACCGGCTTTGCCTAAATCCTGCGGCAACATGACGGGAAGGAATTCGACGTCAGCTTTCAGCCACTGGAAAAAAGGTTCCGCGATGGTTGAAAAATTAAAAGCGCAACATAAATGTTGCGCCACGCTGGATCAGACGCCCTGCACGTTGCCGGTCCAATAAATCGGCATGGTCGGGGTCGGGCTGCCGCCTTTCGGCTCGCGGGTGATCGCAAACGCGGTGATCCCTTCCAGGGTTTCGGGCAAATGCTGAATCTCCCCGATGAATGCTCCTTGTGCATTCACATGAAACACGCCGGCGTCAAACGGCACGCCGTCTTTCAAAAACCAGAGCTGATAATCATTTTCATCGGTGAGGGGCGGCAAATTAGAGGCGATGAAACTGCCGCCCGCGGTTTGCGGATCGAGCAGCACTTTGACGTCGCCTTTTTCCGTGCCTTTGAGTTGCACCAATAACAGGCGTTGCGCGTTGCTCTTTTTAATGCGTTCAATGACGGTTTGTTGCCGCGCCAGCTCAAATTTAAGCAGCTCAATATCGGCATTACGCGCGACTAACTGCGTTTGCAACTGCCTGATAAGGCCGCGCTGCAGGAAATAACCATAGCCCACGGCCATCAACAGAAAAACCGCGGCCCACGCGAGCGAGCCTCGTACGCGCTGATAGAATGTGCGTTGCGGCAGAGCACGAATCGTCGCGGGCAATGGCGAAAGGGTCGGGCTTCTTTCGGCGGCGGCCGGCATTTTTAAAATTTTCGCCTCGGCGTTAATCGAGTTCAGCAAACGCCGCTTTAATTCCGGCGGCGGTTCACTTTGCGGTGCGACATACGGCAACAGGCCGGCCACACGTTTCGCTTCCGCCAGTTCCTGCTCACAGGTCTGGCAACCGGCAGCGAGGTGTTCGGCAAATTGCCGCGCTTCTTTTTCTTCCAATATTCCCAGGACAAAAGGCGCGGCCAGCGCAGTAAATTGATCTGTCATTCTCAGTTCGTTTTATGCTCTTTCGCTAATAAGGATTCATGTTGTCGCTGCATTCTCGGCGAACCATGCAATATCCAGCATTGAATGAATTTGCAAAAAATCAACCCGTATTCACCAGCTGATTTCAGGCCCTGCTGAGGATAATACGAATCAGGCGTCAAAACAGTTTTTGAAAATCCTGAAAATTTTAAGGAGAGAGCAAAATGAAGCAGGAAGAGCTTATGGGAAGAATTGGCTCGCGTGGGGTGCATCATGCTTCTTCGCCGGCCAGCATCTCATCGTGCAAAGAGGAAACGATCAGCAGCAGGCAGCCGTTTTCCGTATACTGCAGGCCGTGAATGGAATCCGGCTCGGCGTACTGATAGTCACCTGCATGTAAAACGGTGCCGGCCATGTGCAAATCGCCTTGCAGCACATAACATTGCTCCGGCCCGGAGTGGCGGTGGCGCGGATAAGCGGCGCCCGCCGGCGCTTTCACGAGCATCGTCACGCTATCGTGGGCTTTATCAACAAACAACCGCTTCACCTGAATGCCGTTGACGCCGATATCGACCCATTCTTCTTCGTGCGCCCGAACAATGAGCAGGCCCGATATCGTGGTAGACGCGGCGTTGGAGGAATCCGGCCAGGTTTTCCAAACCTGCGGATTCGCTTCGTCGTTCGAGGAAGTTTTAAGGCTGTGCAGTAATTTTTCTTTTAAAGCGGCGGGCGGGCTGACCAATGCAATGGGAGAAGAGGGCGACAACAACGCCAGGGGCAACGCCTGCAGCACGCGCTTCGTCTCGACAATGGCCTTTTGACATTCGGCGCATCCGGAAACGAGATGCTGCAGAAATTGCTTTTCTTCGTCCTGCTCTAAACTGCCCAATAAAAAAGGTTCAACCTGATTTAAGAAAATATCTTGCATTGGTTTTTCCGTATCGTCGAGTAATTTTGTTTTTGTGTATCATCCTTGTCATCGACACTCCTCACTAATTTCACCGTTGAAATATCCTTTAGCTCGCCGCCAGCCTCGGCTGCATACTGCCGAGGGCTTCGCGCAGTTTCATCAGCGCCTGGCGCGTGCGAGTCTTGATCGTGCCCAGTGGCGCTTTGATGGCGGCGGCAATTTCCGTCTGGCTCATGCCCTGGAAATAGGCCATCTCCAGCACTTGTTTTTGTTCCGCCGGCAGCCTGGCTAACGCCTCGCGCAGCAATCGCACCTCGTCAGCCGCGACCGCCGCCAGCGCCGGATCATCTTCCGCCGAAGTCAAATATTCCGACGCCGTCTCCAGCGCCACGCGACGGCTGGCCAGCCGCATTTTCGTCCGGTATTGATCGATCGCCAGGTTGCGGCATAACACGATCAACCACGTCGCCACGTTGCCGCGAGTTTTATTATACAGCGCGGCCTTTCGCCAGGCCGTGAGGAAAGCTTCGTGCACCACGTCCTGTGCCGGCCCGTTATCGCTGAGAATTTTTAGCGCCAGACTGTAGAGCACGGTCGCGTAGCGATCATAAAGCGTCGCCAGCGCCCATCCCTGTTTTTGCGCGACAGCCGCTAAAAGTTCCGCGTCGGATGGTGTCGTGGCTTGTGCTGAGGCATTCGTCGCAGTAGCCGTAAAATTCCCTTTCATGGAATGAATCATTCAAACTGTGACGTTATTCGTTCCCGTAACGTTTAACAAAATTAAAAACTCCAGGTTAAAAAGCAAGTCTTTTTGTTTACAGCTTTTTCTCGAATTCATTCAGGCGGTTTTTGGCTTCATTATAAATGCGGGATTTTTCGGTGAACGGAATAAACAGGCTTTTGAAGCCGTTCAGAATGATCTTTTTTACCTGCGCAAAATCCAGCTCCCAGGTTTGCACCGCCAGCCAAAGCTCGTCGGTCATCGTGGTGTCGGAGATCAGACGATTGTCCGTGTTCAGCGTCACGCGCAACTGGCGGTCGAGATATTTTTTGAACGGATGATGCTCGATGCGCAGAACGGTTTTGGTTTGCACGTTGCTCTTCAGGCACACTTCGAGCGGAATGCGATGATCGCAGACGTAGTTGAGCAGATCTTCGTCTTCGATCAGGCGCGTGCCGTGGCCGATGCGATGCGCGCCGCACGCGTGAATGGCCTGGTGAATACTGTCCGGGCCGTACGCCTCGCCGGCATGCACCGTGCAGTTGACGCAATGTTTGCGCACGACATAAAACGCCTTGGCATGATCTTTTGCCGGATTATCATATTCGCCGCCGGCAAGATCGAATCCCACGACGCCCCTGCGTTTATATTGCACCGTTAACTCGGCCAGTCTGACCGAAGTCGCCGGATCAATCGAGCGGATGCTGCAGATAATGACGCCGCAACGAATCGAAAATTTGTGCTCGGCTTCGCGCAGGCCGTCCAGCGCGGCGTCGACGACCTGCTCCAGGCTGAGGCCTTTTTGTTGGTGCAAAATCGGCGCATAACGGACTTCCATGTAGGTGATATTCTCTTGCGCCGCGTCTTCCGCCAGCTCGTAAGCGATGCGGCGGAGCGAATCGTAATCCTGCATCAATTTCAGAGTGAAATCAAATTTTTCCAGATAGGTCTTGAGATTTTCGACTTGCCCTTTGACCGATAAATAATTACGAACGTCTTCTTCGTTGTTGCTCGGCAATTTAATGTTATTTGCCTGCGCCAATTCAATCGCTGTTTTCACCCGCAACGAGCCGTCGAGGTGAACGTGCAAATCGGTTTTCGGCAATTCGAATAATAAGTCGCGGGTGATTTTCATGATGCGCTCTCTTAGTTGTATGTCCGAATTTTCTTCATTTTAACGAGATGAACGATAGATGCGAATCAATTTGCCGGATAGGCTGGCATGCGTTTCAATTGCTTTGTGAATCCGCTGGGCCAACGCAACGGAATCGGAGTCAACAGTACACGCAATGATACCGGAATGCTCTTCTCCCTGATTATGTAATCGGATGAAATCCCAGCGATTGAATGTCAAGAGGGCGCGGCCTTCACTATGGGCAAATGCCAATACCGTCTCGTCTGGCACTTCAAGCCCGGCTTGGCCTCTTTCCTGAATGGTTATGACCTCATGACCTAATCGCCTAAGTTCGTCCACAACTGAGAACGAGAAGTCCTCATCCGAATACAACCGCCCCATTTAGGCCTCCTCGTTCTTGCGGATTTGCTGCTCAATCTCCTCCTGATGGGCTTCGAAATAAGTCCACGCATTGGCAAGGTCTTCAGCTCGCAGTGTTGGATACCAACGCAACAATTCTGCTTCACTCACTCCTAATCGCCGGGCTTGCACCAAAACCCAGACTGGAATCCGTGTGCGGACAATGCGAGGCGCCCCCCCACATACACCAGGGGTACTTACAATTCCAGGGAAAGTCTCACCCAGGTCCTGCGCGAGGGTTGGAAGTTCCAAAGTTTCGTTGTTCGCTTGTTCCGGATATTGGGACTGCATATTCAAGGCTCCAATCATTTTCGTCTGGTGATCATCAAGAAAATTTTCGGCGGCAAAATTTCCTCCGCGCCGAATTGTTATTAGACATTCGCCAGCCAAGCTCAAGCGGGAACACTTTGTCGCGCCGGCGTTGGGCGCCTTGTTGCCGTTTTGCCCGCCTGCTCCCGCGCGTCCGGCAGCAGCGTAATGAGCGTGCCGAGCGTCAAGACCATGCCGCCAATCCAGACCCAACTCACCAGCGGATTCAAATACACATGAAACGTTGCGGCGTTGGTTTCGGGTTGATGCTCGCCGAGCACGACGTATAAATCCTCGCGCAGATTTGAAAAGAGCGCCACTTCCGTCGTCGGCTGCTGCTGGACGATATAAAAATGTTTCTGCGGAAAAATCGTGTCGAGCATTTTGCCGTCGCGTTTCACCACCATGGTTGATTCGATGACCATCTTATTCGGATCCTGCACGCGCCTGGTATCCTGATAAACCAGCTCATAATTTCGAATTTTGATCGACTCGCCGGGCTTGAGCTGTTTTTCGGCTTCCTCGGTAAAAGCCGCGCCGGTGACGCCGATAAAAATCAGCACCATGCCGAAATGAACGACGTAGCCGCCGTAACGCCGCTTATTTTTCATCAGCAAGCGCCACAACGCGACGGGATAAGATTCGCCATTCGTGTGCCCGCGCGCCATCGCCCCGCGATGAAATTCCGTCACAATCGTGATGGTGACGAGGACGCTGAGCGAGAAAGAGATCAGCGCGTACAGGTGGCGCATACCGGCGACGAGCAAAATTACCAAAGTCACCAAAGCGCCGACCGTCGGGAGAAAAAACATTTTTTTCAAATTCTCAACCGAGCTTTTGCGCCACGCGATCAGCGGGCCGATGCCGGTCAACAACAGGAGCAGCAATGAAATCGGCACGAGCACGGCATTGAACCACGGCGCGCCGACGGTGATCTTGATGCCGCGCACGGCTTCGGAGACGACGGGAAACAGCGTGCCCCAGAATACCGCGAAGCACGCGCCGAGAAACACCACGTTGTTGAGCAGAAACGCGGATTCGCGCGAGACCACCGAATCCATGCGCACGTCGCTTTTCAGTATGTCAAGACGCAGGCCCATCAAGGTAAATGAGAACGTGGCGATCAAGCCGACGAATCCCAAAAACAGCGGGCCGAGGCTGGATTGCGTAAAGCTGTGTACCGACGAAATCACGCCGCTGCGGGTGAGAAACGTGCCGAAGATGCACAACGTGAACGTGAGAATGATCAGCACCATGTTCCACACGCGGAGCATGTTTTTCTTTTCCTGAATCATCACCGAGTGTACGAAACCGGTGCCGATGAGCCACGGCATCATCGCCGCGTTTTCGACCGGATCCCACGCCCAGTAACCGCCCCAGCCGAGCTCCATGTACGCCCATTTGCCGCCGAGCATCATGCCGACGCCGAGAAAGAACCACGGCACGATCGTCCACCGCCGCGTGATCTTCAGCCAATCGTTGCCGACTTGCCCGCTGAGCATCGCCGCGACGCCGAACGCGAATGGCACGGTGAAACCGACATAGCCCAAATAGAGAATCGGCGGGTGAATGACCATCGCCCAGTGTTGCAGCAGCGGATTGAGGCCGCGCCCGTCCGCCGGCGGCTGCGCGAGCAATTCAAACGGATCGGTGACGAAAACGATCATGCTGATGAAAAACGTCGCGACGGCCATCAACACCGCGGTGACGTACGGCATGAGGAGAGTTTGCTGGCGGCGATAAGTAACAATGCAAACACAACTGAAAGCCGCGAGCAGCCACGCCCAAAACAGCAGCGAACCTTCCATGCCCGCCCACCAGGAAGTCACTTTGAAAAAAACCGGCAGCGCGCGGTTGCTGGTGCTGGCGACATATTTCAATTGAAAATTATCCGCCAGCAACGCCTGCACCAAAGCGACCGCCGCGAGCGACAGAAAAACCATCACCGCGATGGCGGCATTGTGGCCGGTGTCAACAAGCTCCTGCTGCCGGCGGCGCGCGCCGAGAATCGTCGCGATCATCGCATACACCGCGCAGCCGAGCGCGAGAATAAGAAAAACGTGGCCGTATTGAGTCATATAAAAATTAGAGATTGTAAAAATGATTTTTGTCGGTGGCGCAGCGCGATGCTTTTTTCGCCATGCGCTTTGCACTATGCGCCATGCCGCTTGTGAATCAGTTGACTAAATTCTTCAACTCATCCACGCTTTGAATCGTCAGCAGGAGCGTGGCGAGTTGCTCGAGGTTTTCGGTGTCTTGAATCGCCTGAATTTTTTGCCGAATATCTTCGGGAACGACGCCAAAGCGCGCAGTTATCAGCTTGAAGAGAATTCGCTGCTCTCCTATCCGAAGAATTTCCTGGCCGACCGGTGTGTCTTCCATGTTAAAGCCTCCGATTAAATTGCCAATTTCGTTTTTAGTCATCTTCCTGACCCGATGGGAAATCGCTCCACCGAGAAAGCTCAACAGATTTTTGCGCTCATCCATCGTCAAGTCGGGCGCGCTTTTGATCTGCTCTGCCCACGCCGGTGCCTGCTGTGTAATTTCCTCCGGAGAAATAGCACACAAAGGAAAAAGCGGCGTCAAATGAATATCATCAAGCTGTTTTAACTCCTCCACTGAAATGCGGCTGAACACAAAAACTTTCGGCGTAAATCGCAGCAGTGAAGATTGGCCGAACTGCCGCTCAAAGAGACCGGCGGCGCGATAATGTGATTCCTCGAGAAAGATGGCGGTGGCATCCATGCTGCCCCAGTATTTATAGTGGGTGCAAAAGAGCATGATTTTCTTCACCATGTGATAATACAAATCATCCTTCTCATACCCCTGCGTTTCCACCAGAATCACATGCCGGCCGGAGCGGCCGATCAGGAAAATATCCGCCTGTCTCTCGATTTCTTTAAACGTCACGCTCTTGGCTTCATAATCGTCCGCCTCGGCGTGGACGAATTTGGCCAACGCGTTTGGAAAATGCGTTGAGTAGTCGGCAATCAACTTGTCGGTCGCCACCCCGTCATCTCCTTTCTCAGCTCAACCAAAATCAATTGACTAAATTCTTCAACTCGTCCACGCTTTGAATCGTCAGCAGGAGCGTGGCGAGTTGCTCGAGGTTTTCGGTATCTTGAATCGCCTGAATTTTTTGTCGAATATCATCGGGAACGACGCCAAAGCGCGCGGCGATCAGCCTGAAAAGAACTTGTTTGATCCCTTTGGGGATGCCGCGTTGTTCTCCAATTAACAGAATTTCCTGGCCGACCGGTGTGTCTTCCATGTTAAAGCCTCCGATTAAATTGCCAATTTCGTTTTTAGTCATCTTCCTGACCCGATGGGAAATTGCTCCACCGAGAAAGCTCAACAGATTTTTGCGCTCATCCATCGTCAAGTCGGGCGCGCTTTTGATCTGCTCTGCCCACGCCGGCGCCTGCTGTGTAATTTCCTCCGGAGAAATAGCACACAAAGGAAAAAGCGGCGTCAAATGAATATCATCAAGCTGTTTTAACTCCTCCACTGGAATGCGGCTGAATACAAAAACCTTTGGCGTAAATCGCAGCAGTGAAGATTGGCCGAACTGCCGCTCAAAGAGACCGGCGGCGCGATAATGTGATTCCTCGAGAAAGATGGCGGTGGCGTCCATGCTGCCCCAGTATTTATAGTGGGTGCAAAAGAGCATGATTTTCTTCACCATGTGATAATACAAATCCTCCTTCTCATACCCCTGCGTTTCCACCAGAATCACATGCCGGCCGGAGCGGCCAATCAGGAAAATATCCGCCTGTCTCTCGATTTCTTTAAACGTCACGCTTTTGGCTTCATAATCGTCCGCCTCGGCGTGAACGAATTTGGCCAGAGCGTTCGGAAAATGCGTCGAGTAATCGGCAATCAGCTTGTCGGTTGCCACCCTGCCATCTCCTTTCGTAGTTTACGGAATAAAAATTCGTCCTGTTCCGAGATGATTCTCCAGGTCGAGTACAATATCAAGCAACCGTGTAGCACATTGTTCGCGATACTCCGTCTCAACTAATCGGTACATATTACCAACCGTTAAGACAGGCAATGAAGCCATCGTGTTCTCTTCACGAATGGTCTGCTCCAAGCTATCTTCTCCTTTCATTTGCCGATTGGCAGTCAATAAAATCATCTTATTTTCCTGGGCAAACCGCCAAACAACTCTGTCACTACTATCATCCGCTAAACCAACTGCCGCAAATGTTGTTAAGCCCATGGAAAGCAGATCTGTCCATCCCTCTGCACTGAGCTTTCCCCACATCATAATCGCCTGGCCTTCAATATTATGATCCACTAAAACCGTTATCATGCCGTCTCAATTTTGTTTTCCAGGCTTGCAGTTTAGCGCGAATTTCTTCTTGACCGGGTTTGGGAGGTAAAGAAGCAATTTGAGCGAACCGCTCTCTATTGCGGTCTTCCCAGTACTGCCGGATTTCTTCGGCTTGTTGCAAAACAAACTGATATTCCGCTTCGACCTCGGCCCGATTTTTCGCAATATAATCCATAACACCCGCGATCTGTTGATCGGTCAAATTCAGCCAATGCTGGATCAATTTAGGCGGCCAATCAGCTTTCACATAATCCATTACATCGTAGAGCGTGATTCGTGTGCCGCTGATGGACAATCCTCGGCTGGTTCTGGCGACGGTGCTTTGAAGATGCTCTGTTTCAATCATATTAATTCACGCTAACTGTTCAAGAGAAAGGGCCGGCTGAAAAGCTATTTTGGGTAAATCAACTTTAACCGCGTACTCATCGAACAGAGCGTCCATCGCGCGAAGAACCTTGATGTCGAAATAGCGATACCGGCATCGCGTACAAACTTCGGCGGGGACATCTTCGATGACTAAAACCCTTCCGCGTTTTAAAATAGTTTCAGAGATTTTTTGGGGATGCAGCGTTCCTTCATAACAGCGATCACAGTGATCACCTGCAATTTGCCCGTTTTTTCGCTTACTCATAACTGATCAAAAATTTGGTAAAGCATGTTTTGAGAATTTAAGCTTGTCTTGACGAGCATAGTCGCGAATGCGATCCAGAATTTTCCCCGACATTCGGTAGTCCTTTCTCCCTTCCTGCAAGTATTCAACTCACGATGCCGTCTGCTGTGTCTGCTTCTGCTCCTCGCCCTCATACTTGCTGGCGCATTTCGTCATGATGTTGGTCGCCTCGAAGCGGCCGTTGGCATATTTGCCTTCCAGCAAAACACCGGCGCCTTCTTTGAACGTGTCGGGAATGATGCCGTGATAAATCACCGGCATGGTGTTGCCAAGCTCGTCGATGCTAAACGTCATCGACAGGCCGTCGGCGGCGCGCACCGCCGAGCCTTCAATAACCTTGCCGCTCACGCGAAAATTTTTGCCTTCGGCGCTGACGCCGAGCGCCTGCAATTCGTCGACTTTTTGATAATAAGCGACGGTGGAGTCATCGAAGCCGCTCATGATGAGATAGCTCATGATGCCGACGACGGCTGTAAACACGAAGAAAATAGTTACTCTTTTGCTGGACATGATAACACCTCGTAATTTTTCACCACGACAAAGCTGCAACAAATTTGAAATTGTAACCACGAAAACTGTTGCAAAAAATACAAAACACTATTGACAAAAGTTCAAGAAATAATATTTAAAGCAAGCCTTATACCACGAAATTAGAATTTACGCATACGCCGTCGCTTTGCTCTCACGAATCACCGTCACCTTGATTTGGCCGGGATATTCCAACTCCTGCTGAATCTTTTTCGCAATATCGGACGCGAGCAAATCCGCTTCGGCGTCGTTGATTTTTTCCGGCTGCACCATCACGCGAATCTCGCGGCCCGCGGAAATCGCGTAAGCTTTGGAAACGGATTCAAAGCCATCCGCAACTTTTTCCAGCTTGTCGATGCGTTTCACATAGCCATCCAGCGTGTCGCGTCGCGCGCCGGGGCGTGAGCCGGAGATCGCATCCGCCGCGCTCACCAGCAGCGAGATCAAATTATCCGCCGGAATATCCTCATGATGCGAACCGATGGCGTTGATGACGACCGGATCTTCATTATACTTCTTCGCCAGCTCCATGCCGAGCTGCGTGTGCGTGCCTTCCTGATTCTGGCTGATCGCCTTGCCGATATCGTGCATCAAAGCGGCGCGTTTCGCCAGTTTTACGTCGAGCTTCAACTCCGCCGCCATCATGCCGCACACGTGTGCGACTTCCTGCGAATGCGACAGCACGTTTTGGCCGTAACTCGTGCGGTAATAGAGACGACCCAAAGTTTTAATGAGTTCCGGATGCACTTTGCCGATGCCGACATTGGCGATGGCTTCGTTGCCGGCGCGCCAGATGCTTTTGTCCACTTCCTGCTCGGCCTGCG